>Ga0208958_1001004_pt1 | contig 30297 bp, 30 predicted proteins | sample RifOxyB1_FD_184032 | JGI IMG/M metagenome (GOLD analysis project Ga0208958, IMG submission 184032) | Soil microbial communities from Rifle, Colorado - Rifle Oxygen_injection B1 (SPAdes) | ecosystem: Environmental > Terrestrial > Deep subsurface > Rock core/Sediment | place: Rifle, Colorado...
GGGCGATGCGGCGGACGACCTTTTTCTTTTCTAGCTGGAAGAGCGACCACCTGACGGAGCCAGGGGTGCCAAGATCCAGAAAGTGCTTTGGTGTGAAGACCCAGCCTGGCCCGTGTTTAAGGATCCTAGTTTTGACTTTAACTTCAACTGGTTGCAGCATTTTGCGGCTTTGCCTCTCTAACAAAATAAACCATCTTTTGTTAGAGAGTGCCGCGTCTTGTCTGGTTTGTCTACTAACAAAAGATGCCATGTTTTGTTAGTGACTGAGCTTGTGAAAGGCGCGCGACAGCCCAGATCAATACCGGCCAGCCGAATATTCGCGTGGAGAGGAGATTCATTCGTACGTAATCCGCGGGTCCTGAAGCATTGGCTACTTTAATATTTCTGGAAAAGTGTAAGAAGTTCTGGGTCCATTTACTTTTAGTTGAGTTGCTGAAACCTCGTTCGGCAAGGCACGTATTGTGTACGAATGAATTTCCCTTAAATCGACGGTAGGACCAGCGAACCAGGTCAGAAAGCTTCAATCAAAGCTTCTTAATTTTCAGATTACCGCTTCCAGCCTTCATTGAAATTTTAAATGCCGCATCGGCGGAATCGCCAAATTCATTGTAAATACGACCGCTTCCAGCCGGTCACGGGGTAAGGAAGTTGAATAATCGAGGCAAGTCCCTGGGCTAGGTAGATCTTGTGGACCTCGCCGAGATCGAGAAACCCCGAAGAGATGCGACGAGGGGCGGTAAGGCCGTGCTGCGAATGCAGCAATATGAGAAGTGCCAATAATACGTTGGCAAATCCCGTTAAGTTTGCGAACTTCGTTGTGGAATGAGCAAGACGGAAATTGCGATCAGGGATGTTTCTATTGCTGACGCAAGAAATATCGCCCAGATTCACACGAAAACCTGGCAAGCAACTTACCGCGGAATAATCCCGGACGAGTTTCTTGATGCGATGTCGGAGGATGTCGCTACTCCTCGGTTTACCAGGATCATTACGGACCATCGCCAAAATCGCCCTGAGTGTCCATTTTTGGTAGCGATCTTGGATAATGCGATTGTGGGATTTGCTGACGGCGTCCGTCCCGTCGATGCTCCTGCCGAGTACGACTGTGAAATCAAGGCGATCTACGTTGATCCGTTGTTTCAACAGCGGGGGGCAGGCCGTGCTTTGGTGCGGGAATCCGCAAGACGGTTCTCGGAGCGCGGATTTCGCGGAATGATTATTTGGGCAGCGGCCGAAAACCCTTGGCGTCGTTTTTACGAACGAATTGGCGGTCAGCTTCTGCCTCTGGACAAAGAAATGGAGATTGGGGGGAAAGCTATTCCGCACGTTGCCTACGGCTGGAGTGATCTGCCTGCTCTGGTTACCCGACTTTCGCTGCAACCAGAAACTTCTATTAGCATGCGCCTCCTTTCCGGAGAGCCCGTCGAAATGGAAGAGCTTCAAGCGGTCATGGAGGCGGTTCCAAATTATGCGCACCGAATGACAGGTGTGCCTCCCGGCAAGTCGGACTCGTTGAGCACGTTCAGTGAATTGCCGCCTGGAATTGGATACGACGACAAATTCGTTTTTGGGGTTTATCAGCGTAATCGAATGGTCGGTTGTGTTGACCTGATTCGCGGTTACCCGAACGTCGAAATCGCGATGCTCGGTCTTCTGCTCCTGCGTGAGGACTGCCAGGGGCAGGGTCTTGGCAAGGCAACATTCGCTTTGGTCGAAGACTACGTTCGTAAGTGGGAATCGGTGCGAAAAATCAGAATTGGTGTTGCCCGAATCAATGACATTGTTTTGCCATTTTGGAAGAAACAGGGTTTTAAAGAAACAGGCGAGATAAAGCCGTATCGCTACCATGGTCTGGTTGATAGCGAGATCGTGATTCTCGAAAAGCTTCTTCGCTGATTGATTGAGGAGATTCATTGGTACGTAATCCGCGGGTCCTGAAGTATTGGCTACTTTCCCGCCGAGGGTTACTCACAAGCGGGATGTGACTTTCGCATACTCCGTATGGGAATGGCGCCTAACCCATTCTCGCTGGCGTTTCGCTTGGGGAATTCTGGCCTTCTTACCCCAAGGGACCGTTGGTATACTCGCAAAACGTTGGCCCCGGTGTTCGTCACACGCGCACGCGTGTGCGTGCGACGACTCTCGCTGCTAGGCTTGCAGTCGCATTATTTCACGATCCAGCTTGGCCGGGGATATACCAATATTTCTGGAAAAATTGTAAGAAGTTCTGGGTCCATTTTCTGTCGGTTTAGCTGCTGATTTGCTCGGCAATGCACAGGTTTGTGTACGAATGAATGCCCTACCCTTCAGATTGTAGGAAGGATTTGGTGTGAAATCAAGAGCCTTGTTCGGATTTGGCCCGTAATTCATAATGATTTCATGTCGCATTCCTTTTTAATCGCAATGTCGTTCTCTTTGTTTGTCGCGCCACTTGTTGCTGCCGCCGGAATCATAGAAGGCAGGCCATTAAGAGTTCAATTGGGAGCCGAACCGCGTTCGCTGGATCCGACTCAAGTGAGCGATCTTGTGGGTTACAACATAGTTTCTAATATCATGGTGGGCTTGTTTCGAGTTGATCAGGATGGAAAACTTCAGAAGGGATTAACTGATTCTTACTCTATATCGAAGAATAGAAAGAGGTACGAATTTGTTCTGAACAAAGATGCGCTTTGGTCAGATGGTAAGCCCGTCACAGTCGATGATTTCGTATTTGGGCTTAAGCGAGTCCTCGATCCAAAGACAGCGTGTGCAGACATTGAGGAACTGCTGGCCATCAAAGGCGCCAGAGCATTCTATTCTGGTAAAGGCAAGGCCAGCGATCTAGGAATTTTTAAGTTGGGCGATCACCTGGTGATCGAATTAGAAATACCGCATGCTTCTTTTCTGGAAGTCCTTTCCATGCCGGCTGCAGCGCCGGCGAGACAAGATGTATTGCAGGCAAATGGAGGAAAATGGGATATTCACTTCCCGACGACTGGGCCATTCTATATTAAATCGCAGATTGTTAATCAAGAAATCACTCTTGAGCCCAATCCTAATTATAAACCGCTAGCGACTCTTCCGATAAAACTGACGATTGTTCCTGACGACAATACCGCGTTGAATCTTTTTGAGACCGGTCGAATTGACGTGCTGACGACAATTCCTACGATTTTCCAAAAACAATTGCGGGACAGAAATATGGTTTTTCAAACAGCCAGCACGAATGTGGCATTCTTGTTGTTCAATCTAAAGAAGGAACCATTCGATAGAGTGGAATGGCGCCGAGCTGTGGCGGATAGCATTGATCGCACTGAAATCATCAAAGTTCTCAATGGTGTGGGCATGCCCGCCGGCACTTATCTTCCGCCGGGAATTGAGGGCCATTTACCGCTCAAAAACATGCATATAGGGAATTTTCATCTAGCTCGCGATAAGATTAGAGAGACTAAAGACAAAAAACAAGTTGCCTTCGGGTTTGCTTACAATGGCGTGAATTCTCTTGTCGCAGAAAAAATACAGGATGAATTAAAGAAGGGACTGGGATTGGAAGTCATTCTGGAGCCAACCGAGCCGAAAATGTTTCTATCATCGGTGCGAGGTGATCCTCCGGCAATTTTCTTATACGGAATGGGCGCTCCTTATGCGGATCCAGTCAATCATTTACGACTGTTTCTAAGCGATGAGGCCGGTTTGCCAAAGCACAATTATAATAGTCCGGAGTACAACCGAAGTGTTCAACGAATAATGATGCTGCAGAAGGGAGCTGAGAGAGCGGCTCTGATTACCAGAGTTCAAAAAATCATCATGGAAGAAGATACGGTTCTCGTTCCACTCTATTATCGCCTTTACACGTTTGCTATTTCATCGGTGGTCGAGAGCTTTCAAATCAATTCTTATGGAGTGATGCAGCTCGGCTTGGCGAAAATGAGATCTGGTACGAAATAGACGCAGCTTGCTGAAAAATTAGTCGCACAGAGGAGTTCTGGGTCCATTCGCTGTCGGTTTAGTTGCTGACTTATTCGGCAATGGACAGGTTTGTGAACGAGTGCCGCGTGCAGCCAGTGCGGATCTTTAGAGCCGGTAAATTGATTTCCTAAGTCGCGCAGTTGGAGTGGTCCCACGTCATAAGGAACCATTCCAACTCGAACGTAGTTTGATCCGTTCCGCCGGGCACCAATTCAGCGCCGGGCGCTCAGGTGGAACGTCAGTTCCGGGGCCAGGCCTATGGCCTTGTCGGCGGGATCTTCCGATACATTCCAGGTTTGACCGAAGGTCAAATCAATTGCTTCATCCGGATCGCGAGGGTCGATCGTAAGTGTCAACCAGCGGAAGTTAAAATTCCACACCTGCGGTTTGCCTGGACGGCTTCCGCAATAGAGTAGATTTCCCCCCGAACGAGCAATGAGACAGTTTCCATCGTTATCCAGTGCAAGAACATCTTCCGACTTTGCTGCCGAGAACATCTCCGGGTTTAGAAGTTCAATTTCTTGGCGCGTGAATCCGATTGGGGAATTGACGTCTCGGTTTGGCCACTCAATCCAAAAGAAGTACTGGACCTTGCCGTCAGGCAGGTGGCGCAGGCGCAGGTTTCGAATTGCGCGCGCGGGTGCTGAATAATGCAGTCCGGAAATTCCTCCTGTTTGGAGAGCGGTCCCGATCGAAAATCGCGTGCCCCTTTCGGTCAAAGAGAAACCAATGCGATGTTCGAATTTGATACTGCTAGGGGCTTCCTCAATCTTGACATCAAATGAGCGCTTGGTGCCCCACCAGCGGTCCAACTTGCCGTGTTCTTCGAGAACTCGCGCCAAAAAGCTCACCTGGTCCTCTAATGCCTCTTCGTAACCAGCTGTCGGAACTTGGGCGCTATAAATTTGGCTTCGTGCTTCGTCGCAAGGGACTTCCGTCAAGAGAAGGTGACCAACGGCTTTGAGGTCGCGCGGAATGGTGAGCCAGCGGCAGACTGGTTTATCGGAAGGATCAATAGCAAGCAGGCCGTACGAAGAAGTGACATTTGCGTTGCTATCCCAATTTCTTACGGCAAAAGGCCCGTCAAAGGGGAGTCCAAGGGACTGACCTTCCTTTAGTTTGATGTTTGCTGTTTGCGTTGTGAAGGCTTGGGACACCTGTAACCATTCCTGCGAGTCGACCACGAAGTTGAGTTCGTGTGGAGGCCATACGGGCTTCTGCGGCTTGCGCTTGCCCATTGCCATAGCATTGGAGGAAAGCGTGATCGCCGTTAGCAGGACGAGAAGAAAGTGAAATGTTTTCATGCGGCCCGTAATACTAAAGGGACTATTAGAAAGCACCAAAATAGTTCTTACGTAATGACCCTATAAAATGAAGATATCGCGGAACGCATTTGGCTGGCGTGGAGCTTGGCTTCGCAGGTGGTCGTGTGAATAAGTGTTGATACGCCGAGTTAATGACATTCATTCGTATCGGTTTGTGGGTCCGGAAGCATTGGCTACTTACCCGCCGAGGGTTACTCGCGAGCGGGTTTTGAACTTTCGCATACTCCGTATGGGAATGAAGCCCAACTCATTCTCGCTGGCGTTTCGCTTGGGGAATTCTGGCCTTCTTGCCCCAAGGGACCGTTGTTATACTTACAAAGCGTTGGCCCCGGTGTTCGTCACACGCGCACGCGTGTGCGTGCGACGACTCTCGCTGCTAGGCTTGCAGTCGCATTATTTCACGATCCAGCTTGGCCGTGTCTGTATCAAATTCTCGGGCGATACGGTAGGAAGAGGTGGGTCCAATTTGATTCGTAAGTCGCTGTAATTAAACGGCAACGTATTGTTCTGTTCTGCGAGAAATCAGTACGAATGAATGACCTTGTATGACTACGGTTTATATTGAAGTAGGGATTTTATCAAGCGATCGGCCGAGAAGTACGAGCGTTCGGCGTGCGCATTTCCATGTCGAAGAACACGGCGTTAGCATAAACGATATAGAGCGCGGAATCCGTTGGGGAGCGGCTAGCCTATCGAGTAAATTCAATCGGATCAGCGGACGCTTCCAGTTTCCATCGTAATTTGACAATCTTTCCGTTGTCATTCTGGCCAAAAGAAATTTTGCGAATCGCTTCCTGTGGCACTCCAGGGATCGAGAACTCTAGATTCTGCGTGTGTCGGAGCGGGGCGGTGATTACGTTAAACACGACGATCAGATCAGCTCCTGGCGCTTGATCGTGACCAGCTGTGATCGTAACCTTTCCGTAAGCAGGGTTCTCGTAGACGCCTACAAAATCATCGAGCGGTCGATCGCTGGGCGTAAAGACTGGATCAGGATTGGGCTGTGACGGGGTATCTTTGAATCTTTCAATCCAATCTGACGGCGCGACATTCAAGATGCGGTCCCAGATGTGGAAGGCGAGTGCTTGAGCGGAGATGCTTGTGTTGTTGAGCAAAACGACAACACCATAGCCCTCATCAGGCATGAAGCTGACGTTTGCAACAAAACCGTCGATGCCCCCATCGTGGCTGAGCATCCGATGTCCGCGGAAGTCGAGGATGCCCCAAGCCATTCCATAGTAAGAATCCGAAAACTCCGGAAACGGTGCACCCGCCTTACGAGTAAGAATATGTGGCTTGTACGCCTCGGTTATCGACGTCTCGGAAATCAGCGTCTTACCATTCCACCGACCTTGATTGAGATGCAGACGCACCCATCGGCTCATGTCTTCAAGATTGGAGTTGATAGAACCGGCGGGCGCGATTGCAGTAAGATCTCTAAAAGGCATGGCGACAATTCCGGCCGGGCCTGCATCGGCGTAGGGAAGTGAAAAATCGTCACTCTTTTGTGACTCCTCGGTAGAGAGGGTGCTTGAGCTCATCCCGAGCGGACCAAAAATCCGTGATTTGATGAATTCTTCCCATGTTGATCCGCTAAGCGTCTGGATCAGCATGCCCGCGGTCATGAACATTAGATTGTTGTATTGAAATTTCTCGCCAAACGCGGCTGACGGCTGAAGAAAACGGAGGCGATCGAAAAGCTCCTGGCGGGTCCAGTTTGAGCCGTACCACATGAGGTCGTGGCGAGGGAGCCCCGTCGTGTGGCCCAAAAGATCTCGAAGAGTTGCGCGTTCAGTTGCCACGGGGTCATGCAGGGCGAACGTCGGCATGTATTGTTTGACGGGCCTGTTGAAACTCACTTTGCCTTCATCGACCAGTATTCCCGTTGCCGCTGCAGTGAATGCCTTTGTCGTCGAACCAATCGCGAATAGAGTCCTGGGTGTTACAGGTAGCTTCTTTTCAATGTCCCTGTATCCGAATCCCTGCTTGTAGAGCACTCCGTCTTTGCCAATCACCGCAACGGCGACTCCAGGAGTCTTGTACTTGTCCATCACGTTTCGGATGTAATCCTCGAAATCCGGGCCAAAATCTGCGCCTTGTGCAAGGAGCGAGAAGACCAGATTGAGAACAAGGACGAGGGCGTATTTCTGGAAACGGAGCATAATGCCTCCTGGAGGATTGGAAGGCCGCACGGTTAACATGCTGCGGCAATTTGGTCAAGAAATCTGAAGCTTGAACGGAACGCCCAGATCACGTCGTTAACCTTAGAAGATTCTCGATGTCCACTTTTGTGACCTCATACCGGTTCACCTCAATCGCCCCGGTAAACGCTGAAGCCTGTGTGACATAGGTCTTCACTGGCCGCAATCCGAAGGACTGAATTAGGGTGTTCATTCCGACGTTGGTTGTCTTTGGTTCGAGGATGAGTTTCTCGGCGTGGAGGTTGTTAAAAAGAATGGAGAGCGCCCAAGGCAGTGCCGCGCGCCCGACCCCCAGCCGGCGTTTGTCCTTGTAGATGATATGAGCATGAACCGCTGCTTCACCATCGCGGAACTCTGGAACGGAAACGTATCCGATCATCTGTCCTTCCTGAGCGATCACGAGGAAGTCGCGGCGATCGGAGCTAATGCGCGTCCTGAGCAGTGTTCGAAGTGTCTCAGCGTCGGGAATGGTCGATAAGTCCACGCCAAAATCGGCCAGCTCCTGCCGATCGCTTTCTCGAAGAAACCAGACCATTGGCTCGATATCGCGTTCTTCGAAATCGCGAATCTGGATAGAGGTGTTGCCGATACAAAAATTGCGATATATCACGATGAAGCCTCCTTCTTTCCATTAACGTCGGAGCGCCTTTCGAGCTGGTGTTTCATGCGTGCGCTCCGTTGCTTCTGGAGCAAGAAAAACATGAGGGTGGCTGCTGCTAAAACGAAAACGTTTGCATGCAGCTCAGTTGTAGGGGCTAGTCCTGTAATGTGTAGCAGGCCGCCCATGCGCCAGTCAGTATCAGAGAAGCTCAGGGCGACAAAGTTCCAGCCGGTATGAATCCCCACTAGGGGCGCAATTCTTCGGGTTTCCAAGAACACCAGTCCGGTAAGACCTCCAAAAGCTAGGCGATACAGGAAGCGCCACAAACTGGGCTCCTCAATCACAAAGTGCATTAGTGAGAACAGAAGTGCTGCCGCAATAATTAGAAGGAAAGCCAGACGATGAGTAGTCTTATTGTCAACCAGGGTTCCGATTGGATAGGCCCGATAAACCAGTTCCTCATTTATAGAATTCAAAACGAGAAGAGCCAGGTACCAGCAAAACAACAGTGCCCAAGTTTCAATCCCAAAAGCGAAAGTATCTGCCGGAATAGCCAGAGCGAACGAAACCTGCTCTGAAGCTACTATTGCAATAACCAAAGCAACCGCTTTTGCCGCAAGCCCTGCAAAAAAGCCCTTTGCAAAGTCGATCGCAGAAAATGGCGTAGCCCCAATAGACCTGAAAGTGCTCTGATGAAGCAGAAATTGGGTGATCGTGACGATGCCGATTGGAACTAAAAGGATTGCTATTACCGTAGCTACAGCTCCGGGATGAAATACGTGGTTGGGATCTTTGAGTATGCGAGGCTCGATACCAAAGTGCCTGGCCACCGCGACAATGGCAATCAGGGAAAAGAAGGACAAAAATAATGTCGTGGTGACCAAAAGTAGCTTACGCAGCGTCATGGCAGCATTTGATCCCTTTGGAGTAAGATTACGTTGGTCCATCCGCAGCCAAAGTTCGCGAGCGAGTTCTGTCGGCTTCATTGCACTGTCCTTCGCTGCAATTTCGTTTGAAGAAGCTTTCTGGCTACTATGAGGGCAACAAATGGAACAGTCCCTGCGAGAAGAACATTGCCTCGAAAAATCACCGAGACCACGGTGCAAGTAGCAGTTATAACGAGAAGGTATTGGGAATATCGTCTGATGTCCTGAGGCTGTCGATCAGCTACTTCGATGAAACCACGGCTAGTGAAAAACGTCGACACCAGCCCAACAATTACAACAGCGAGAAAAAGGGTGGTCTCCATCATCTGCCCATAGAAGGCTAAAACCGTGTCCAGCTCAAGCAGGAACGCGATACCGCCGATCGCTAAGAACAGGTTTGCACCCATCAGAAGTCGGTTTAATGGCTTTTTCGCGATGACAAGAAGGACCGTTTCAATAAATGCGAAGATTGCACTGCTTTGAAAGGCGATGGACCAAGCTTCAGGCGTAAATCCGTTCTTTCTGGCAACCGCGACGAAAACTGCGAGTGGAAGAAACTGCAGGGCGAGGTAGAGTCTAGTCATCGCGAGGGTCCTTTCACGATATACCTTCGGACGCCGTCAGGTCCGTCTTTGTTGTAGATGTCTGAGACCAGAAACATTCCAGCGATCGCTCCATACTTCTCCCAATACGGTCCCGTGTTGGCTCTGCGCAGAAGCGCTGCTTTCTCAGCCTGAGAAAGCTTCGAGCGAGTCGAAAGTGCACGCAAGGCACGGGACAGCTCTTGTTCGGCTTTCTGTCGCTCAGAAATGCGGTCGTGACCTAAAGATAAACGATTTCCAGGATAACCGACGTAATGCGCGATTCCTTCATCGAAGACGATGTCCTGAAGTTGCTGCTCGGGCGTTTTTGGTTCCGGTCGATTCAGCTGACGCAAGAGGAAGTGGGTGATTTCGTGAAGGATCACTGGCCGGCCCTTGCTTTGGATGCGCGAAACATCCCAAAGGGACAGATTGACGAAGATCGTATGAGTCCCGTCCAGTAGTGAACACCAGGCGTCGTAAGGCGACGGAATCCCAGCCAAGGCGACCACATTGATCTTAAGCGGCTTGTTTTTAAGGAGAGGCGCAAATACCGCCTCAAGTACGGGATCACGATCTAGATCGATTCCCGCAATCACCTCGGTGAGGGCGGCAAGGCGATCTCTTTCAATGGCTTCCTGACGGATGGTAAGATTCGAGTCGGGACGCGCGGATAGCGATAAAGTGGTTGCATCCTCAAGCGGAGTGACTTGGATATCAAGTAATAGCGATCGGTAGCAGGGCCAACAGAGAGCGGTAGCTGCTTCATAAGTTCAGCGAAATTTAGTGAATGGCGCTTCTCTAAGCTGCTCAAAATGAACCCTACCTGGCAAGCGGCGTAGCTTGCGAGGTCAGGGGATTGATAGCGCGAATCAAAATCGGCGTCATGCAAGGGCTTTGGAAGGCGTTCGCGAGAGGAAGTTAGAATCCGCTCTAGCTCGGCCAAACGCGATTCCGCGCCCGGTTGTTGCGAATGGAACGCAACAGCGACGTCGTTCGCAAAGCGTTCTGATTGCGCCGGACTCTTCGGAGCGCCAACTTCATCCTGAAATGCATGCGTCAATTCATGGGGTACTAGAAACCAACGAAATAGGAGATCGAACAAACGCCGTGGTTCAGTCGTGTTTCCTGCCATCGTTGTCACAAGGTTGCGCGCATCCGACGACAGTTCTTCCCATCGTGGGAGGGCAACGGCTTTTGCTTCTTTTCGCCATGAGATTAGGGAAGGCCTCGTCCATTCTCGAATTGATGGAACGAAGGGTAGAGTCAGGCCATTCTCCTTTGCGCTTCGAACAAACGAGTCGCGGATGCCTTCAATTGAATTAAGGTCGTCATAGATGTGCGGCTTCGTCGGAGTGGAACATCCGGCCACCGCAGTACAGAGAATGGAAAGGTAAGCAGTTGTTTTCATCCCTGGGCGCCCTCTGGTTGGGCCGGCTTCGTAATTGACCAATGCGTCTGAATGATGCGCCACTGGCTTCCGGATTTGCGGTAAACTTCAGTGCAATTCCAGGGATGCCGGTCGTTGCCGCTATATGAGACATAGTTGAAAGTGAGTACCGCCACATCTCCAGTTACGGAGGCCTTCGGGTTAATTAGTTCGTATCGGTCGATATGGATCTTGCCTCGGAGTCCCTCGTAGTAACGCGTGAGCGCCTCTAACCCGTCGATCCGGCGTTCCACAAACGGGTCGAAATAGGAAACGTCCGGCGCGGAGATCTCCAGGCAACCAGAAGGATCGCCCTTTCCCCAACGATCAAGGGCTCCTTTTTCGAGTGCAATTAGGGCGAACGCGAGCTCTGTATCGGCCGTTGGTCGTCGAGATGCGACTGCAATAAGGTCTTCCGTCGTTAAGACTCCTCCGGAAAACGCAGAAATCGGCGGGTCGGTGATGGGCGTTAATGAGAAGAACCGTTTTTGCTTTGCTATCGCGTAGCCCAGGTCAAGAGAAACGCTCTTCCCGATCGCACCATCAGGATTGACGATGTACAGGATATCGGACGAATCAATGCGATCGAGACAGCCTTGAATGCCTTTCGGGTCTCCCGGTTCAGAAAAGCAGCAAGAGATGTCCGCTCGCGTCAAAGATGCCGCTATGCTGCGGGTTACTTCGATATTCTTGAAACTGCCTGCAAGGTATATGGCTGGCATATCGGCGTGCTCTTTCCTTAAGGTTTCTTCCACGTTTCCGGTGCAGTAAGTTTGTGTCCGTTGAAGAGAAATCCGCCGTGCGGAGCCAAGATGTCGGCGGCGAGCTCCACCACACGCGCTGTGTTTCCTGTTTCAAAAAGAACTTGGAAGCTGCTTGTAAATCGTTCTGCGATCAAAGGATCATGACTTTGTAGTGTTCGTGGAATTGACTTACCCTTTGCGGACCAATATCTGTTCGCTCGCAAATAGAAATCGGCCAGAATTTCGTAAAGCCGTACCGCAGCGGCGGTCGTTTCTAGACGATTACGCGGTTCTCTCAGGTCATCAACGAAATCGGTCACGAAATAGCGCCGATTACGAAGATCCTCGGGTGATAGAGCAGGGGGGCCTTTTTTAATTAGGTCTGCTGCTTCTTCTTTGAGTGCGGTTGAAAAGGAGGTGTCTGGGTATGGTATTCCTTCCAGGACCATGTGAGGCAATGATGGACAGCCGGACTTGGCATCGACTTCCTCAAAAAAATAGCGAAGACTCTTTGGGTCGTGCACGAAAGCTTCCACGGGAAAATCGCTATATATAAAAGATTCCCGCCACGCCGATGTCACTTCCTTGAAAACAACGACAAGGTCGATGTCAGAGTACTTGGTATCCGTGCCTCTGATAATGGAACCGGCAACAAAAACTGCTTGGGCTTCGCTATATCGTTCGAGCTTGATCTGCTTTGCAGCTTCTATTGCTCGCGTTCTCCTATCGGTCATGGCTGTCGCTCCATGAGAAAGTAGGATACGTGCGGCCATTGAATAGCTCTTCCATTGGCGGAAAGAGCGGCAATGGCATCTGATTCACCTTGAACCAACCTACTTGGTTGGCTTCATCTTCTGCCGCAATCCTTGGAATGCCATCAACGTAATCACATTCCATCCATATCGTAATGTAATGATGATCATCGCCCTTGAGAGCGCTGCTGGTAAGAGTCAGGAATCTTGGAGTGCCAACAGTTACGCCCGTTTCTTCTGCGGTTTCTCGGATCGCGCAGTCTTCAAATGATTCTCCGAATTCTAGCCTGCCTCCGGGCGTGCACCAGGTGCCGCTTCCTGGGCCATTGATTCTCCTCATGAGGAGGATCTCATCACCTCTTCTTACGACTGCTCCAACTCCTACTGAGGGATATTGCTTCATGGTTCATCCTCAACGTTTAGCGGAAGCTTCCCAGCTCCGAGGTCCTTCATGTAAATAGCGACCGTCCTTTGAGGACGGAAGCCTAGTTTTTCGTTCAACGCAATCATTGCGGCGTTGTCCGCATGGCATTGGGTTAGAACAGTGGTCATTCCTTCCTGTTTGGCCCTCTGCATAGCCGCAAATTTTAGCGTCCTTCCGAGGCCGTTCTTTCGAGCGTCACGCCTGACCCCGGTTAGATGCGTATAGGCGACAGTTGGATGGGGAGTGCGAACAAGAAAGGATAGGCCTTCGTAGCGTTCTGGTCCGACGGCTACACACTGAATCGAATGGCTGGACTTATCCCTGTCCAGCATTTTCAAAAAATCAGCCATAGAAGGCAACTGCATGTCGGCCATCAGAGGAATATCTGGGAGAAACGAAATATAGAGATCATAGAGTTTTTCGACCCAATGCTCATCCCGAGCCAGTTCAGGTAAGCTTACGATTGAGATTTCCTGAGGTGTGACAAGTCTTGGCGTCCACGACTGCAGATCAAAGCCAAACTCTTGTGAAACGCCTTTTCGCGAAAAACCTCTCTTCTCGGTAAACTCAGTGCCGGGCGTTTGTCCGGTTAGGAGGACCATGCCCAGAAGCATTTTTCGATCTCGTGGTAAAGCGACATCTTCAAAATGCCTGAAGAGAAGGGTGCCGATTCCCTGTTTCTGCGCTTCGGGAAGAACCTGGATAACGCCCCAGTAGAATCCTGGCTCACCCATGTCCATTTTGTTGGATACAGTGAGATAGCCGAGCAAGCGATCGGCGCGGTCTTTTGCCACCCAACGTCGGTGGAAATGGGATTGGGCGACATGAATGTCATCGGTAAGCAAACCTTCCGGTGTGTAGATGAAAAAAGGATCAATGGCTTTCGCTATGGCGACGATCCCCGGGTAGTCTGCGGGGTTAGCGAGGGTGATAGTTATGTCGTTAGTTTGTCTCATAGTGGCTTTATCATCAGCAAACAGGGGTTTGCTGCTCCCCAGAGCGTTTTGAACTCTTCAACAACACGAAATCCCATTCCGATGTAAAACTGACGAGTGCGTTCGTATTCGGCGCATTCACGCGATGGCGAGAGGGTCTTTACGGTCAGAAACTCAGCGCCAAGCTCTCGCAGGTGTTGCTCGGCGGATTGGATGAGTGCTCGACCGATGCCTTTCCTATGGTACTCAGGGCTGACTGCCATTACGTGGATCTCGCTCGTTGAAGCGCTGTGCTTGTTGAGTGACAAAAAGCCTATTGCATTACCATCATTAAATGCTGCAAACGTCGTCATTGAATCAACATCTCTGACGTATTGTTGAATCGAGCTCTCGATGCCAAACCAATCGGGCAGAGCTCTAAGGAGCGTATTGCAGATTGTCCCGCGCTCCTCTTTAATTTCGCGAATTACGCAGGGAAAGTGAAGTATGGAGCCGGCTTGTTCCCGGTATGATCCGCGAATGAGTTGACTTTCCTGAATCTGAAATTCGCGAATCAACTCTCGCACCTTCGTGTGTTCGGACTCCTCCTGATTTGGGTCCTGGTAAACAGCTTCGAATTCGATGAAGGTTCCAAGACCAACGACATTGTCCAGGTGGACGCGAACATTATCGATGAGGTAAATGTCGCGATATTTTTCGACCACTGTTTCGACGCCGAGCATCTGAGACAGCAGAGCTTTTGCGGTTTTCGGATCTTTTGAAGTGAGCAACGTGTAATCGCTTTTCTTCGGGCCTGCGGTGTCGCTTCGGATATAGGGGATCAGCACTGCGCCGCTCAGGCTCGATTCGCGCAGTTTCAGGCGACCCTTTGGCGTATTAAAGTAGGTGTCAATCTGATGATCGAGCCCAGGGTGTTCGGTCGCAAGACGTTTTGCTGTCGCAGTTGCCTTCGTTAAGTCGTTACAACGAGCTTTGATTTCAATATTTGGCATAAATCCTATCCCAATCCCATGTGCTTGTTAGCGCGACAGGATAACTCCCACTTTCGAATTTCGTAGGATTGCGCTCCGGATTGAACAAAGGGATCAGCTTCCGCAATAGTGCGGGCTTCGCTTTCGGAGGCCACCCTTAGAATCACCATGCCGCCTTTATACGTCGAAAATGGCCCGCAGAGTTCGAGTAGGCCCTCATTTTCGAGGTGCTTGAGATAATTGACATGTTGCTGAGCCAAGTTGCGTGGGAGCAGTTCCGGTTTTGCGTGAGATAAAAGCACGACGTACCGAGTAAACTCGTGTTCGGATAACTGGGAGGCTTTCGGCAGGTCAAACATCTTCATTACGAGTGGCTGAAATGACGGCGTTAAGGTTCCAGCTTGAAGGACAGATTCAAATAACACGAAAGTGCTGGGATCGTTCTTAGCTAGCCAGTTGATCGCTTGTTTTGGTCCCTCGTACCAGCGGTTGCGCAGAACAAAATAGTTTTCCAAAGCATCTGTCATCAGCCACGTGCGCCGGAAAAGATCTTCGGCTTTGTTTCCACTGCTTCGCTTGAGCATCTTTTTAGCCCAGACTTGCCGATGTTCGCGGTCAATTTGTGATAGGGAAGGCGGGCCAGCCGCATAGAGATCATCGAGGCGTTTCAAAAGATCACTGCCTGCAGATCCTTTTTCGAAAAGAACACGACCACCGCGAATATGGAGTAGCGAGCGGTCAGCACCAACCAACTGGTTCTCTGGATATGCCCAGGCATCGACCGGAATAGTTCCGATAAAATATGCGCGTGGGGTGATCTCCTGTACCGGCCCAAACCCAATGACATCAACGTCGCTATCTTCGGTATGGTCCCCGCGTGCATGTGACCCATAGAGAATGATCGTGTGGCATCCAAAGCGTTCACGAAGATCGGACGTTATTGTAGTAAGAATATCTTGGGTCATTGGCTCGCCATCCAGAAACCCTCATGGGATTTCTTTGCCTCGGCTTCCAGTATCGGACCAAAAATTTCCGTGCTATTTACGCCACGCGCGAATACTTCTCGACAAGGGACGGTGAGGCTTCCGCCGGCAAGGGCGGCAAGTGTCTCGGTCGGGCATCCGTAGATCACTTTTCGAATTCCAGTCCAGTAAATCGCAGCTGCGCACATCGGACAAGGCTCGGTACTGGAATAAAGGACCGACCTCTCTAATACCGCCTGCTCAAACTGGCGAGCTGCATCGCTGACCAGATTCAATTCAGCGTGCCGGGTCGCGTCGCGATCACTGATGACAGTATTTTCAGCCTTAAGTATTATTTCGCCGTCACAGACCAAGATCGCTCCAAATGGATGATTGCCTTTAGAGCGTGCTCGGTCTGCGAGATCTACCGCAATGCGCATATATTTGTTATGCGTCGCGCAGCTCATAGAGACCGGTCTCCGGTTGTGAAGCGCCATTCGGTCACAGGTAGAGTAAGGCCCGCGCGACTTACGAAGTGGCCATGTTTGTCGCTTCCAAGTGACAGCGAATACTGGGTGTTGGGTTTCAGAGCGCCGCGAACACGTACGGCCAGGGTGTGGTTGTTTTTCCAATAGGCGCCCGTGTAACAAATCTCATCGCAGCGGTTTGAGATGAACACTACCTTCTCTTGCATCTCCGTGCTGAAGTTCACCGCGATTTCTGAAAGATCGGGTGAAACGTTCACCGCATTGTTCGCTGGAGACATCGAAACGACCGATGGCGCGTCTGGAATCGCGACCGTAGCCAAGTAGGACAGCCATGCGCGTTCGATTTCGCTTGCCGACTTATGAAAAAGAGCCTGAAAAGTCGATTCCAGGTCTTGGGTACTCCCGATGCTCAAAAAGAATTGATCGAGAGCTTGTTGACCGTATGTATCTATGAGAAAAAAATCAAAACTAGCCCCCACCGGATATGCGTAAAAGTTCGCGTTATATGAGCCGCCAAAATATGATTTCCAATCCTGAACCTTTACGAAATTGACGTTTCCGCTCATATGCTGCACGGCTGCTGTGGGCAAGGATTCGTTATGTTTATAGCTGTCGATGTTCCCAGCGATTCTGTGACCGACAATGCTGGCATAACCTTCGTCGAAGAACCGGAATCGCTCTTGAATGCTCGCCCCTCGGGTAAGTCGAAAGAGACAAAGGTGAGAGGACTCGTGAGCAATCAAGTAAGTGGGTATTTGCGCGAAGTGCTTTCGTGACAAAAGAATGCGGTTATGTTTCGTATCAAAACGCGAAGCGGTGTCATCAGTGAATACGATAACTATCTTTTCGGGTACGCTGCCTGGGTAAATGGCTTCGAGCTTTTGATAGATCGGCTCATACTGAGGAAGAGGAGTTCCAGTGTCGTCGAAATAGTGAACTGCGCTATTGCTCGGTGTGAAAGCCTGTGCGGTCGCAGTCAAAGAAAAAAGAAGCGCGACGATCGTCGAGGCTGCGCCGAGAAGACCAACCTGTGGCTTCGTCACTTCCCGCCTAACGGCTGTTTGAAAGTTCCAGGTATGTGTCTTAATCAAGGCGGAGATCATTTGCAGATCTCCTTGAACTCGGCCATGTATTCAGCCAAAGCTCCCAAGCCAATTTCTTTGCGGCGAACGTCAATCTTCGATGGCTCTTCCATGGGAATGGGCTCCCACTTTCCGGGTGCAACACAGGTCCCCTGTGTTCCATAACGCTGAAGGGTTCGCTTGGAGAGGTCATGCCAGGAAGCAGCAACACGGTCGAAAAGATACGCGTAGTTCGCTGGCTTAGTCTCGCTTACTCGGTAGAGCTTCTCCAGTTTTGTCAGAACTGATTTCTGGAAATCCGGATCGTGGTCAGCATGCTGGACGAGCAGCCATGCGTTAATGTCAGCCTCCGGCCCAAACTCAGTGATTGTGAACCAGGGATAAGTCTCCAATAATGCTTTGAGGTCGCTTGTGTTTTGCCTATCGACTTGTTTCCATCGTTCGCCGAACTTGCGCCAGAAGTACCGTTCCTCCTTGGGTGAATACGCATGGTCAAAAATGATGGAAAGATACTTCCGCATATATTGATCTACTTCCACCATGTGAGCAAGTTTGGCTTTCACCCAGTTCTTGTCCGATGGGTTCGCAGGAACTGATTGGAACCTGTCCTTCATTTCGCGAACCTTGTTATCATAGACTTTCACATCGGTATCGACCTGATCGAATTTCACGAGCGGGCCAATAGCATCGATCCTGTCAGTCCAGATTCGATCGATATTGTATTGAGTGACATGCTGATACGCTGCTTCGGTATCGACTCGAACAACGCCAATTTTTGCATTGATGTCGTGCGCATCAGCCGTGAGCTTTTCAGTCAGTTGTCCCAGCTTCTCAAAGTCCTCAAATGGCAGAGGAAGAAACGAGTCTCGACACACATCCTGGAAAGAGCCTTCCTTGAAATACCCTGTCAGGCAGTCTTTAACTAATCCCATAGTCAGTTTCGGCACATCAAGCTCAGGAACAAGCTTTTTCATCCGCTCGTTGATCTCTTGCTTGCTGCAGTAAAACGATAAGTTCCTCAAATTGTAGCCGAGCGTGTTGGATATGCTTCGGAGCTCAGCGACGAGAGTGTTCAGCGTGAACTCACTTGCGCTCTTCATGTTGATCACGAATCGGTAATACGGAAATGCCTGCAAAACCTCTCGAAGCGTTGGCATCTGATTGCGCTTTATGCATTCCGCGTAATCAGATGAAGCGGGATTGCAACGGAACGGATGAGTTTTGTGGTTGTCGGCGGTGTATCCGTAACCAATGTCGAGGCTGCGCAGGTAATCGAATGTTTGTTCTTGGGTCACGCCTTTGCCATTGGTGCGGCACTCAAGCGTCCAATCGTGGAAGACTACGATTTTGCCGTCTATCGTTGAATGGACATCGAGTTCCACTGCATCAGCATTTAACTCGAATGCCATGGCCATTGATGGAATCGTGTTCTCCAGGATTGTATGTATTGGGGGATGGATTCGCTCCGCTGTGCAGGTCTCGGGTTGAAGGCCGGTACGAGGGTAAGTCTGGTAAACGCCCCGATGGGACATAATTGAAATCTTTGATTTGGGTCGGGTCTCTGCGGTGGCGTCGAGACAGGAAACGAGGAGCAAGATTCCAAGAACATTCGGGGAAAATAGTCGAAGAGCAAATGGAATAAGATTGAGGACTTTAATACTTAGTTTCATCATCTGACTGTCTCCATATCGATACTGAGGAGATTCATTCGTACGTAATCCGCGGGTCTTGAAGCATTGGCTACTTTCCCGAAGCGGGATGTGACTTTCGCATACTCCGTATAGGAATGGCGCCTAATCCATTCTCGCTGGCGTTTCGCTTGGGGAATTCTGGCCTTCTTACCCCAAGGGACCGTTGGTATACTCACAAAGCGTTGGCCCCGGTGTTCGTCACACGCGCACGCGTGTGCGTGCGACGACTCTCGCTGCTAGGCTTGCAGTCGCATTATTTCACGATCCAGCTTGGCCGGGGATATACCAATATTTCTGGAAAAATTGTAAGAAGTTCTGGGTCCATTCTCTGTCGGTTTAGTTGCTGATTTGTTCGGCAATGCACAGGTTTGTGTACGAATGAATGTCCTTCCGCACTCGTAGCCCGGCACTCCCGGAGGAGCGATCGGTGTGACTTGCAAACCCCGTAAAGGCCTCAAAAGGACCTGCTGGATCAATGACTTGCACGATATCAAGTTGACCTGCAAACTCGCGCGAGCGAGGGCCGAACGGAGCCGCGATTGCGCTCGATTCCTCGCCGCGTAGTTGGGGTGCTCTTGACGGTATTTCGCCAGAAAACCGCCGGACGGCGTTCTTTTTCTCGTACTCCGCTCTCGATCGCGCGGTTCTCGTTCCGGTACTTCCGCCGGTAACGAGCACGGTGCTTTTTCACGCAAGCGTCGTCGCCACAGGTCTTCTGTTTGTCTCGGACTCGGGGATGAGGACGAAAGCTTTTCTTGCAACAGCTACAGCGACGAAAGACTCCACTCAGGAAACTTGTCGTGTCTCGCATCACCTCTAGCGTAAAGCGAAGCAAAAGATCTATCGGTTCTCAAAGGGGTGGACCCGGTCCCCGTCGTTTTCGGCGAAAGCGGGCCCACTAGACTTCGGCGCTTCCATATTCGAGGAAGGCAAAGCACCAAGGGCGGGCACCTTGAGTTCTTTTCACGACCATCATTCGAGTGAAAATTGGCAGTGGCTCTGCTCAGAAGGGGGTCAGACTTGACACCCTAGCGGGCTTGTTCATCTGTCGAGTTGCTATACAGTAAAAAGTCATTAAGTGAATGATATTGCTATATAAAGTTTGATTCTCTGGCATTCTACTTGCTCTACCAACGTGTATGCAGCAGAGCGATTTAGCGCTAATTTTAGAGGCGCCACTACAAGAACTCTATATTATCCGTCGGGGCAAACACCTTCCCCGAGCATTAAATGCCTATTTGTCTGTGCTGATTGGCTATCTTGCTGCAGATCGGGACCTTGCTAACGAGGCCGTCTCTGAGCTTCGGTCCTTGGTCAACAAAGAAGAGGACGCCGATATCGGACTGCTACTTGCGGAACTGCGAATGCAAATCCGTTGGGGAGATTTTACTGAGGAGGCGTTTCAACACCTAGTCGACTTGTTAAACGGTGGGCGGCTTTCGCGTATTTGGTACGCCGAAGCTTGCTTTGTGCTGGGGCGTTTGTTCGAGGTTAAAGACTGTCATGTCGAAGCAGCACGGTGGTATCATCTTGCATACGAAAAATTTCAAGATTGCGGGCTGCGAAAAAAATCAGTCAAAAGTTTCCTAAATTCAATTATCGAACGCAGTAAGATCGATCCCTCTCTCAACTATATCGAAGACTATAAGCGAGTTTTCGAACTCGCAATCTGTGCGGAAGAGTTGGGAATGGCCGGGACGGCTCTGATGAATATTTCACGAGAGCTGCAAATGACCCGAGCATACAGTGCTGCGCTTGAATATTCCGATCGAGCACTTGAGCTTTTGAATAATGATTTTGGTTCTCTTCACTACTATTTTGCCGTGCTCCACAGAAGCCATGTGCTGCTCGATCTTGAGAGATTTGGCGAGGCAATGCTTGGAATTGACGAGACTCGCGCCAGTTTGCATTTGGAAATAATATCTGCGCGTGAGCAACTTGAATTTAGAATTAGAAGCGGAAAGTTCCGATCAAGAGATATCAAGAATTTGACGCCTCAGTGGCGCGAGCGAGTTTTGGAGGTGAAGCAGGAATCCTCCTTGGCACGACTGGAAGATAAGTTGATCCATGAGCTTACAGGTGGGCCAAAGGCAAAAGAACAGCTCATATCGGTACTATGGCCGGAGAAATGTGGTCCCGATGTTTTGGATATGAGGCTGAAGGCCTTAATTCAACGCGTTCGGAAAAAATGGGACAAGATTATCATCTTCGAAAATGGTCTTTACCGGCTCGGGGCGAAATCTAGTATGCGTCTCCGCAGAAGGGCCGGGTGATGCGACTTCTAATTGCCATCGCATTTGGCCTTTTTTCGGTTAGTCACAGCGTAGCCGCCGCCGATAATGTTCCGTGGTTGGCGCGGGTTCAGTCGACCTACGCCAATGAATTGAATGGAAAGGATGTTAGGTTCGGTGGAGCGGGCTTTGTTGCTGAATACAATGGGCGATATTTTGTTATTTGTGATTCTCATCTTTCCCAGGGATACAAGGGATTAGAGCTTAGCGTCGGAAGTAAAAAGCTAATAGCAAAGTCAAACGCGAGATTGGCCGATAATGATAAGGATATCGAAGTTATCGAAATTGATCCCCCTGGGAACGGGCCCGTATTTCATTTTAATGAAGCAGACGAGTTTGTAATCCGGCGTGATGAAGTGAATACGTGGGAGAAGAAAAATGGATTTATTCAAATTGCAAATCGGATCTTTGTACCACTTCCAAGCGGACTGACGAAGAAGCCTTCGGCCTTTCACGATACAACCATTCATGAGCGAATTTCGTATTATAGCGACAAAGATTCGTCGAGAAGAGCGGGGCTGCTAAAACCGTCATTGGGTGAGTCCGAACTGGTTTCAGATAGCAAAATAGTCGAAGGCATGAGCGGTGCTCCGATCTTGTTTGAAGGTGTTTCAGGAAGGGATGGCTGGCTGAAGCTGGTTGTCCGGGGTTTAACAAAGGCCTATCACCGATATTTCGATCGATCTTACTTTTCGACGCGAGAGCAGTTGGCTTTCCTTTTTAAAAAGTTTCTGGCCGGAGAAAGAGGGCTCGTCTCGAAAACCCGATGGAATTATCGGGGAATGACTTATAGAGATTATGGAAACGGAACGTTCGAGATCAATAAGGACATTATCCAGGCCGGGAGTGGATCAGGTGGAGATGGCGGAAGTGGGTCCGGAGGAGACGGTGGCAGCGGTTCAGGCGGTGATGGCGGTGACACACAAAATGAGGAATCACCAGCAGGTCTGAAAGCAGGGATCACCTACGAGGGGCAATCGACGCTCGCATTTGAAGTGGTTGCTTCAAGGCCTGGTTCAATATCGTATTCTGTGTACGCCAACCCAGCGGGAGTAGCGTACATCGATCGACTCGAGAAAGAGGATCCAAATCTGCTTACGAAGGCGATCCGTACGGAATCAAATTTGGCTGATTTGCTGAAGAAGCGAATGGCTGCGGCACCCAAGGAAACTGGAGGGGAGTTGTGCGCGATAGATCCAGACGCATTGGAGCGGGGAGTGATTCGTATTCTCTTGCCGCCAAGTAAACTCAATCCCCTGCCGGCGCGGTTTTTACAGCTTGATGTCAGTGGACATATAAGGGGCACTGATCAGAAGAAGTTTAACCCAATCATTAAGCTTCAAGAGCCTGTGAGTAAAGAGATCGTCACCGTAGACCTGAAAGGTCTTTTCTTTTTCGATGTTGATCATGCGATTTACGGCAATACCTCCCCAGATGAATTTGCGACATCCATAAAGGATGTGCCTTACATCATTTATCGTGAAAGCGACGGAGGGAAGGACTGGTTGCGTCAATGCACACCGAGTCGTGAAAGGTTTAAAAACTATTTCGACCACAGCTGTGGCTCATGTAAGCAAGGCGCTGATAGAGAAGACCTGGCAGAGGTTTACAGACTGTATTCTGGAATTGCTACGATTTTGAAGGGAGTGCCATCAAAATGAAGTCACTTTCTCTTTCTCATATGTCAAGATTTGCAATTCAAGAATGGATGCTGAAGTACAATTTGAAAAACTTGTTTGTTGCAGAGATTCACGCATTAAAAATGAACCTCAAGGTGAGTAGCAGCAGAAACGAGATCGGGATGGCCGATGTGTTACTTGCCGTGGCATACCTTAAGGCGGGGGCATTTCTGGTCGCTAGTCGATACTTGGATGAGGCTCAGAGCCATGGTGCATTTTTTTTGAATCAGGAACTGCTGAATGTTGTCTCGGAACTCCGTTCAGTCATTCTTGGTCGAGGTGCAGTCGAAGAGGCGCGACCGCGTCTTTCAGGCAAACTGGAAAAGATAGTTCTGGCGGCGCTTGAAACGCAGCGCTCACGCGTGGAATTGGTTGAGCTGGTGTTTGGAAATCAATTGCCATTTGAGACAGCAGAGAATCGCTTAAAGAATTTGCTGCATCGGATACGAAAAAAGTTGCCGGGTTTGATCGCACAACAGCATGGATATTACGTCCGTACCGATTGCATGCCGAAGAAGACGGCTTAAAAAATATGATGAATACCGATAGATATCGGGAGCCAATACCTAACTAGACATCTCTAGCGCATTGCGTCAATGCCCGCTATTTTGAATCCACGCGGGACAAAATCGCCGCGTAGAAATGAGCGAATTATGCGGAAGGTTGTTGTTTTTGCCCTTGTTAGCGTCATAGCGGCTGCGGCCACAAACGTTTTTGCCTACGACTCTGCTCTTGAGCAAAAGTATCCAGGATGGATTGCGGCCAAATGGAATGACTCTCGTGCCAATCTGCTCTCCGAGACGAAGACGTGCAGAATTCTATTGGGTTGTTCAAGTTACTCGAACAGTTGCGATGACCGAGGGAAGCTATATCTCTTTGCCAAAGAGACCTTGGATGCTGATGACTGTTTAAAAACGATCCGAAAAGCCATTATCGAGACGGACTTCTTCGGTAGCGGCTGTCGAGGGTCACTGGAACAAACTGAAAGTGAACAAGAATTCTATTTGCGCGATTATCGACAGAAGTACAGCCTCGCCTGGGTCTGGTACAAGGTCAACGGATCCGGCTACGTTTCCTTTAATCATTTAACGACGTTTATCTGCAGGGCAGACGAAAGTGCGTTTTGGATGATTCCCACTGGTAACTTTTAAATTTCAGGTCTCGCGGAGAGTTTTATGAAAAATATTTTACCCCTTCTGATGCTGTTCCTGGTTGGTTGTAATGACATGAAACAATTTGAGCGGCAGGTCGAGCGGACGCTCGGCATCCCGGTTACCGTTAAGGCTGATTCTTCTGATAAGTGCGCTGTCGTTCAAGTTCAGCGGTTTCTATCTGAGTACAAAGCACTTTCGAATAATGAAAGGACGACAATGAGGAGTCAACTGCGCGAGCGATATACCGCAATCGAGATTAACCCTACGCGAATCTCCCAGACGATCAAGGGTGATGCGTTACGTCTGAATTTTACTGTTTTTTCAGGAAAGCATTCCGCTGTGATGAAGACGAAGATGGCAATTGATGGGCGTAAGAAGACTGGAACCGAACCGGTAATGAAACTTATCAAAACAGGAGCATTATCACTGACTCCGGAAGCCACATTCGAGCAATCGAATCTCGTGACGCTTGGAACGAGTGATGAGTATGTATTTGATTATATTTCTTCTGAGCAGACGCTGAATGCGATTATTAATAACCCTGAATATACTTACCTAAAAATTTGGCGCGAGAGTGAAGACTTTGTGCAGGAAATGCAATGTGCTCAAGTGATAAGTCTCGCTGATCTTCTTTGAGTCGAGAAAAAGAAAAGAGTGCCCCGAAAGCGGAAGTGACGGGATCAAGGAAGTGTGGCCCCGATTCGGCAGTGAGTTCGCCGAATCGGGGCCTTGGCTGCATTATTGTTTAGATGCGTTCCGGCGAGATCGGGTACCGGGATCTCTACAGCTCACGGTAAGCGCTCCATCCGCGCCACCCTTTTGCTAGTTGCGCCATCCGCGTAGTATCAACGCCCCAAAATTGGAGGCGTACGATGGAAAACATAGAAAACGTGGTTTCAGAATCCGCGAAAGGACAGCTCAGCGAAGAGGACTGGAAGCAGCACATTGGCTATGCAAAGAACTTTCTTGGTTCCGATTAGGGACATTCATTCGTATCGGTTTGTGGGTCCGGAAGCATTGGCTACTTACCCGCCGAGGGTTACTCGCGAGCGGGTTTTGAACTTTCGCATACTTCGTGTGGGAATGAAGCCCAACTCATTCTCGCTGGCGTTTCGCTTGGGGAATTCTGGCCTTCTTACCCCAAGGGACCGTTGTTATACTTACAAAGCGTTGGCCCCGGTGTTCGTCACACGCGCACGCGTGTGCGTGCGACGACTCTCACTGCTAGGCTTGCAGCCGCATTATTTCACGATCCAGCTTGGCCGTGTCTGTATCAAATTCTCGGGCGATACGGTAGGAAGAGGTGGGCCAATTTGATTCGTAAGTCGCTGTAATTCAACGGCAAGGTATTGTTCTGTTCTGCGAGAAATCAGTACGAATGAATGACCCTTTTCGTGTCAGGATTTGGTTTTTTCTCCCAATCATAACCTGACTTAGTCGGTAGAGGATTGTGATTTGAATTCGGCATGCTGTAGGTTAAAAAGCGAGCTATATGGGGACCTTCGCGCACAGCATTCTACTTCTTTTGTCATTATCAGCATCCGCTTATGCCGGCATCGTTGAGCTTCATCTTTCGATTTGTGAGCCCTCGAAGGCAAGGGCGGTTGCCAAGCTGGGACTACCCGACCGCAGGGGTGAGACTCGTGATGTCAGTTATTTCGATACAAGAAATCTTGAACTCTATTCAAATGGCCTGGTGCTACGCCTCAGAGTGACGAAAAAGAAGACGCAGTTCACCGTTAAGATCCAGGGCTTGACGCAGGACTGGGTGTCGGATGCTTTTCTTGCGCTGCCCGGCTTTAAGTGTGAACGTGATCGTTACGGCGGTCGGATTTCTGAATCTTGCTCACTGAATTCGAGTCCATCGGCAGAGGATGTTGCGGCTGCGCTGAATGAAGCCCGAGTTGAAAGACTATTTTCGCGCGAGCAGATTGAGTTCGTTCAGCAGTACTATCGTGTTCCGTTGGATTTAAGCTCAGTCAAAGTACTGGGTCCGGTTCCAAGTCAGTACTGGAAATTCGATGCGAACCATTTCGATGATGTTCTCACCCTAGAACATTGGACGGTTGGGCCGGATTTCGAAATCGTTGAACTCTCGACACGTGCCGATGCGCAAGACGCCGACAGAGTCTATGACGAGCTGAGGGCGTATGCGCTAGAAAAGGATCTGAGAATTTGTCAGGAGCAGAGCAGTAAAACTCGTTCTACTCTGGAATACTTGGCGGAGCGGTCGGGCCAGTGAGATCCCTGCCGCTGGTAAGGGACATTCATTCGAATCAGTTTGTGGGTCCGGAAGCATTGGCTACTTACCCGCCGAGGGTTACTCGCGAGCGGGTTTTGACTTTCGCATACTTCGTGTGGGAATGAAGCCCAACTCATTCTCGCTGGCGTTTCGCTTGGGGAATTCTGGCCTTCTTGCCCCAAGGGACCGTTGGTATGGATGGACCCACCCGTCGTTGCAAAAATTTTTTTGAAACGTAAGTTCATAATCATTGAATCGGATGCACCTATGGATCCGGCCTTTTGGTGAGTCTGTAGCTTCACTCTGGCCCTGATGGGTTTTGCGTTCTCTGTCCTGATTATACTCTCGTCCTCGAAGGCCTACACCAACGGTAGGGTTTCAGAGAACCGGTCCGACCTGATTTTGCCATCACATTTCGTATTTATCCTCGCAATCCGCTGACTTAAAATCTCCTCTTAGAAAAACGTCTATGCAGCCTTTTCCGGTTCACGATATTTTTCGTTCCGAGCCATCAATGCCCAAATCACCCGAGCATTCTTATTGGCGAGCGCAACAGTCGCTTTATTCATGCCACGCCTCTCGATTAGCTTCTTGAGCCATTGGCTCTTGGAATCTTCCTTCTGATCAACCCATCGAAGCACTGTCCGGGCCCCGTGAATGAGAAGCATTCTGATGTATGGATCGCCCCGTTTACTAATACCCAGTAATCTGTCTTTTCCCCCAGTCGAGTGCTGCCTGGGCACCAGTCCCAAATATGCTGAAAGATGCCTACCATTCTCAAATGCTCCGGGATCGCCAACCATGGCTATAATCGCAGTAGCAGTGAGCGGGCCGACTCCTGGGATCGTTACCAATCGTTGACACACAGGGTGCGCTTTGTGAATGGCCAGTATTTTCTGATCGTACTCTGCCAACTTCTCTTTGGTTTGCCTCAATTCCGCCAATAACTCCGTGAAAAGGGCTTTGCTCATGGAAGTTAACTCATTTTCATTAGTTGAAATTGCTTTCGGCAAATTCTCTTCGATACTGCCTTTCCCCTTTCGAAACGCAATTCCGTATTCCAAAACCAGACCTCTGATTTGATTCATTAATGCTACTTTTTGTCGAACTAGGCGTTCCGAACACGATGAATTATCTGGATATCTTGTTGGTCGACCGTATTGATCGAAACGAAGCGCATGTTGGGTCGAATCGCTGCCTCGACAATCGCCTCAGCATCGATCGCATCATTTTTGTTAGATTTTACAAATGGTCTCACAAATTCAGGGGCAATTAATTTCACCTGGTGACCTGATTTTTGAAATTTCCGAGCCCATGCATGAGCTCCTATACAAGATTCCATGATGATGAGGCAGGGTTTGAGTGTTGCGATAAACTCCGGAAGTTGCGCACGACTCAATTTTTTTCGAACTACAGCTCGATGGAAAGCATCTACGCCATGAAGTTGAAAAACACCTTTTGCCAAATCAATACCGAGTACGCTAATTTCCATAGTTGGACCCTCCCAGGTTCTTATGAATGATCGTTGTTACGAATGACCATTCTGGCTCATAGAAGCCGTTTTGAGAACTAGGGTGGGTCCATCCCATTATACTCACAAAGCGTTGGCCCCGGTGTTCGTCACACGCGCACGCGTGTGCGTGCGACGACTCTCACTGCCAGGCTTGTAGCCGCATTATTTCATAATCCAGCTTGGCCAGCATATACCGCTCTTTACGTCGACCTTTTTGGTAGCGCTCCCAGATCGCTCTGAGATATTCACGCCTTGCCTCGATGCTCATGTGATTCTCCTCTCCGTAATGTCAGCCACGACATCGTTAGGAGGTTCTGGGCATCAGGGTTCTAAGTCAAATTCCCCTTACTTTCCTTCGGTTAGAAAAATTCTGAAGCTATTCGGGCCGTAATAGGTCGATTCTGACCCTTTTTACACGACGCAATTTTTGGAGGATAATGTAATAATCTAAAGTACTTAATCGGTGCGTATGCGTGCATGGAGACTTGGGGTTCGCATGAGAAACGGTATTATCATCCTTTCGATCCTATTCGCCGTTTGTCAGGCACTGTTCTTGATCGGCTGCAGTGAAGTGACGATGACCAGTCAATTAGGCACTTCGCCCTCTGGCACGGACGCAACAAGTGATCCGGCCTCAAGAATCTCCTGGCAGCAGACACTGGATGGATATTTTGACATCTCAGAATCCTTCGATGAACTTCAGGACTGGACTGCGAATGGCCTGTTTCCAAGTGGTTCTGGAGGAACGATGCCTTACGATTCCGCCCATCTTCCTCGAAAACAAGATGGGTCTCTTGGCCATTGGGGATATTGGAACAACAAGGCGCCCACTTGTTTAGCTAGTTCGATGACGGGTTCATTCACCAAAGGAGAAACTGTCTCAAATGGACATGGAGCCTCGTGGATCTATCGTGCCACTTGGGTGCTTGAGGGGCAGTCTTATCTTCAGTTCGACACTTACCCAATGACGGGAACAATCTCTCCCGGAGATACGCTGACCGGGGCCACATCATCGGCTATGGCCAAAATGGTAGGATGGCCAAAGATAATTGCAAATTTTGATACGTACACATGGCGAGGCCAAGGTAAGTCGCTTGCCATGAATCTAGGTGACAACGACAATCCCGATGCCATGGCGGGACTCGGGGCTCAAAGATTGGGGATATTCTTCGGAAACGGCATCTCTGGAAAAAGCGGATATAAGAAAGCATACGTTTTCATGATGCTTCGATTTAAACCCAATTTTTTCCCGAGGGTCGATGCCAGTAGTTTCGCATTTGTAAGCGTTCTCAAAATGTTTGATTTTAATACTGGGTTCACCTCCATAGACTATTGGGGGAATCTCAACGAACACGCCAGCACGACCGGATCTCCTCAAATGAACGTGGAATATGGTCCTAATGGGTCCGTGATCAATATTGGTGGCGGTGGTGCAAGCACTCCCTCCCGCCTATTCTATATGGATAACTCGAGCGTCGCTCAATGGATGGGCTCTGCGTGGTCTTATAAAAATCTGAGCTCCGCGAGAATGACCAACGATTCCACCCAAGATAACGATTTGCAATCTTACGTCCAGTCGGGAGACTGGTTTGGAATTGAGGCGGCGCTGGACGTCGGCACTGTGAATAGCTCCGACGGCACAATGGAGTTCTGGGTCTACGATAAAAATGGAAACCAAAAAGGCTATTATGCGAGTGGCGCTACCCCGAGACTCGTGCAGTTTGACCACTGGATCAATAAGATTGTCCTGGGTGGCAATCGGCGATCCAGCGGTACAGCAACGTCAACGACAGATGGCCGCTATTACGTGGACGATTTTATCATCAATAAGAGCAGGATCGGCCCTGCCTACTTTCAGTTGTTATTGATACATAGTTAAATAAGGGTCTATTTTAATCAAATAAAGAAAGTCCCGCGTGGTCAATGCAACTCGCCAGTACGCTTTTGCGACGCCGGGTTTTGCAGAGACCCTGCTTAGCAGAAGACCCAACCGTACTCGATGGGATTGAGATCCGGGGCATAGGGTAAATCGTCGATACTGCCCGTCTTGACTGGAAATTAGTGTGCTTTGAACTGGCTGGGAGTGAAGGCGGGCTTTCCTGCGTGGAGATCGGCGACGACGGCCTTGAGAAGGGACATTCATTCGTATCGGTTTGTGGGTCCGGAAGCATTGGCTACTTACCTTACTCGCGAGCGGGTTTTGAACTTTCGCATACTTCGTGTGGGAATAAAGCCCAACTCATTCTCGCTGACGTTTCGCTTGGGGAATTCTGGCCTTCTTGCCCCAAGGGACCGTTGTTATACTTACAAAGCGTTGGCCCCGGTGTTCGTCACACGCGCACGCGTGTGCGTGCGACGA
>Ga0208958_1001005_pt1 | contig 30282 bp, 29 predicted proteins | sample RifOxyB1_FD_184032 | JGI IMG/M metagenome (GOLD analysis project Ga0208958, IMG submission 184032) | Soil microbial communities from Rifle, Colorado - Rifle Oxygen_injection B1 (SPAdes) | ecosystem: Environmental > Terrestrial > Deep subsurface > Rock core/Sediment | place: Rifle, Colorado...
GATCGGCACGCACGATGTCGCTGATCGTTTCAACGGCGGTCGCCGGCATGAGTTGCATCAAGCCCTGCGCCCCGGCCGAGGAACTGGAACGGGTTTCGAAAGCCGATTCCTGCTTGATGAGGCTCAGCACCAGGATCGGGTCGAGGTTATTTTCGCGGGCGAACTTCTGAATGATATCCCAGTGAGGCGTCGGAAAGGTCATCCTGACCACGTAAGTGGAAAACACGCGGTCGTATCCGCGCTGAATCAGTTCGCCGATGATACTGAAAGCGCTCCAGTAGCTTTTCGCGTGATAATTCAGCGTCGCGAGATACATCAGGAACGGACTGGCAAGCGCATCGCGGGGACGAAGATCCCTGAGCTCGAGCGCCGCGAAGTCGTGCGCTCCTTCCGCGATCAGTTTCTCGGCGCGGCGCAGCCGGACGACTTCGAAAGGCTGAAGCTGCGGGTCCGTGTTCGTGGCGAGCGGCACCAGGGCCTCGATACTCGATTCAATATCGATCCCGCTCTGCATCGAGGCAAGCATCCCGTAAAAAGTCAGCGGTGAATCGTGCTGCAGGTCCTCGAACATCCGTTTCGCGTAACCCGAGTCCTTCTCATGTGCCATCGCCTGAGCGAGCCAGTAACGCGCGCGAAACCGGTAGTTCGCCCTGGGATAATCGTCGAGAAAGCGCCTGAAGCCTTCGGCCGCCTTGTCGTAACGCGCGTCCCGGAAGTCCGTCATCGCGAGTTCGAAGGCGTGAACATCGAGATCGGGCCCCCGGTAGGTCTGCGTGCGCCGGTCAACCCGGGCGGGCTTGGGCTTGGCCCCCGCTTCGGGGAAAAATTTCAAAAGGGCTTTCATTTCTTCCGAGGATTTCGGATAAACGACCGCGAGTTTCTGCGCCCACGAGATGCAAAGCGTGAGGCGAAGCTTGCCGCAAGCCTGCGAGTAATTGCGAAGACTTTCGGGCCGAACCGTTCCGAGCGAGTTCGTGGCCTGAAGACGTTGAAAGGCCTTTTCGAAAACCGGGATCGCCTGCTTCCATTTCAGGCTTGCCGAAAGCGCGTTGCCCATCACGAGTTCGGCCTGCGCGAATTCGTTCGGCAGGATTTTCAGCAAGGGTGAATAAGGATTCTCAATCTCAATCTGCCGATTCGTGACAATCGATTTCGAGGCGAGGCGAACGGCGTCCTGAAATTTCTTCTGCTCATACGCCAGGCCCGCTTCGCCGAGGTAGGCGGTTCCGGAAATCCAGAGAGCGTAATCCGAGAATTCCGGATTTTTTTCCAGTTTGGCGGCGATCTTACGCGCCTCGACGAATTTTTCGAGTGACGCCGCGGCCTTCTCCGCGGGTTTATGCTTGTTCTCAAGAAGAAGATACGCCCTTTTCAGGGCACGTGCTTTGGAGGATTTTGAGTTGCGATAAACGGCCTCGATCAGGCTGTCAACGGGGCTTCCCCCGATTTCCTGCGGAATCGGTCCGGTCAGCACTTTTTCGAGTTGCGTACTGGGGACGGGGTCAGCACCATTCGCGGTCGCGGAGCAAAGGATCCCGAACGCGACGACTGCGCGCCATTTCGCGGCGCTCTTCATCCCTTCAGGTCCCTGAGCGCGTCACGGCACATCCCGAGCGTTTTCCAGGCACAGGGGGCACAAGCCCGCTCGAAAAGATCTAGACTCATCCGGTCGGCAAGTCTTCGCTTGGCATCTCCCCAGCTCAGCGTCTCGCCGTTCTTAAGGCCGAGCGCTTCTGCGTGCGCTTGATCGAGCATTTTCACCTTATGCTCGGCCGCGCAAACGCCGTCGTTTCGGCTCGGGCACGCCGAACAAATCGAGTCGGAGTCCATTACCACCTCGATATCGGGAGAAGATGTTCGGAGCTGCTCAACGATGGCGCTGAAGTTCGCGATGAATTCTCGCGAATAACCTTTGCCCATAAAGCCGAGAGCGCAAAGAAAGTGATGAGGACGAAACTTCAACATGGCGGCAACTATTTATTCCTGCGACGCTCGAAGCGCCGCGATCGCGGCATCCAGATTACTCTTCATATCAGAGCCTTCCTGGTTCTTCGCGCGCTCGAGGTGCTCGATGGACGCCGAAATGGCCTCTGTCTTCTTTTCCATGATTCCACGCAGCCCGCGAATCATGTCATTATACTGATCCGCCAGCTCCGGGAAATGATCTTTCTTCCTGAAAGCCAGCTCCTCGCTCAGATTGCCGGTTTTAGCCTGCTGAAAGAAGCGGCCAAGCTTGTAAAGCGGCCCCGCGATCCGATGCGAAATGAAGATGCTGATCAGGAAAGCGAGCGCCATGACGATGGCCTGGAAGAAAATCAAGAACCACAGGATTTCCATCCGGGTCTTTTCGATCACCGGAAAAGCCGGTCCGCTCGGATCGACGCGCAGGTAGTTCAAAAAATATCCGAAAAGATTATAGATAATGACCGGATATATGAAACTGAGCGCAAAAAGCCCCGTACAGACGTAGATTGCGAAGCGAATCTGAAATCTTCCATTGATGAGGAAAATACCTCGACGATATGCGGGCATATGAAAATAATACTCCGGTCGACGGGTAATAGTCCAGTTTGCAAAGTCTGACTCAATTCCTCGGAGTCAATTTGGTGACGGAACCGCCACGCCCTCGAAGCCGCAATCGCGGCAACGGACGAATCAGTTAGAGATTCCCGGAGACCTGCTTTAAATTAATGAGATCCCCATGTCTGGCTACAAAAAGGCTCTGATCCTGGCGCTTCTGCTTTTCGCGGGGCCAGATCTTACCCTCGCGGCGATCGAACCTCCGATCCTTCGCGTCTCCATGGAAAACGAGCCGATCACCCTGAACTGGAGCAACGCCCGGACGAGCACCGATCGCTTCATCATCTCTTTTTTAATGCGAGGTCTGCTCAAATATGACGGCGAGGCCCGCCTGGTTTGCGATCTTTGTACGTCTTTTACCACTTCGCCGGACCGCAAATCGCTCGTCTTCGAGTTGTCCGACGAAATCTGGTCGGACGGCGCGAAGCTCGAGGCCGAACAGTTCGTCGACTCCTTTCGCCGGCTTCTTGACCCTGCGAATCGATTCCGCGTCCATGAGGACTTCCGGGTCATCGAAGGAGCCGTACAAAGCGCGAAGAAATGGGACCCGAAAAAGCTCGGCGTCCGGGCCGAAAACAACCGAAAGCTGGAGATCCAGCTCTCAAGGCCGCTCAGCCTGTTTCCGCATCTTTTGACGACGGTTGCCGCGTTTCCGATCCGAAAGGAATTTCTGCACGACGCCCCCCCGGCGGGACAGAAAAAGAGCCGCCGTGACACGGGCGAAGAGCACGCGACCGAGGCGGTTCTCGGGCCGTACCAGCTTGCCGCCTGGGAACGCGGAAAGCGCATCGTGATCGAGGGCAATCCGAAATTCACCGGTTCACGGCCGGTTTATCGAGTCGAATTCATCCTCGGAAAGCACGCCGAACAGATCAACCGGTTCAAGGCGGGCAAACTCGATATCGTTTCGAATCCAACCACGGAAGACCTGCTCAAAGTGCCTGGCCAGAAGCTTCAGGTGAACCCGTACTGGGCCACGCGCAATCTCATCACGAATGCGGGTCGACAGCCGGGTTCGGATCTCAGCTTCAGGAGAGCCCTTCTTTACGCTTTGGATCGCGACACGCTTCCCGCCTATTTGAGGAGCGGCGAAAGGCGCGCAACAGGGGTTATCCCCCCAGGGCTTCTGGGCTATCGTGAGTTGCCGCTGGTGACCACCGACCTGGCCCGTGCCCAAGCTGAACGGAACCGCGCGGTACCCGCCCGACCAGTCACCCTGGAACTTCTGGTTCTCGATACCGAGGTCGATCGCAAGGTCGCCCAATGGATTTCGGACCAGCTCCAGAAGATTCAGGTGCGCATCAAGGTGATCGCCAAACCGAGTTCGGGTTACTACTCCGAACTCGAATCCGGAAAGTTCGATCTCGCTCTCGTGACCTGGGCTTTCGGAATCGCGACCCCGCTCGATCTGCTCCGGACTTTTCGTACGGATGCCGCCGAAAACCGGGGCAAATGGACGCATGTGGCGTTCGATGCGCTTCTTGGACAACTCCTTCAGGAGGAAAAGCCCGCCGAAGCGGCTGCTTTGGTGGACCAGACCTGCCAGACCCTTGAGGTGGCGGGTGTCGGGGCGATTCCGCTCGGATACCCGACCCAGCCGTTCCTTCTCGGCCGCCGCGTCAATAATTTTGCCACCACACCGTTTGGCGACCCCGATTTGGTCAAAATTCAGCTGAAGCAGTAGGTCGGGAACCGGGCCGGGGCCGGGCATGGATCGCTGGCCGACGACTCCGGAATAGCCAAAAACCCCTTCATTAACGTGCAGGCTAGACAAAGCATCAAGTTTAGACTAATTAATTTAGAACCACTATTCAGGAGTAGCTCAGTGGTAGAGCAGCCGGCTGTTAACCGGCTGGTCGGGGGTTCGAATCCCTCCTCCTGAGCCATTTATCAGGGCCTCTCACAGAGAAATTTGTGGGAGGCTTTTTTATTTCAGGCTGTTACGACTCAAGCAGTTCCGAGCATTTAGCAAACCTGACATTTCCCGATCAGTCGCAAACTTTCGGGAGTTTCCTACAAATCACCTATTTTCTTCCTACTGCGGTCCGGTCCACCCCGTGTGCTCCACGGAGAAAGGACCGTTTATGATGCCGCGCATCCTGAAGCCGCCATAAGAGGTAATCGAGACCCGTGGGGGCTGGGTCGCTCTTCAATGCCCCAAAAACAAAAAGCCCGGGTTTGGCCCCGGGCTCTTGAATCGAAACTTTGGTTGGTCAGCATCTTTCTTGGCGGAACGGTTCTGACCTTCTGGTTGCAACCGGTGCTTTGTTGAAAAGCACCAGGAGCGCACTTCTCTATTCTTAAAGAGGCGTGCGTTCAGTGTCAACACGAATGGAGAGAGAATGAATGCACCATCATCCTGCGAAGTGATCGCATGGCCCAATCATTTTGAGCCACCTCAAAATGAGGGACCTAAACATGAGCACCCTCAAATTGAACGAGGTCCGCTCACCAACTTTTTTCCGCTGTCGCATGATCTTTTTTCGCATCCCAAGATCCAGGCCCTGAGCGGCGACGCATTCAGGGTGTTCCTGTGGCTCAGCGCAAAGGCTTGGCAGTTCCCAACGTCCAATGGGCATATCCAAGCGTCGACGGGGCGCCTGAGCCGCGCAATGGGCTTATCCGAGGCCAATGTCTCGCGGACGCTCTCGAACCTGCGACAGCAGGGCCTGATCCGACTGGTCCGGAACGATTTCAAATACGGCAATATTTGGGAGGTCCAGAACCTAGCGAAGGCGCGCACCAAGGAACCGGCGCAGGTGCCTCAAGATGAGAGTACTGCCACCTCAAAAAGAGCGAGCGGCCCTATCAAAATGAGCGGGGAGCTCCCTCAAGTTGAGGGACAAGTAATAACTAAGAACTCCAAAGAAACAGAAGAATCTCTCTCTCCAGACGGCCAGTCAGATTTTTTGAAAACGTACATCGGGGGCCTCAAACCGCAAAAGAAGCGGGAGAGTGAATCGGGCAATCTGAAAGTACTTCTTGGGGATTATTCGCCTCAGGAAGTTGAGCTCGCGCTCAAGTACCTTCTGGAGTCCGGGCTGCCGGGATCCGGCGAGAAGTGCCATTCGCCGATGAGCTATCTTGCACACGCCATGGGCCAGGTCCTGGCCGAAGCCCAAGCTCGAAACGAAAAAGCCACCAAGACCGCACGCGAACGAGAGGCGGTCCGCGAAGCAGAAGCCAAGCGTTTGCTCGAAGAGCATCGAGATGCCGAAGCGGCGGCATCTTGGGAGGCCGCATTCCGCGAAGCTCTTCCCGCCAGCGAGCAGCAACAGGATTGGATCAAGAAGTTCGCGGAAGCACACCCCGTTCTCCGGGGATGCGGCCCTGCCCTGAGGGGCCTAGCGATTCACGACTGGTATTCAAACCAACGAACTCAGCGAAAGGACAAAACATGAAAAAGGACATTCTGGATTACTTGGAATCGATCGGCGTCAGCTTTGAAATATATATGCATGGCGGTGGGAAAATGATCACCGCGGAAATAGCCAGGTTCTTCGCAGCAAAGGGACTTACTAGCGACCAGGTCCGAGCATGTCTGCACGGAGTCTCTATGGAGACCTACTACAAATGGCTGAAGTGGGAAGATGCGGGCTGTCGCTGCCAAGCCAAAACAAAATCAGGGCGAGCCTGCAAGATCCCGTCGCGCAATGACCTACGTCCGGGACCTGCTGAGTTTGAGCGGGATGGCTTTTGCTCTGTCCACTGGAAGCTGATGAATGAATGATCCCACTACAAACAAAGGAGGCACTAGCCTACTAAGTAAACAAGGCAAAGCCATTGGAGTGCCGCTCTAACTCACTCTTGAGATCACGCCACCTAGGAAGCCGTTGTGTTAATAGTGCATTAAACCTAGGTCCGTGATCCAAAGTGACCGCATGGCTCAGTTCATGGATGATGACATAATCGATGCACTCCATCGGTGCCACAATCAGCTCTGCATTCAGTACGACGACGTTTTTACTAGGATGGAATTCGCCCCACCGTTTGGAGAGCTTTTTGATGGCGACATCAACAGACTCCTGCTCAAAGGCCTGTGCATGAAATCTAAACCGTTCCGTTAGAATGTCGGCGGCTTTCTTCGAATACCACTTCAAGAGCAACGACCGTTTGAATTGAGTGTCTTCGGGGAAAGTACAATTCAGAATCAGTCTATCGTCTAGAATATCAACGGAATCGTAGTTCGATTCGAAAATCTTCAGACGATAATGCCGCCCAAGAAAATAAAAACTCTCGCCCGATACCAATGTTTTGGTCGGCTGCGGAACCGGGTTAAACCCGACAAGCCGTTGTTGCTCCAAGAGCCACGATCCACGCTTAACAATAAGTTCTTTGATCTTTTCAATCGGGGCATTTTGCGGGGCTGTTACTTCAACTGAGCCGCAGGGCAGAACAGAAATACCAAGAGTCTTTCTACTGGATCGTTTGATCCTGAATTCGATTTTGGAGTTTCCATATTCGACAGATTCAATCACAGTCGTGAGTTCCTTCTCTGTGGTCGGCTCAAGTATTCCGTCTCTTAGCCACCATAATGAGTGTATTAATGATCTCGTCCATTTTGTCCGAGGTCAAACTTAACTCGTATCGCCCCTTCAAGGCGTAGAGCAGATCCTCAAGCTCAATCGCCATTCTGTTCTGCACATCACGATTGCCCGACCAATCACGGATCTTATGTTTCTCGATAGCCTCATGAACGTTCAGCGCAGTGTCGGCCACAATTTCATCTGCGTCAGCAAGTTTGAGGCCAAGCTCCTGCCTTAATACGCCGAAATAAGCCTTCGCATCGTCCGAATTTCGAATGCTCGACGGATAATCGGACTTGTTCTTACCTCTCATGGTTTCCATCGCTTCAGTGACCTTCGCTAGGTACTGAGCATCAGATAGCCGCTTTTCTCGGTGAGCCTTGATCGCTTCATCAATCATCTCGGACAATTTCTTGTATAGAGCGGGATCTTCTTCAAATTTTTCAGAAATTGACCGCTTCAAGCGGGAAGCAATGGTGTCAGCCTTGGCCGCTTCACCTGCAACACCCTCAAGTTCCTTATCAAAAGCAGCTTCGTTAAATACATCTGTCTGCTTAATAATAATCTTAACCTGTTCAGCCCCAATGTACTTGTTGACCATGTTGCGGATTTGTTTTTCGTAAGACGAGTAATCCACAGTCTCGCCGTAACGTTGCTTTACCGCAGCCCGAAGCTCGATGAACATCTTGAGGTCTCGCTGATACATATTTTTGGCATCAGCAAGGGTTTCGTCCTGGTATCTCGCATTTCCGTTGGCAAGCCGTAACGTATTCGAGAATGCTGTGAGTCGCTTGTAAAATTCTTGCCGACGATCGATCGGCTCCAGGTGTCGTTGCAAGCTCTCAGTGTCGGACCTATTTTGGACTTCTTTAAAGATCTCCCACACATTTGTGTGCCGCTGAGCAAGCTCGCTAATTTCGAGGTCGGTATTGACGATAGTGCCTACGACATCTTCTTTGTCGAAGCCCTCATTCTCCAGGGCCGCATAGGTATCAATAGCATCGTTCAGCTCACCAAAGATTCCACGATAGTCGATAACAAGACCATGGCTCTTTCCTTCGAAAACACGGTTCACACGGGCGATCGCTTGCAGGATATTGTGCTCCTTAAGCCTCTTGTCCACATACAGCACTGCGTTCTTGGGGGCGTCAAAGCCCGTCAGGAGTTTATCGACGACAATAAGAATTTCCGGCTCATCGGATTTCTTAAAAGCATTGATGATCTTCTTGTTGTATTGTTCCTCGGAACTGTATTGAGCCATCATACTCTTCCAGAAGGTTTGCACCTCTGGAATGTTGGACTCGTCAAGATCAGCATGGTCCTCACGGGTATCCGGTCCCGAGATAATGACCTCGGTCTTAATTTCTCCAAAGTTATCGAAGCACTTCTTGTAGCGAATGGCATTTTCCTTACTTGAACAAGCAAGCTGACCCTTAAAGCCTGTGCCTTTAAAATTGGCATTGAAGTGCTCCTGAATATCGAAGGCAATTTCTTCCAACCGCTGATCTGTTTTTAGAATTTCCTCCTCACGGTGGAACTTCCTTTTGAGATCTGCCTTCTGCCGGTCAGTTAGGTCTTGGGTAATCCGCTCAAACCATTTGTCGATTTGCTCTTTATTGCCACGGAGTTCGCTCATGCGACCTTCGTAGAGCAATGGAACAACCGCACCGTCCTTAACGGCCTGATTCATGGTGTACTTATGAATGAAGCCACCAAACTTATCTGCGGTCTTCTTTTCTTTCTTCAGGAGCGGTGTTCCCGTGAAACCGATGTAACAGGCGTTCGGAAGCATGTTTACCATCTTGGCATGGCTGACTCCGTACTGTGACCGATGGCTTTCATCGACAAGTACAAAAACATTATGGCTTAGAACCTTGAGATCTTTCTTTTTGCTAGCCGATTCAAATTTATCAATAATGGTTGTGATGATGGACTTCTTTTCCTCTTCGATCAGATCAATCAAGTTTTGACCGGAGCTAGCCTTAGCAAGCTCGGCCTCTTTTCCGCAGGCAAGGAAGGTCTTATAGATCTGATCGTCCAAATCTACACGATCCGTTACCAACACTATCCGTGGGTTTGTGATGCTCTCATCAAGAGCAAGGGCTTTGGCCATCATTACCATCGTCAGGGACTTACCGGAGCCGGTCGTGTGCCAAATTACCCCGCCTTGCCGCTTTTGGTCGCCACGAACCTTGGTAACCCGTTTTACGGTCTCTTTGATGGCGAAATACTGTTGATAACGGCAGATCTTTTTTTCTTTGTTGTCGAAGACGATGAATTGATAAATCAGCTCCAGCAGTCGCTCGGGGCGCAGCAACGAATGGATCGCCTGGTCTTGGGCCGACGGCAGTCGCCGACCTTCATTCCATAGCCCCTCCATTACTTTACGAACATGTGGCTCTCGTTCCGAGAACAGCTTTGCTTTGTCCGCTGCACTCAGGGGCTTGTTAATCAATACGGACAGTTCCCGCTCTTGAAGATCGGCGTCTTCTTCCTTCCATACAGACCAGAATTCTTCGGCTGTTCCTGTAGTGCCATAACGGGCTTTGTTCTGAGCTAGACTCAATAGGATCTGGGAGAAGGTAAAGAGTTCAGGAATCTCATCGGTTTTTTGATTGCGAAGGCACTGACTGATTCCTTCTTTGACTGCATCATCATTAAGTCCGGGCTTCTTGCACTCGATCACAACCAAGGGGATGCCATTTACGAACAGTACAATATCGGGCCGTCTTGTTTGGTGGGAGTGTCTTTTCTCGACCTCGTACTCATCCGTCACATGAAAGATGTTCTTGTGTGGCTCTTTCCAGTTGATGAACCGAAGCGAGTAACTGCGGGTTGTTCCATCAACGCTCTGCTCTAAGCTCTTACCAAGGGTCAAAAGGTCATAGATCTGCTCATTATTCGAAAGGAGTGAGTCAAATGGGATATTTGAGATCGAGGCGACAGCCTCTTTGATGTTCTCATGGGTAAACGGGACCGATTTGTCCTTCACCTTGATGGAGTTATTCTCGGAAAGCCATTTTTCTAGCACTGACTCCAGAACGACTTTGCTTCGCTTGCCGTCTCGGAGCGTAATCGTTTCGGACGGCGCCAAATACTTGTATCCAAGGTTTACCAGTAGGTGGATAGCGGGAATATGAGAGACCAAATCCTCATTGTGTTTTGCTATGGCCATACCTATGTCCTTCCTTGGCCGATGAGCGTGTATGGGCCAAGTCTTGATGTATCCAATGGAAGAAACTCAAAACTGTTGTCGTAGTACATGACTTCGATTTTTGGTTGAGTAGTATCAAGGGAGAACTTAGCCCGATAAACAACATTAGGCTCAAGCAAGAGATCGAATTTTTGTTGTGTTCTGGAAGCTAATGCCTCCATCATGGCAGTCCGTGCGTCGACAATGCGGACCCCATCATCTCTAAGCTCAATAGAAAAGGACACCGCTTGACCGCCATTGCCAATGACCCTCAAACTGCGAACAGGCAGTGTGGTTCCACCGACATTTACGATTGTGAAGTAGCCCACCTTGTCGTCTTTTGATGGATTGATCCAGATTTGGACTGATGCTTTCTTGGAGTTCTCAATAGATGATTGCAATTTTAGCATACTTCTAGAAACTCTCCACATCTGCCAGGCAGCCCAGGCGGAAATCGCAGAGGCAACCGCCGCTACCCATGCTGATACATTGCTCATTTCCTAGCCCCCGTGGTTTTAACCTGAAGAAGTGCCTTGCTCAGCTCGTCAATCTTGAAACTCAAGGCCTGATTTCTCTCTTCGAGAGATTGCTTCTGCTTAAGGATCTCCATCGCCTGATTTTTCAGTTTCTCGTTTTCTTTTCCGAGCTGGTACTTTTCGAGTGGTTGAGTCGCCGTCAAAAATGCCCACGACACTGCGATAGCCACAAGGATAGTGAGCAGATTGTTCCTTTGGGCAATTCTTTCGGAGGTAACCTTTAAGAATTCCGTTTTCCACTGCATCTGTTCTTTGTGCCAATGGTGAATACTTTCAGAGGTTGAGTTCGCCACTCCACATATATTTTCCAAGATGTTTTTGAATGGAGCCAAGATAATCGCTAATTCCTTGGATTCCGCCCCAATCGGCTGACTTGTCTTTGGATCAATGGCGATCACATATGACCTAAGTGAATATAGAAATAGAACCTGCTTTGTCTGAACAACAGTCGAGCAAACATGGTTTACTTCATTCAAAATCGTGCCGTACTCCTGCAAGTCCACATTTGGTTTGAAACGAGCAATGACCCTTTCTAGGGGCTCAATAAAGGTAATTCGGTTCATTTCCTTCATTTGAGTAAAAAACTGACGGGCCAAGAATTCGGGTGACGAAGGGCGTCGTTCAGGAGGGACAAGCTGCTCATATTTGGAATCAATAACAAGCTCACGCAGCGTTACCCCAAAAGCTCTTTCATCCACACGGTTATCACAATATGAGTTGATCTCTTTGCAGTATTTTAGCAGCTCCTCGCATCGCCCCTTTAGCTCCGGAAGGAAGAAGTCTCGCTCGTAATCAGTTAGGTCGCCTCGCCACCTTAAGAAATCTCGTTGCTTCCACTTTCTGTATCTCTTCAACAGGCTCATACCTTAACCCTCTTTTTTCCTGAGAGGAGTTGCTGCATCAGTCCCTGTTTTTGCTTCTGGTAGGAGAGACGAATTCTACGCAGAGCTGAGATTTCTTGGTCAAACGACTCTAATCTCGTTGAGATCTCTTGGACTTCTTCATCTTCAGAGGGAAACGGGAAAGAAAACTCCATTAAATCACTATTATTAATGGAGTTAATTGTGGCCCCAAGGTTCTTTGCGACCTGCTCACGATACAGTTCTGTTTGAAATAGCTGAAAGACATACGAACTGTATTTAGTTCTAAAGACAGACATAAAGGCTCCATGCGTTGCCTTTGGAAGGCTTGCTGGAATTAGTGCTGTCTTGCCAATCAAGTTGCGTGACCCATTTCGGACGCAGATTAGGATGTCACCCTCCTTCGATAAAAATTGATCTTGAACCTCAATATCTACGAAAACCTTATCTTCAAGAGAAATTCTTCCATTCAGGATATTGGAAGATCTCAGTACAAGAAGTCCGTCATTAACTACATTCGTGGGTGAATAGGTCAGTCCCCGAACACATTTACCAAGTTCCTTTAGTTTTTTCTTGGACCAGGACTTTGAGTATCCCTTCAAGCGAAGGGTTCCCGACAAAATTTTAGCTGCTAATTCTGATTTACGCTTCTCTTTCAGGGTAAGTGCCTTATTTAGGATATCAATTGCCTCATCCCAAGTAGAAAGAATGTTGGCGATTTTGTCTTGTTCTCGTCTTGGTGGCATTGCCACTTCTGTGTTGCGAACCTGCTCAAGGCTCAGCTGTGGGTAGGCTTGTCCAGTGTTGATTTTTGAGAAATTGGTGCGAACAGTCCCCTGTGATAAGTAATGTAGAATGTATTTTGTGCTGACGAGGTCGTCCTTAATTCGAACTCTGGCGATGTGCTGATTGATATTGGCTTCCTTAATAGACTCAGGGACCATGCAAACACGGCCAATGTATCCTGTGATCGTCATCAAAATGTCTCCCGCTTTGATTACGGATCTAGACATTTCAGCGTGAGCCTTTTCGCATATGAATGCAGCACCTCTCAAAGAAAATCCATTTTCCGATACACATTCACTTCTCAAAAATGGGATTCCGCTATCTGCCCAAGCGTGACCAGAAGTAGTCGGTGTGGCTCCCTTTGTAATGAACTCAGATAAATCTTCTAACTTCTTCTTCTCCCATCCATCAGGCATCATACCCAAGCTCCTTTAAATAGCCCTTCATCTGAGCTTGGACAGCGGACAACTCCTTCTCTAGCTGGTTGATCTCTTTTTGGACGGCGTTAATGTCGATCTCTGCTTCTTCCTCAAAAATATCAACATAGCGAGGGATGTTGAGGTTGTAGTCGTTCTCGGCGATCTCTTTCTTTTTGGCCTTGTAAGCGTACTTATCGACAGACTCACGGGCCTTGTAGGTCTTTACAATCTTTTCGATGTCTTGAGGTCGTAGGGTGTTTTGATTCTTTCCGTCTTGGAACTCACGGCTGGCGTCAATGAATAGTACCGAGTCATCCTTTTTCTTCTTCTTAAAAATCAGAATCGCCGCAGGGATGCCCGTACCGAAGAACAGATTTGCTGGAAGCCCAATCACTGCATCGAGCAGGTTGTCATCAATAAGAGATTGCCTGATCTTCCCTTCGGAGGCCCCACGAAACAAAACGCCGTGAGGAACGACTACCCCCACACGACCTGAGTCTTCGGTGATGGTTTCCACCATATGCGAGATAAAGGCGTAGTCGCCCTTTGTTTTGGGCGGCAAGCCACGATGAAAACGGTTATAAGCATCCGCCGATGCCTCTTCGTGTCCCCACTTCTCAAGAGAGAATGGAGGATTTGCCACTACAACCTCAAACTTCATCGTGGTGTTTTTCTCGATGAGCTTTGGGTTTCTGATGGTGTCGCCCCACTCAAGACGAGCGTTATCAACTCCGTGCAGAAACATATTCATCTTAGCGAGGGCATAGGTCTGACCATTGGCCTCCTGCCCGTAGAGATAAAAGTCATTGATACCTTTCCCAAGAAGCTGATTTGCACACTTGATAAGAAGTGACCCTGAACCGCAGGCGGGATCACAAATGCGGTCGCCTTTCTTAGGAGCAATTAGTTCAGCGATCAGTTCTGAAACCTCGGCCGGGGTATAGAACTCTCCCGCCTTCTGGCCACCACCTGCGGCAAATTTGCCGATCAAGTATTCGTAGGCATTTCCGATCACATCCTGGTTACCAATGCGGCTTTGGCGAAGATCAAGTTTTGGATTATTGAAGTCTTCGAGCAAAGTTTTCAGACGGATATTGCGTTCTTTGGTCTGGCCCAACATCGCTTCGCTGTTAAAGTCGATGTTCCTAAAGACACCGCTTAGCTTTTCCTTATTGGCATCTTCAATTTTTTCGAGTGCCACATTGATGACTTCGCCAACATTGGAAGCGTTTCTCTGCTCATAGAGGTCCCTGAAGTGGCATTTGTTCGGAAGGATAAACCGCTCTTTTTTTAGGCGGCTTTGGATTCGCTCTTTGTCGCCCTTGTATTGCTTTTCAAACTCCTCGTATTTTTCTTCCCATGTGTCCGAGATGTATTTCAAGAATAGCATCGGGAGTAGGTAGTTCATGTAGGTGGCTGAATTCAAAATCCCACGAAATGTGTCGCATGCTTGCCAAAGGATCTGGTTGATCTCGTCTTGATTGATTAAGGTCTGTTTGTTGCTCATATTCTTCCTCTATTCCTCTTAATTGCTGAAACTCTTTATAATGCCGTCCATGAACGCTCGCCGCTTCTGGACGAGCGCCCCCATAATTTCCTTTTCCAGTTGGGCCGCCTGTATGAGCTTGATGAAACGATCCTGCTCTTGCAGTGTCGGCAGAACGACTTCCATCTCGCTCAAGACGTTTTTGGGGATATTCAGAACAGAGCTGCCCATCGCATTTTGCTTAAAAAATCGTCCGCCATAGAGTTCTGAGTTGATGAACCAATGAAGGTACTCCGGCCGAACCCGATCTTTGTTTACCGATAAAATATAGAAGGTCGGAGCGGCGACAAGGTTAGGGAGATCAGCATTCACCAAGACGCTGTATGGGAGCGACCCACGGAAGACCCGTGACACAAACAGGAGATCGCCCCGTTTGATCAGCCGAGGGCCAACCCGGCCCTTGACGTGGGTGCGGTAAAGAGTCTCGGTCATAATGCCGGAATCCTTGTCCGCATCCTTTATTTGGACGATGAAATGGTCACCGTCAGGGGCGTTCACAATCCTGTCACGAATTGGCTGGCCTAAATAGATATCTGAAACCTCAGACAATTTTCTGATCATGACTTCCGCCGGTCCTTTTACTGCTGGACATTGACATTGCGATAATCTAATAACTGCATAACCAGTTGTCAATGTCCGTTATGAGATTACTGCAAAAAAAGAGATGCCAGTGAGCGACCGCATCAGAACCACAGAGGAAGTTTTAGCTGACATCAGGAACCTTGTTGGTTCCCCCGGATACGTCTATCCGCTGCTACTAATAATTTTCGAAGACTTCCACATCGACCCCGAAAATCTGCACAAGATCAATTATTGGGAGCGCTTGAACGTCAATGAGGCATCCCTGCTTGTTGGCCTCCTGATTCAGAAGTCCATTGATTTCACTCCGCCCGAATCATTCGACTCTCTCTTTGAAGCAAAACAGAAGACCCGTGAATTACTTCAGGAGCTTCATCGCTCGTTCAATAAGCCTTTCATGGAAAAACTTAGAAAAGCGATCCCAGAAGGCCAAGAGCAAACTCCATCAGGAAGTTTTCAGGATGTTTTTGGTCAGGGCGACATGTTGGTTGAGCCGATCTTCTATTCGGGCACGGGAGTATATGACTTTCAGTATTTGGATTTTCTCCCTAAAAAATATCAATACGACCATGAGTGGCTAAAGGCCAAAAGGGGGTTTGTTTTCGCCGAGGTCGTGGAGATTTTCAAACGCACCAAAGAACTCCTCCAAAGAAACTCAGAGCGGGTTCACTTGTATGTCTCAAGAGGCCTTGAGCAAGCAAAAGAAAAAGCTCGCAAAAGCTACAAAGGAAAGGATTTTGAGGCCGACTTTCAACAGGTCGTGAAAATGGCCGAGCTACATCAATACGCTGACTTGTTTTTTGATGATACATTGGTCGGCCTAGACCCAAAAACAGAAGAGTTTAGAGCTGCGGCACATAGAGCCTTCTACAGAAATCTCATAAATCTATTCACGATCGAGAAATCAAAATTACTGAAGCTGAGTGGCGGCGACTACTTCATCAGGAACTTCTCCATATGTCCCGGCGATCCATTGTGCTCACGCTTTGCTGGTATTGGTGCATACAATGTCGCAAGCACTCAACCGTTAATCGAATTGGATAATGATAGGCTCCTTCTGCCGATCCCGTTTGTCTTGTCAGAGGCAATCTATGAGGCCCCCTTTTACTGGATGATGGGCGACGACTCCTATAAAAATACCGCTTCCGACAATCGAGGGGATGCCGGAGAAGAGATTGTATTTCAATTTCTATCGAAAGTTTTTGGACGTAATGCCTACAGGCGAGTTCTTGTCAAAACAGGCAATGCTCAAACCGAAACCGACGTCGACGTGCTGTGCCTTCTTGGCAGCAAGGCACTATGTGTCCAGGTAAAGTCCAAAAAACTTACCGAGCTTTCTCGTAGGGGTGACAATGAATCTTTGAAAAACGACTTTCAGAAGGCGGTGCAAGATGCCTATGAGCAGGCCTGGATTGCTAGGCAAAAGATTTTAGACAAAACGTCGAAGTTCTTTGATGAGAACGGGGAGATTCGGCTCTCTGAAGGTATCGACGACGTTTATATGCTCGTTGTGACAACAGAGAACTATCCGTCACTGACCCATCAGGTACACACGCTGCTTAAGCTGAAAGAGAATTCGCCATCGCCGCTCGCCTTCACTGCGTTCGACCTTGAAATGGTGACGCACTACCTAACTGATCCATACGATTTGCTCTATTACATCCGGCAAAGGATTAAGCTCATCGATTACTTCCAGGGTGGCGAAGAAATGACTTTTCTTGGCTATCACTTGTCGAGAAAGCTGTGGAGAGAAGAAGAAGCGGATTGGGTCCTCCTTGATACCTGCTGGGCTCAAGCAATAGATCGCAACTATTATCCATTTAAGGCTGGCCTGAAGGTTTCTGACGAGGGTGATTCAATCAAAGCCCGCTGGAAGGACGAAAAGTTTAATCTCCTTTGCGATGCAATCAAGACGCTCTCTGGGGATAAGGTCACTGATATCATTTTTCATCTTTATGACCTTTCTGGGGACTTCAGAACTCGATTGGCACAGCTCATTCAGGAAAGAAAAAAGAAGACCTGGGCAGATAACAAGTTTCATAGCGTTGCGATTCCACCAGATGATAAATATGAGCCTCGCTTTGGGATTACCTATTTCTCGTCAGAAACAGACTCTTTAAAGGAAGTCGAGAATCGCCTTCACGTACTGTGCAGTTTGCGGAAGTATCAAAGTCGTGCGGATGCGTGGTTGGGTCTAGGCAGCATAAAGAGCAGTTTGGCCCCATTCGATTTCATAATGTATAACAGCACCCCTTGGACGCACGACGAATTTTTGGAAGAGGGTTGCAAGCATCTCCCTGCTTTAGTCAAAAGCACTCAGGTGAATTTGAGTCCCGTCAAAGCAACAAACAAAGTTGGGCGGAACGAGCCTTGTCCCTGTGGTAGTGGCAAGAAATACAAAAAGTGCTGTCTGCTGAGATAGTTTTCGACTCGATCCGAAACGAATGTGTCGTGCCGGAGGGCATTAGTCCTATTTTGAACCCTGGACGTGATGCACGGCGCCGGTTTTTCTCTTAAGCACCGATTGCCGGTTCTCGATGGCTTTTATCGCCCAGGCAAACAAACAAATGGCGAGCCCGGCAGCCAACAGCCACTTCCAAACGGCCTTCCGTCTTATAAATGAAAACTCCCTATGCCGATCCCAAATCAGCGCGAGCGTATCGCCGTACTGATTCTCGGGCATGATCGCCTGATAGAGCGTCTTTCCGCGAGTGTATCGCCCCTTGCCCATCCAAAGAGCGGCGGGAACTTTCTCCCATTTCCGTTCTGCACAATCCCGAAGATCGATCCATGCCTTTGTGCTGAGATGCTGCTTTGCCCGGTCCTGCTTCTGATACCGCCTGATCTGACCGCCATCCATAAAGGCAAGCCAGCAGGGGTGCTTGGTCAACGCAACGTATCTTTGGGCCGCGGCTTGGAGGGACGAGCCGGTCACCTCCGCAAGCTTTGAAATTACCTCCCAAGACGGCTTGGCCGACTTGATCATTGGCATGACTAGCGCTGTCGGCATCAAAAGCTCGGCCGCAAATTCATTGGCGCGAAGCTCTCGAGGGTCCTGAGACGGGTATATTACATCGTTCTCGGAGCAGGTGAACGACGACTCGCCTTCATCAAGGTCAAAGTAATAATGGCCAAGCTCATGCGCACAGGTGAAAGCCCTACGTGAGGCTTCCCTCGTTTTCGCATTAACCGCGATCAGCTGATGGGATCCGATCACCATGAGCGAGCCCTCGATACCCTCGTACCGGTATTCGCGGTACTCGATCCCGAGACGGCGGCAAACCTCTTTGGGGATGACCGGGAGCCGGAAAAGGTCGAGGTCTTCCAGGAGCTCCTGGACTGACGTTGATAGGCCCGGAGTGGAGCTCATTTCCGATCGCTTTTACTCTTGAGGAATTCGATCTGTTGTTGAATCAGTTTTTGGTCCTGAGCGCTCAGACTTTGAAAGCCGCGGAAGAACTTCTGAACGCTTTCGTCAACCAAGAGATCCTGGATTTTGACCTCATCAGTGGCGCCCAAAAGGTAGTCCATGGAGACATTCAGCACCGACGAGATCCGCCGAAGAATCGGGGTTGAAGGCGTCCGGTCCCCCGCTTCGATCTGGCAGATGGCGGCCGGGGTGACGCTCGACTGAGCCGCGAGTTGCGCCTGTGTAAGGCCCTTCTCCTCGCGCACGGCACGGATCCGTTTTGCCACGGTTTTGTCTTTCTGGTTCTTGCTCACGTCGGCACCGCCTTTCACTTCTATCGGTCTGGGATACCGCGGCACATTAACAGATCGGAAAGGTCTTGTTAACAGATAATCTTGACGAGCAGCCCGCTCGCGGTTAATTATCATTCTGTGAAGACGATATTCACACAGAAGAAAGCGGGCGCCATGCAGGTTTTTAAGCCATTCCAGAAGCTATTCCCGGCCAAGAATACCGAGGGGAACACCCGCACCGACAATAGTTCTCTGATTAGCGAAAGTTACGAGATTAACACGGCGGCACTGGCTCCCGACCCCACCCCCGCAACGATAAATAATGGGGGTGGGGTCGGGAGCCAGTGCCTAGAACCTAAGGTGATTGTGAGGGAAGAAAAAGCGGGGGTGCGGGTGTTCCTGATGGATCGGGACCGGGAGATACTGAGGGTCTGCTACGAACAGCAGTTCCTGCTCAAAGAGCACATCGAGACCTTCTTCAGAGGGTGTTCCCAGAGACGAATCAACTTCCGCATTCAGCAACTGATCGCCGGCGGTTTCATACGGCGGGAGTCGTATCCGGATCTGAGATGCCAGACTCTCTTCAGACTGACTAAGACCGGATGCCGGCTTGCCCGGCAGTACAATGCCCGCGCTGCCGGGTACCTCGCGCGACTCAGTCCATCGACACTCTTTCACGACGCCCTGGTCACTAGCTGCAGACTCCGCATCGCGGATTTCTGGGATGCCGAATTCCTCCCCGAGCGAGCCCTCAAGGAATTGGAAGTGCCAGAAGTACCTGACGGAGTCTGGAGGTTTAAGTCAGGAAAAATGATCGCGCTCGAGGTCGAATGCTCGGACAAAGGGCGCCGCAGATTTCTTAGCCGCCTTCAGAGCTTCGGCCACATCGACGCGATCACCTTCGTCCTCTACGTCACCCCGAACGAGCGCATGCATGGAATCGTGAAGTCCTACATCAAGGACGGCCCACAGGAGCAGCCCGTCGGCGTGGTGCTTTGGGACCTACTCAAGTCCGATCAGTCCCCGGTTTGGACCCAGCGGGGCGAGGTGGATGTGTTTTCAAAGAGGGAGTGGTGATGGCCAAGACAAGTTACGTCACACAGATTGCGGGAACCATCGGGTCCTTATGGTTGATGTGGATCGTTCTCGATTTTGTCTGGTGGTATACGTCGCCTTTTCGCAACCTCATCGCGTACTACCTGCGTCCACTCACTTCTCCAATCAAGGCTGGAGCAGGTTACCTCTGGCACAGGGCCAGTTTAGCGTGGCGTACTCGCCAGGCCCGTAAGCGGGGCGATGTCGTGCTCGGGCATTTGTTCCTGAACGACTACGACCGCGTCCGGCATACCCACATTGTCGGCACTACCGGATCCGGAAAGACCGAGACCACGAAGCGGCTCATCTTCTCTGATATCGCCAAAGGTCGCGGTTGCTTCATTATCGACCCCAAGGGCGACCGCGAACTCTACGAGGAAGTTCTTGGATTCTGTAAATCAATCGGGCGCGAAAATGACCTTAAGCTCATCTCGGCCACCTATGCCGACGAGTCCTGTGTTTGGAATCCCTGCGGACTCGGGAACGCTTCCGAACTTCAAAGCAAGTTCCATAACTCGAATGTCTATTCTGAGCCCTACTACGCCAAAGCCTGCGAGGCTGGGCTCATCCGCGCGTTCAATCTCCTGGCCAAGACCAAACCCCATGGCTTCGGGATCAACGAACTCACGGCGACCCTCAAGCAGATCGCCCAGGCCGAGAATTCAAAGACGCTTGAAGGACTGTTTTACGACTTCCAGAATCTGACCCAAAGCGAATGGGCTCCGATCCTGGGTTGCAGCCCTGCGCTGGCGAAGGGCCGGGAGATTTCGCTAATCAATGTGATCAAGAATCAGCAAATCCTCTTTGTCGATCTCCCGACAGAAGGGAAGTCACTTCAAAGCTCGCGGGTTGGACGGCTCCTCACCCAAGAACTGATTCTCATCTCGGGCCTTAAGAAAAGCTGCCCCAGCCTGACCGGGCGTACCCGCGTGTTCTCCGTATTTATCGACGAGTTTGACGCCTTTGCGACTGAAAGCTTTGTGACCTTTCTGAATAAGGCACGCTCGAGCGGTTTTATGATCCACATCATCCACCAGACTTTGTCCGATCTGAAGAAGATCTCGCCCGAATTCATGGGCCAAGTCCTGGGGCTTTGCAATATCCACCTGATCGGGATCCAGCACGATCCAGATGATGCGGAACTTTGGGCGAGACTCATCGGGACCCAAACCACCGTCAAGCAGACCTATCAGACCGACGTTCGCGGCAGCACCGGCAGGGCCTCAAACCGTGTCGTCGAGGAATTCATCATCTCCCCCAATACGATCAAGCGGCTTGGTGTCGGAGTCTTCGTCACGTCCGTTAAGACGCAGAACTTCCGCGGAATCATCCAGGTCCCACTTCCCCCGATTTATGGATCAGAGGCAAAGGACCAGACCGAATCCCTGATGAAAGGCCGCACCCGTAACCTCGCACCAGCGAAGGAAGCGACCAATAAATGGGACCAGGTAAGCGCCCCAGCCACGGAGCTGACGCAATGATTCAAATTATGGCTTTGGAAAATGGAGGCAACAATGAGTAAGGTGGAAAACGCGACTGACCAGGAAGTGTCAAATCAGCCAGAAGAAGTGGTTTTAGACCGTCTGACCTGGCTTGATTCACATGAAGCTGCTGAATACCTTCGGAAGACCGCCAACGCCCTCCGGATCATGACATATCGCGGATATGTCAAACCCCGGAAGTTCAGGCGGCGGCTTTATTTCCGACGGATCGAACTCGATCGACTGCTTGAGTCCTCAGTTTTTTAAGGAGGATTCATGGCTGTTACGCGATACGAGAAAGACGGAAAGATATTTTGGCGCGTGTACCTCGATCTACGAGGCCGGCGGAACCGTCGCGCCCGCGTCCAAAAGCGCATTAACGGAATCGAGACTGAGCGCGAGGCGGTCGCTGTCGAAAAGAAGTTGCTCCGCGAACTCTCAACCGAGCTCGAGCGCCTGGAATCCCAAGGCCTCACTTGGGAGGAGGTCATTGATCGGTGGGTACGCCATCAAGAACTCTATCCCACCAAGAAGTACGCCGTATCTACGCTCCAGGATTATGAGTCGATTACCAAGAAGTGGACCCAGCCATGGCTCAACCGCGTTGCCTCGGAACTGAACCGCGGCGACGGCCGGGACGTATTACGGTACGCCGAGGAGTCAGAGAAGAGCGCCGCACTTATTCATCGCCTCAAGTGCTGCATCAACCTGATCTACAAATGGGGCATCGAGGAAGGGCTCATCACAGGCGTGCACCAAAGCCCGGTGTACGGCCTGGATTACAAGAAGGACCGCGAAGAAAAGCGGCCCGAGATCCTCACTAGCGACGAAATCCGCACCTTGCTCAAGCGCGCGCGAGAACAGAACAACAAGTGGTACCCGGTCTGGGTTTCGGCCGTGCTGACCGGATGCCGGAGCGGCGAACTTCATCAGCTCCGCCGGAATGACCTTGAAGTCATCAGCCGCGACGCCGCGGCCGAGGAAGACAAGAAGCCTTTCGATCAAAAGCGTTACGGGTTTTTACGCGTGCGCCGGAGCTGGAGCGTTCGCACCAAAAGCGTCGGCCCAACCAAGGCCGGTTATTGGCGCAACGTCCCTGTCTCAAGTGGTTTCTATTGGTTTCTGATGGATGAGCTTCATCTCGAGGAGAAGCGTCCCGACGACTTCCTGCTGCCGAGGTTCTGGGAATGGGACAAAGGGCTTCAGGCGCGGGCGCTTCGAATGTTCTGCATCGGAAATGGCCTTCCGTCGGTCAAGTTCCATGCCCTTCGCGCGTGTTTTGCAACGCAGCTCATCTCTACCGGGATCCCGCCTGCTGTTGTTATGAAGATCTGCGGGTGGAAGGATCTGAAGACCATGCAGCGCTATATCCGCCTGGCCGGGATCGACGAGGCAGGCGCAACCGAAGTGCTGCGCTTTATTCCGACCGAAGAAGCCGTCATGGAGAAGGGAGTCGACTTATATGACCACGAAGAAGAATAGGCGCTCAAAAAACCGCTCGAGCGGGAGCTGGATGCCTTCTCAGAAGGGGCTTGAGCGCTGGCCCAATAAGCCTAAGGTGATCTACCTGTGCGGGACCGCTTATTTGACTGAACTCGGCCCAAACGGCAGCAGTGATCCAGTCGATGTTTTCAATTCGATCGCAAGCTTAAAGAAGGACACGAATTGCTGGCTGCAATGCGGAATTGTTCGCGTGACACTCGGCGCACCGAAGTGGGTCGTCGAAGAGGACTTCTTTACTGCGGAGCTGCTCAAGGATTCAAGGCGAGCGGCCAAGAAGCGTGGACTAAAGAAATCTGAATTGCCCAAGATCATCAAGCAGGTCAGGAAAGGGAGAAAAGTCCGATGAAGAAGAAACGGAACCCATCCAAATCCAAGATCGCCTTTGAAAAGAAGGTTCGCGAGTATCGCAAATTCCTCAAAGACGACTACGACTGGGACTGGCATTTCATCATCCGCATGCTTCGGTACAAACTGGAGCGCACGCGAAGATGCATTCTCGACAACAACATCATCGCAGACGCTAAGAAGGTCGGAAAAGAGATCGACGAGGTAGTCCGGCTCCTGAAACGGATTGAAGACGATCCCTACTTCAAGGAGATCCGGAAACCGTTCTACAAAAAGTACGGCTACCCGAAAATGGTGTTCGGTAAGCGCATCAAGGGACGTAACTCAGTAGAGGCCACCGTCGTCTACCCGAGAGAAAATCCGAGAAATAGGGAGCAGATCGCAAGAGAGTCACTACGGCTATCCAAGCTCGAGGATGAGCTCCGCCGCAAGGATCTCAAGCGGGCTTTCGATTTGATGCTTAAGAACATCTGGGGTTGGTGGGATTAGTGGCTCGTTACAAGATTCAGCCGTTCGCCTCCGACCGAGTTATTACAGGGATACCGACATGAGCCAATCACAACTTATTGATTTTATTAGTCCAGATTTGAATGGACACAGAGAAAATATCAGTTGTATATATTTTCTCGTTAACGGAGAATTTCTGTATGCCCCCGGCAATCTCTAAACGCTTAGGGCGCGAGCAGGTTCGGAAGCTAATCGCCAAGATCCTGCAGAGCGGCGGTGACGTTCGTTTCACCGATTACTGCGAACGGAGGATGTCAGAACGCGGGATAACTGCCGTTACGATCATCAATGTTCTGGAACGTGGCATTGTTCGTGAAGCCGAGGAGCATGATTTCGAGGGTGCTGCTCAGTGGAGATACCGGGTCGAAACGGACCGGTACCGCGCAGTGGTGACGTTTGAAATTGAAACAGAGGTCATTGTGATCAATGCCATTGACTTCAAAATACACTTAACAGCCCGTGACACGGCGTCAAAGAAGGGAGGCAGCCGGAATGGATAAGAAATGCACGAATTGCGGTAACACCGGTTTAAAGGCAAGCACCCCGAAACTTTATCATTACAAGATGTCTGGCCTCGAGAACGTGTATCTGAAAGGCGGAGTCACCGAATACATCTGTCCGAAGTGTGGCGCCCGCTCAACGGCCATTAAGAACGTCATTGGGCTTCATAAGGCCATTGCTCAAACGCTTGCAATTACTAAGCGACGTTTAGCGGGTAACGAACTCCGTTTTTTGCGCGAGCAGTTGGGGTTCTCCGCCGAAGAGCTCGCGAAAATGACCGAGTATAACCAGGAGTATGTCCGGAAAATAGAATCGGGCTCCGAAGTTCCGAAAGCGCCGTTTGAACTTTTCCTAAGACTCGCCGTTTTGCGCGGCTTGAAGGCTCCCGAGTATGATCTGCGCGACTTCGCGATCAGACGGGAATACGAGATTGAAGAGCTGCAGTTCGAAAATAAGAACCGGGACTGGAAGGCATCGGCGGCCTGAGTGCCACTGATAAAGCTGAAAATGACCACTCTTGCCAGCTCGCTTAAAGTTGAGTACCTTCAAGAACAGATTTTCGAAGACTCTTTTCCGCGCTGTGGGACGTTTCCTACAGCAGGAAAAACCGGGCCGCAAGTAGGCGGAATTACTGTGAGTGAGTCTCCTGAGCCATTATAAAGAGCCCTCCGAATTCTTAAACGAGTTCGGGGGGTTTTGAATTTTTGGCGTTAACAATTGCACTCGGAGAGCAGTTTGAGAGCAGCTATTTGCTCTCCAAAAGTCCCGCGGGGCGTTCGTCCATTTGCTTCTGCATCTGGATGACTCGATCATCCCGCACCTTCGTGTATTTCATCGTCGAACGAATATCCCTTTGCCCCGCCATCGCGGCGGTCATGAGCAAATCCTTGCTCAGCTCGTAATATTCGGTCAGCGAGGCATGCCGCAGGATGTGGGTTGCCGAGAACCGCGATCCCATGCGTTTGAGCGCCTGGGTATAACGATACTCAATTTGCCTGTACTCTGGAATGTTGCCATCGAGCAGGAACAAGGGCCCGGAACGAATCCCGGATTTCATCACCCACTCTTTGAAGATTCGGGCTGCCAAAGCAGGTAGAGGGATTTCCTTCCCGCCGTTGGCTTTGGACCCGCTGACGATCTGAGTGGTGAGACCCTTGGCCCTCGGCCACTGCACCTTTTTGTTGATCGTCAGCCGATTGCGACTGAGATCAAAGTCTTCGTAGTGCAGCGCCGATGCTTCCTGAACCCGGCAGTAGGTTGCGTACTGCATCATCGCGAGGTAGTAGATCGGCTCGCAATCATGCTCGGTACAGACCTGCTTGAGGGCCTGGCTGAAGCATTTGAATTCCTCGACCGTCAGGTCTTTCGAGAGCTTGGCCTTCTCCCGGACCTTCAGCATGGCTTTATGGTCTTTGAGAAAAGGCAGCCGGTAGTTTCGATTGAACCGACTGGCGTAGAAATTCAGGATTCCGCGGAGGACACTGAACTCGTGCTTGTAGTCGCATCGAGTCGTGTGACCTCGCTCCAGGTATTCGGGCTTTTTGATTTCGACTATCCAACGATCGATCGCACTCGGCTCGATTTTCTCGACCGGCAAATTCCAGAATAAGGTGAAATGTTGCAGGTAGGACTTGTATCGAATCTGTGTCGAAAAGTTTTTGTTGGGTAGCCATACTTTCAGCCAGAGTTCGACGAGCTCCCCGAAGAGCATACCGCTTCCGGCATCCTTCGAGTCTCGCTTGGTCTCCGGCATCTTTGGTTCAGGCTTCTCAAACCGGTTTCGGAGATAGAACGCTTTGGCTTGGTCCAGGGAATCAAAGTACTTCCCCATTCGCTTCTTCGTCCCATCCGGCCTCGTCTGATAATAGAAAACCCGGAACCGCATTCCCTGGGCCGCCTCGGCCCAGGATCCCGAAGCATCATCCCAGATCTTGATCTGGTAGATGTTCGGATAGTTGGTCAGTTTCTCTAGTCTCTTTTTCACTTCACTTCTCTTTCCTCGATCCATTGATTGAGGGAGCTGACGCGAAATCTGACCCCGCGATCGCCGATCAAGACAAAAGGAACAAGTCCTCGTGACTTAAGCTTGCGAAGGAAAGGCTCAGAAACCGAGAGATACTGAGCGGCTTGTTTGTAGCTTAGGAGTTGGTTTTCAAAGAGCGCTGCTTCCCGAACCTGGAGGAACGGGCCCAAGGACGTTGCAGAGCTCCGCCCTTGAGCCTCATCTCCTATCAATCCGGTTCCGGGTTGAGAAGCGCTCATTTGAGTGCCGGTTCGGCCGGATTAGGCTCGACACGAGCCCCCTTCCGAACGGCCCCCTTTTGTGGCGCAAGCTTGGCCAGCTCCTCAAAACCAGAGCCAAATTCTGAAAGCGCCGGGCGCTCTCCAGTCCAGCGCGTCTCGCCCCTTTGAACGGGGCCCTTAACCTTCGGCAGCCCATCGGACTTGTCATACGGGACGGAAATAGTCTTTAGGATCCCATCTGTCTTGATGTTCATTACGCATCGGCCGATCTTTAGATTGCGAATGTCGTTAGGAGAAATCTGGAATTCCTGGACCTCACGATTGGATGCCGCGCCGGTCTGGAGACTGTTCTCGGTCTGGTAGGTCGATTTGATCTTGGCCTGAGTCCCAAAGTACTTGGCCCATGTTTCCGAATCCTCGGGCCAGTCCTGCCGAAACACGAAGTGGACGTTCGTATTGCCCATGATCTGACCCGCGAACTCCTGTCCTATTCTTTTCAGATCGCTCAAGGTCTGATGGACCATGTGAATCATGAATCCACTCGATCGCCCCTTGTTCAGAAACCAGGCAAAGCTTGGCGAGGCAAAGGAATCGAACTCGTCGATGTAAACTGAGAATGGCTTTTGGCTCTTGATTTGAGGATAAGTTTTCCTCATTCCAGAGATCATCAGGAGTTCCTGAAGGAGTAGCCGGCCTACTCGGCCGCTCTGAACGGATTTTGCTTCGGTCGGTAAATGGACGAAGAGAATCTCGTTCTTGAGCGTCACATCGAGAAGAGAAATCTCTTTTCTCGTATTCCCAGGCTCGCGGGTTCCGAAGATTCGTCCCCACTCACAAACAATGAGGTTTTCGATGTCATAGTAAAGCCCAAGCAGATGATCAGCAGTCTTGCCCTGACACAAAACCTTGAGCTTCAGGGACACATCAACGAGCGAAAAGCCATCCGGCCTTTCCTTCTCGAGATCCGTGAAGATCTTGAGAAGCGCCATTTCGCAAGCCTTGGCGTAGAACGCCTCATCGTAAATCGATGAATTGAAGAACTTGGTTTGAAGCTCCGAGGCATCGCCCAACCGGCAAGGGTTCCACCGGACTGATTCACCGGGGTAATCTGCGGAGAGAAGGTGCAAATCGTTTTCGCGACCGATCGCACGGCAATATGCCCGAACCCGATCGTAGAGCTCGCGATCGCCCTTCGGGTCGATAATAAGCATCCCGTGCCCGCGTGCGAGATCCTGCTGGATCATCCGCTCCATCAAAACGGTCTTTCCACATCCAGTGGCTCCAACGATATGGGTATGTCTGAGCCTAGCCTCGTCAGGAATGTAGTGGCAGCCAACGAGGATACCCGTTTTTTGTGAGAAGCGGCTGATCCCGTATAAGAACCGCAAGGCGTTCCGAAGTCGATGACACAGGGCACGGAAAACGGCCACGGTCTCTTTTGGATGTCTAATGATTACGAGAACAATTGTGGCAACCGCTAGACCGATGAGAAGTTTCACGAACGGCGTAGGTAACGCCCCTAAAAGCGGGACCTCGGTTGATTGAGAGTGTAAGGTTCGCATTTTCAAATTTCCTTTCGTGAAAAGAGATCGATTTCGCCCTTTACGGTCCAGGCAAGGGGCATGTTGGTGTCGAGCTCTGGCCAGCTCACAACAGCTATAGGAACTTGTGAGGCGCTCTCTTCGATGCAGCGCCTAAGTAGTCTTTCGATTCCGGGGTCGGGCGTGATGTAGAGGACCAGAAAAAGCCGTTCGCCGTTCTGCTTGCGAGCCCAAGACGCGAGATGGTCCATGAGGCGGGCTTTCCCCTTTGGAGAGGTTTCGACCTCTACAGCGACCTTCTTTCCGCTCGGAAAGATGAAAAGCCCATCCGGCACTTGTTCAAATGACTCAGGCTTGAGAGCGCGTTCAGAAACCCAAGTCCCCGTCCACAGCTCTTCGAGTCTCAGGCGAACGGATGCAACGAGTGCATCATGAGCCAGGGTTGCGAGCGGGACTTTGCCAAGCTGCGGAACGAGTGCCGGGCTTAACGTCTGAGCCAGCTCGATTCCTTGACGAGTTAAGCGAATGATCTCGCGCCCGCCCAAAACGGAATGCCGCTCACGCCGTAACAGGCCACCACTCTCCAGCTTCTTGATCCGCCGATAAGAAGCGCTTCGATTCCCGCCCCCGAAGAAGTACCTCGCCACCTGCTCCATCAACAAAAACTGCTGCTCGTAACAGCACCGCAACAGCCCACGATCTCGCTCTTGAATCACCACGCATCACCTCTTTCACTCTGAACCGAACCCCGACCCCAACCCATCGTAGAGGGGGTGGGGTCGGGGTTCGCGTGAAGGCGATGAGCGAGAAAAATGCGTAGTGTTTTGTCGTTGTAGAAATCGCGGGCTGTAGACGTAGTTGTCGAATGAAGTCGACACCCGTTTCGACAGGGCTGGCGAGGGGTGATGATTTGGGCTGATGCTGTTTTTCTCTGCTCTCTTCTCATTGGAATCCTTCCAATGGCGGCGCAATAGAGCAGCATGTGTGCCAAGGCTAAGAGCGGTCTAAATTGAGCCTAAGCTAGGAATATCGTTGGAACTGGGTTTGATGATCTCAGAAGTGAGACTGCGAAAGTCTCGCCACAGAGACTCTGAATAGAGACAGTGTAAGAGGCTCGGCTTTGTTTGGGCCTCGTTATTAGGCCTTGCGCGACGACTTTTTGGTTGCGCGGAGAAACTCGTCATAGGCCTCGGGCGCGCCTTCGTTCGCGCACCACTCTTTAATCTTACGAGTGTTGAAGGGATGCTTCTTTGCCACGAGCACGGCCTGGTCAAAACAGTCCCTAGCTTTGAAATGAATATACGAAGCGAGACGATCCCGAATGCAATCGGTTGGGGAATAGATCCGGATTGTCTGACCAGCAAACTTCCTGGCATCGGGCTTAATCTGATGATCCTCGCCAATAGCAGGAGGACCAGACGAAAACTCTACAAAGAGGTGCGAACATTCGGGGTGCTTGTAGTGTCGACCGCGCTCGACCTTAAACCCGATCTCAGCCATGACCTCTGGGAGGCGCTGATTCAAATAGCTGAGAAGGACGAAGTCGAGGTCTCCAGATCGGTACGCACCCTCGGTATAGATCGAGACCACTGCTCCACCAACAAGTACCGTATCGATTCCGTGCTTGGCCAGGTGGGCGGCCACATATTCCCAAAGCTCCTCCTCGGTGCACTTGGACCAGTTCGGCTCTTTCACAGAACAGGCTTACCTTTCCGCCTCGGGCGTCGTCGCACGCCGAATAATTGCTCACGTTCTTTCAACGGAATGGTCTCGTAGACAATTTCGACGAGTTCCTTAACGGGTCGCGTAAACGGAGATTTCGGATTAAATGAATAGACACGCGACCGACCGACGACTTTCGACACAAGAACTCCGGCCCTCTCAAACCGATCGAGCTGCTGGATGACTGGGTTCAGCGCCATTCCATAGTCGGAAGCGATCCCGCTGGCGTGAATCTCGCCGTAATGGAAGATATGAAGTAGTACTTTTTCAGCAGTTTTGTTGCCGAGAATGCCTTCGATCATAGATGAATTATCTACCAGATTGTGGTTCTTATCAACCAGATTATGGCAGTTCACGAGAACGAGAGACTACCCGGAAATGTTGAGGATAGTGTGCATCCTGACACTTACTGTTCCTGAGCCATTGTGATGTGGTTCCCCTCCTGAACTGGACAGGGTATAAGCCCCCTGTTCTATTAAGGAGAGAGAGATGGAAGCAAAGACAATCGAGTTCCAGAGATGGACGGCGAAGCGCAAAGCAGAGCTCGTTCTGGAACTGATCCGAGGAACTAAGAAGCTCGTAGACGTCTGCCGTGAGCAGGATCTGAAACAGTCAG
>Ga0208958_1001006_pt1 | contig 30270 bp, 41 predicted proteins | sample RifOxyB1_FD_184032 | JGI IMG/M metagenome (GOLD analysis project Ga0208958, IMG submission 184032) | Soil microbial communities from Rifle, Colorado - Rifle Oxygen_injection B1 (SPAdes) | ecosystem: Environmental > Terrestrial > Deep subsurface > Rock core/Sediment | place: Rifle, Colorado...
TCTCTCTAAATTCACCTTCTCTATTCAGCATAGCAGTGCTTATTTTACCAAGCCAAGGCAACTTAATTTTCTCAAAATCAGAATTCAACTTTTTAGAAATTTCCCTAACACATTTTTCTTCTTCTTTTAAGGCTCTCTGTCCATAATCAAAGAACAACAGCTTTAATTTTCTATATTTATTTTTAATAGAATAAGCCACTACAACACTATCCAACCCGCCAGAACACAAAACCATAGCATTTTTCATGGTATATTCCCTTACGAAAAAGCTTATAAAACATTCTTCCAAGTAAAATAATATGACTTTAGCCAAAGACCTAAAAAAAGGAAATAAAATTATATTCGATGGTCAGAAATTAACAGTTGAAAAAGTGGAAGTTTCTAAGATTGCAAAACATGGAAAAGCTAAATGCAGAATTGAAGCTTTAGGTGAAAATAAGGAAAAAAAAGTTTTTATAACCCAGGCAGAGGAAGATATTGCTTTACAATAAACTTTAAAAGTTAATTTTTTTAATAAATTACCATGATACACATAATAATCACATCTTATGGAGAAGTGAATTCTACAGAGAAAGCGGTTAGATCATTCCTTAACCAAAAAATAAAAGAAGATTTCAAAATAATTGTTTCAGATCCATTTACAGAAACCCAATGGATGTTAGAAGAAAAATTCCCAAATGACAAAAAGATTGAATATATTGAAGATGAAAATAAAGGGAAAAGTAATGCTTTAAACTTATTATTTAAAAAACTAGACTCTAAAAACACTAATGATATCTTTATTTTAACAGATGGAGATGTCTATGTTAGTGAAAATTCGGTTTCAGAGATATTAGAAAAATTTAAAGATCCTAAAGTGGGTTGCGTTTCTGGTAGACCAACATCCATAAATTCCAGAGACAATATATTTGGTTATTGGAGCCATTTCTTAGTTGATGTTGGAGCACATAAAATTTCAAGAAAAAAGCGTTATGAAAATAATGAATTTTTAGAAACAACAGGGTATTTATTCGCTTTTAGAAAAGGGGTAATAAAAGAGATTCCGGTGGATGTAGCCGAAGATACGATAATTCCATATTATTTTTATAAAAAAGGTTACAAAATAGCTTATGCAGAGAATGCTTTGGTTTATGTTAAATGGCCGACAAATATACATGACTGGATTAAACAAAAAAAAAGAGCTGCAGATGCACACACAAAATTAATAAAATATGCTCCAGATTTTCCTAAGGTTAAATCATTCTCTGGAGAAGTTTTAGGAGGATTAACAAATTTAAAAGAAATATTTTCTTATCCTAATAACTTCAAAGAATTTTTTTGGACCTTAGAGTTATTCCCAGCAAGATTATACATATGGTTATCTTTACATAAAGATTTACTGACAAAAAAAAGAGAATATAAAGATGGATGGAGAGAAGACTTAGAGGTTAAATCAACTAGAACTCTGGATTAATTTTTTTAATTCTTCAAAATTTTCAACTAACTCAACATCTTTGTTAAAACACATCACACAAATTCTAAACTTCTTATTCAAACTTTTTTTATCTTCAACAAAACCAATAACTTTTTTGCCTTTAGCATAAGCATAACCTAATTCCCATGCAGTCCCAGAACTAATGCCCTGCCAATCTAAAAAAGCAACCATTAAATCGCACCAATCAACCATATCCCTATCTTTCTTAAAAATGGGGTCGGGATTCATTCCTTCTTCATAAATTCCCGCATCCCTATGGGGTAAAAATGTTTTATGTCCCAAATTCTGTAAGAATTTATCTATCTTTTCAACCTTGGTTCTATCTTCATTATCCCACAATTTACCAGCCACATATATTTTTAACATAATTTAATTCCCTATAATTAACTTTAAAAAGATAATCTTTTTCAGTATATAGGGGTTAAAATGACTGAATTCAAAAGGAATTGTAAATCTTTTAGGGAAGATTATGCATGTGAGATTATGACAGCAGAAGGCTTAAAGGATTGTACAGATTGTATGTTTTACGAACCCATATCTAAAAAAATATTATTAATAAAATTAGGAGCTATGGGGGATGTAGTTAGAACAACACCAGTTTTATTAGGTTTAAAGAAAAAATATGGAAACAACATTCATGTAACTTGGCTGGTAAAAGAAGAATCCTTACCATTACTAAAAAATAATCCGGGAATTAATAAAATTCTACCTTACAATCAGGAAAATATCTTTAGATTAAAGCATGAAAAATTTGATGTTCTTATCAACTTAGATTTAGAACCCTCAGCAACCTTAACAGCAAATGAAGTTAAAGCAGATGAAAAATATGGTTATTACTTTAATGAAGATGGCCATCCATCTCCTTTCAATAAATCTGCAGAATATTATTTACACAGGGCATTATCCAATCACATAAACAAAGAAAATAGAAAAACTTATCAGGAAATGATGTTCGAGATAGCAGAATTGGATTATAACAAAGAAATTATGTTCTTAGATGATTATAAAGCTTTCAAAAAAATTGCAGAAGAATTTATAGAGAAAAATCTAAGAGATAATACTAAAAAGATAATTGGGATTAATGTAGGAAGTGCAGGAAAGTGGCCATCAAAAGCATGGCATCCAGATAAGATAATTGAGTTTGTAAAAAAAGCAAATGATCAATATAAAATCATCTTATTGGGTGGTCCTGAAGAAAAAAAATTAATCCCGGAAATAATTAATAGATTAAATGAACTAGAAATAAAAGGCATACCTTCAAACAATACTGACAATTCAATAGAAGAATTTATCCAATTACTTAATGTTTGTGATTTAGTAATAACAGGTGACAGTTTGGCAATGCATATGTCGGTAGCATTAAACAAAAAAGTAGTTTCATTATTTTTCTGCACACCACCCTGGGAAATAGAACCTTATAATAATATTGAAAAAATTCAAAGTCCTTTACTAATGGAGAATTATTATATAGATTATTTGGATGAGGACTTGACAAAGAGTATTTCCGCAGACGAGGTCTTGAAAAAATGTCAAAAACAATTACAGTCATCCGTTTTCTCAAAAACATAAATCTTTTTAAATCAATTTATTGGCTATTTTCTTATGAATTTAGATGAATTTTCAAAAAAGAGAGTACTTGTCATAGGAGACATCATGTTAGATAAACATTTACACGGAGAGGTATCAAGAATATCTCCAGAAGCTCCGGTTCCAATTCTAAAAGTAAATCAAGAGACCTATAATCCTGGCGGTGCAGGAAATTTAGCATCAAATCTATCTGCACTAGGAGCAAAAGTGTATGTGGGGGGAATTGTGGGTAATGATGAAGCACAAAGGAAACTATTTGAAATATTTGAAAATAACAACATAGATACATCCTGTATTTTAAAATCAAACAAACCAACAACACAAAAAATAAGGGGTATGTCGAGACAGCACCTTTTTAGAATAGATTATGAAGATACACAAAACATAGATGAACAAGAAGAAGAAAAATTATTATTTATGATTAAAAATAAAATCCGGGATATAGATGCAATTTTATTAAGTGATTATAATAAAGGTACATTAACTGAAAATTTAATAACCAATATAATCAAATTAGCAAAAGAAAACAACAAATTAGTAACGGCAGATTGTAAGCCTAAAAATTTTAGCTTTTATAAGGATTTGGACCTATTAAAACCTAATGAAAAAGAAGCCTTTGAGATGGCTAAGGTTAGTGACATAGAAGAAGCAGGAAAAATAATTTCAGAAAACCTAAATTCTCATGTAATTATAACTAGGGGGAATGAGGGGATGTCTATATTTGAAAGGAATAAAATACCAAAACACATACCAGCAAGAGCAAAACAAGTTTATGATGTCTCAGGAGCAGGAGATACAGTCCTAGCAACACTTACATTATCTTTATTAGTTGGAAATTCATTAGAAGAATCGGCTAAACTAGCAAATGAGGCAGCAAGTATCGTAGTAAGTAAACCAGGAGTAGTAACTTTAACTTTGGATGAATTAAGATTAGCACTCTCTCCATCAATAAAAACGGTCTCAAAGGTCTGGGGAGAGGAGCAATGGATTGAAAATAATAGTAAATATTGTGGAAAAAGACTATTCATAAAAAAAGATCATTATAGTTCTTATCATATGCACAAAAACAAAGAAGAAACTTTTTATGTTCTTGAAGGAGAATTAGAAATTATTCATAACGGAAAACATTTAAGGCTTTTACCAGAAGAAACATTAAAATTAAACACAAATGAATACCATAGCTTCAGAGCTTTACAAGATACCACCTTCTTTGAATTCTCGACCCAACATACAGATGAGGATAATTACAGATTAACAAAAAGTAATAAGGGAAGTCATGAACAATGGAGGAAAGAAATAGAAGAGATCCTACAAAATGTATCACAAAATTAAAACAAGAGAAGAATTAAAGGAAATAGTTAAGAGAATAAAGCAAGAAAGTAAAAAAGTAGCATTTACATCAGGTTCTTTTGATATAATCCATGCAGGACATGTGGATTATTTAGAAAAAGCAAAGCAAAAATGCGATACACTTATAGTAGGAGTCAATTCAGATTTATCAATAAAACAATACAAAAACCCAAATAGACCAATTATTCCACAAGACCAAAGGATAAAATTGATAGCAGCATTTGAGTGTATAGACTACGCATTTATATTTAATGAAACAAACAACAATGTTAATATAGAAACTCTTAAACCAGATTATTATATCAAAGCAGAAGATTATAAAACTTCTCAGCTATCTTCAAAACCCATCGTGGAAAAATATGGTGGAGAAGTTATCTTAATCCCAATAAAAGAAGAGATCTCAACAACTGAAATTATTGAAAAAATAAATATGCTTTCTTCTATTGATACAATTGAAACTTATCAAAATGAAAATATAAAAGTGATTTTTTTAGATAGGGATGGAACTATTAATGAGGAAATAGAGTATCTTCATAGCCCTGAACAATTTAAACTTATTCAAAATGCTTTAGAAGGAATGAAAAAAATGCAGGATATAGGATATAGATTAATAATTGTAACAAACCAGCCAGGTATAGGATTAGGTTATTTTTCAAGAGAAGATTTCTTCAAAATAAATCTACATATGTTCAAACAATTATCCCCGGAAAAAATTCAAATAGATAAGGTATATTTTTGTCCACATACTATAACAGATAATTGCGAATGTAGAAAACCAAAAATTGGATTAATAGAGAAAGCACAGGAATATTATATGGGAAAGATAGATTTGAAAAATTCTTTTTTTATTGGTGACTCTACAACAGACATTAAGTGTGGGCAAAATGCAGGCACAAAAACAATTTTGGTTAAAACTGGAAAGGCAGGTAACGATTCTAAAGAAGAAGTTAAACCAGATTTCATAGCTTCTGATTTGTTAGACGCAACAAAATTTATAGAAGAAAATTCAAACTAAACAACCAGTTTTAAAATAATCTTTAATACCTCTTTCTATATCAAACTCTGGGACAAACCCTATTCTTTCTTTGGCTAGAGCCATATCACATTCAGTATAATCCTGATATTTTCCAGCGTAAGGGTTTTCAATATACTCTGGTTCTCTATCAGTACCCAAAATATTATTTAGAATATTGATTAATTCATTAAAGGTAGTCGGCTTTCCAAAACCACAATTAACAACACAGCTTTCCTTTGCTTGTGATGCGAGAATATTAGCCCTAACAACATCTTTAACGTAAATGTAATCTCTTTTTTGTTCACCATCTTTGAAAATTTTAGGATTTCTATTTAACATTTGTTGGGCCAATTGGTAAATCATAGTAGCTCTTTTACCTTTAAAGTTCTCACCAGGCCCGTAAACATTACAATATCTCAAACCAACAATAACTATATCCGGATGTTTTTTGCCAAATTCTTCAGCAAACTTCTCCAATTCAGCCTTTGATTCCGCATAAGGATTTAAAGGGACTATTTTTGTTTTACCCTCTACATAAGGAGCAGGAGAGTTACCATAAATTGCAGTAGAGCTCGCATAGACAATTTTTTTACATCCGTTCCTCACAACTTCTTCAAATAATTTTTTAGAAGACTCAACATTCACTCTGAACATTTCTTCTCTATCCATATTAGTGGTGTCATTTATTGCAGCCTGATGAAAAACAACATCAACTTTTCCAATTTCCTTCCAATTCAAACCTATAAAACTAGGTTGTAAATATTTAACAACCCCCGAAATGGCTTTTTCAGCATCTGTACCGGTAATCAAAACTTCATACCCTTCTTTAATTAATTGCTCCGCAAGATTAGAGCCAATAAGCCCAGTCCCTCCGGTAACTAAAATTCTCATATTAAAAAGAATCTTAGTTAAGATTTAAAAATGTTCCTATGCTTAAGCATCTACACCAACCGCATCTTTAATAGAATTAAATCCATCCCTTTCTAATAACTTAACTAATCCTTTATTTATCTCTTTAATAACTCCCGGTCCTTTGTAAATCATCCCGGTTATCAACTGGACTAAAGAAGCACCATTTCTTATTTTTCTATAAGCATCTTCAGCAGTAAATATTCCGCCAACACCAATTATTATTTTCTTGCCTTTGGTTTTTCTATATACGTATTTTATCAATTCATCAGCTTTCTTCTTAGTTAGTCTCCCGCTAAGTCCGCCATTAATTTCTTTTTTTATCAATTTTTTATCTTTAGTCAAATTAGAAACAACAAAACCAGCTAAGTTATATTTTCCATTTAACTCAATTATCTTATCTAAATCTTTTTTACTAATCTCGGGAGAAATTTTCAAAAATAAAGGTTTGTGGTTTTTCCCAATCATCTTCAATAATTTTTCTAATAATTTAGTATCCTCAAAACTCCTTCCATCTCCAACATTAGGGCAGCTGATATTAATCGTAATATAATCGCCAATGTCTTTCATTATTTCATAGGCCTTGAAATATTCTTCAACAGAAGCATCCCCTTTAATACTTGCATCATTTGTCTTAGCTATACTAATTCCAATAGGAAATCTGAATTTTTTATCTTTCAATCTGTTAAAAATAATTTCAGCACCATCATTGCACAACCCATAATTAACTATAATTCCATCATGTTCAGGAACTCTAAATAATCTAGGTTTTGGATTGCCTAGACATTCTTTAGCTGTAACGCTTCCAATTTCCATAAAACCAAATCCAACACTAGGAATGATATCCGTCAAAACACCATTTTTGTCAAAACCAGCACTTAAACCAATTGGATTCTCAAATTTAATTCCTTTAATCTCAATATTTAGCTTTTTATTTTTATATAAGTATAAACTTTCAATTAATTTTCTAGAAACAAAAAAACTGCCTAAGACCTCCCCAAATTTTAAAAAATTATTGTGGACACTTTCAGGATCTTTCTTAAACAAAACGGGCTTCACTATTTTTTCATACATGCTTTAATTCAATAGAATAAATATTATAAACCTTTCTTCCCAAGACATATCTTATGAAATTAATACAACAGGGAGCTGAAGCAAAGCTATACAGAGATAAAAATAGTCTAATCAAAGAGAGGGTAAAAAAATCCTATAGAATCGAAGAAATAGACAAAAAAATAAGGAAATTCAGAACTAAAAGAGAAGCTAAATTATTAATCACAGCAAAAATAAATGTTCCTAAAATATTTAATGTAGATGAAGAAAATATGAAGATAGAAATGGAGTTTTTAGAAGGGGATTTATTAAAAAATATTTTAGATACATTGCCATTAGAAAAATCTTTGGAAATTTGTAAACAAATAGGAACCGAAGTTTCAAGTTTGCATTCCCAGGATATTATTCATGGAGATTTAACCACATCCAATATAATCTTAAAAGAGAATAAGCTTTATTTCATAGACTTCGGTTTAGGCTTTTTCTCAAATAAGGTTGAAGATAAAGCAGTGGACTTGCATTTGTTAAAACAGGCTTTAGAATCCAAGCACTACAAAAACTTCGAAGAATTCTATAAAACTATCTTAAAAAATTACAAGCATAAAGATGTTCTAAAGAGATTAGAGAAGGTAGAATTAAGGGGAAGGTATAAGGGGAAATAATTTTTAAAAGACAATAAAGCTTAAAAAACATTTAAACATTAACCTTATATGCCAAATCTATCCACAAGATTAAGAACTCATTTAAGAGATTTTGCTAGGAATAGCTCTCAAGATGGATTATATTTTATGCTTCATGAAGAAAAAGTGGCTAGTGATTCTGAAAAAGTTGCTGAATTGTTTGATGCGGATTCAGAAGTCTGTTGGATAGCGGGATTAACTCATGATTTAGGATATGGTCAACCGGGAAAATCTCAAACTCATCATCTTAGGTCGCAAAAAATAGCATCTAAAAAACTTCATGATTTAGGATTTAGTCCAGATTTTGTAGGAAGAGTAAATAACGCAATCTTGCATCATGATTCCGTGTTAGATCCATCAAAATTTCCATTGGAAGATGTAGTAGTTTGCCAGGTGGATGCAGGTTCATTTTTTAAATATTACAAAGGTATGGCAATTTGGCTATATCACATGATGATAAGAGATGGAGAACCTTCACAAAGAATGGAAATGGTAAGAAGTTATTTATTATCCCATTCTGAAGAAACTGAGAGTTATATCACAATGCCTGAAATAAGAAGAATGTATGAAGAAGAAATAGGGAAATTTAGAAGGAGAATTGACGTTTTAGATGTGGCTAAATTAATAGATCATGGTTATAGGTAAAAATGTTAGCTTAAATATTCATTTATTTTCTATAATAATAATATATTTAAACCATTTATAAGGACAAATATCTATGGTTAAAGTAGGAATTATTGGCGGCAGTGGTTTGGATAATCCAGAATTATTACAGAATTTTCAGGAAATAGAAGTTGAAACCAAATTTGGAAAACCAAGTGATAACCTAATTTTAGGTACTTTAGGGAATGTTGAGGTTGTTATCATCCCAAGACACGGGAAGAGACATAAAATCTCCCCAACAGGAGTTAATTACAGGGCTAATATTCAAGCATTAAAAGAGCAAAATGTTGATTATATCTTAGCAACAACAGCCTGTGGTTCATTAAGAGAAGAGATAGGACGAGGCGATTTTATTATTTTAGACCAATTTATAGATTTTACAAGACATAGGAATATTACTTTCCATGACAATTTCAATGAAGGAATTAATCATACACCTATGGCAGCCCCATTTAACGAAAAACTAAGAAATTTATTAATTGAAACATCTAAAGAATTAAACTATAAAACTCATGAAAAAGGCACTGTAGTTACAATTGAAGGTCCAAGATTTTCTACAAAAGCTGAATCTAAAATGTTTAGAACTTGGGGGGCAGATGTAATTAATATGAGCATAGCTCCAGAATGTATCTTAGCAAATGAAGCAGGAATTCCATATGTAGCAATTGCAATGTCAACCGATTATGATTGTTGGAAAGAAGATGAAGAAGCAGTTTCATGGGAAGAAATTCTAAAAGTATTTGAACAAAATGCTGAAAATGTAAAAAAATTATTATTAGAAACAATAAAAAAATTAGAAGATTCTAAAATGGATTTAAAACAATATATCAGAACAGTTCCAAATTGGCCAAAACCAGGAATACAGTTTAGAGATATTACTACTTTAATAAAAAATCCTGAGGCTTTTAATTATGTTATTGAAAAATTTGCTGAGAGATATAAAAACAAACAAATAGATAAGATTGTTGGAATAGAATCCCGCGGTTTTATCTTTGGTTCAGCATTAGCAAATAGATTAGGTATTAGTTTTGTTGTTGTCAGAAAACCGGGAAAATTGCCTGCAGAAACAATTTCAGAGGAATATGAATTAGAATATGGAAGAGATAAAATCGAGATTCATAAAGACGCAGTTGATGAAGGAGATAATGTTTTAGTTGTAGATGATTTATTAGCTACTGGTGGAACAATGTTAGCAACTTGTAATTTAATTAGAAAATTAGGCGGAAACATAGTAGAATGTGCTTTTGTGATTGATTTACCAGATATAGGCGGGAAGAGAAAACTATTAGATGCAGGATATAACTCTTTTTCTCTAGTTGAATTCAAGGGTGTATAGAAAACTTTATATACGTGTATGTGTACACATATGTTTATGACTACAAAAACTATAACAATAATGGAAGATGCATATAAAATACTTTCAAATATGAAATATAAAAATGAAAGTTTCTCTGAAGTAATTAGGAGGATGGGTGGAGAAAAAGGAGACATAATGAGATTTGCAGGTTCTTGGAAACATTTATCTAGTAAAGAAGTAGAAGAAAGGAAGAATGCAATTTCTAAATTACGCAGAGAGTCAACTAAGGAATTATTTAGACGTATTGAGGGGTTGAAAAAATAATGATTTGCCTCGATTCTAGTTGTATTATAGATTTTTTAAATGGTAATGAAAATGCAAGGAATATAGTTTTTAAACATATTAATGAGGCTGTGACTACAGAGATTAACGCCTTTGAAATTTTTCTTGGAATCTATCAACAAAAGGATATAAATCCACAAGAAGAAGCAACCGCTGAATCTTTTTTTAATCAAATTGTAGTTTTATCTTATGGAAAAGATTGTGGTAGAAATTCTGCAAAATTACTTTCTAACCTTAAAAAAGATGGAAAACTTATAGAACAGAATGACTGCCATATCGCTTCGATTATGCTCTTTAATGGATGTAATAAGATTATCACAAAAAACAAAAAGCATTTTTCTAGAATAAAAGGCATTGAAGTTGTAGATTATTAAAACAATAATTTTTTAAACAAACCAAATCTATTTGAACCATTATAGCCCTGTAGTCTAGCGGCCAAGGATATAGGCCTTTGGAGCCTGAGAGTTGTAAACAACCAGGAAACCCAGGTTCGAATCCTGGCAGGGCTAATATTTAAAATGGAATCAAAAAAAGTAATCATATCATTGTTTTTAGCATTCCTGATGATATCAAGTATTGCAGGATTTATTGTAGGGAGTCCTTTAGACAATGGAGAGAAAATAGAGCATAATGGTTATACTTTTATATTAACAGATAGAGGTTATTTGACCTACTTAGGGGATAATCAAGTCTTAATCTCTTCAGACCCAAGAAACGTCCAATTATACAAAGGATTGGAAGACTTCACATTAGAAAAATTAAATTCCGCAAACAGAATTTACTTAACTTTCAATCCATCAGATAATCTGCAAAGCTCTTTCGCTTATTTTGATGCTAACATACGACCGAGATTAATAAAGAGTATTACCGCAGCATGTACAACCGACTCTTTAGGATGCGAAGACCTGCCAATAATAACCTGTGAAGATGCAACAACAAATAATATTGTAATACAAATAGAGTCGTCAGAATTTTCCTCAATAACTTTCAATAATAATTGTCTATTATTGCAGGGAAATCAATTTTCCTTGCCTATCTTATTTGATTCTATAATTTTAGACTTATTATTATACTAAACTCATCACAATAGCAGCACTTAAAGGAACTAATATATTATCATCTAAAACTATCCCTCTTATCTTCAAATCTAAACTTTCTAAAATCATAGCAATTAAGCTCCCGATAAAAGCAATATAAACTGAAACAAAGAAGCTGGCAGCTATAGTTGCGGCTATCACTCCGATAGTTAAGCCTTCAATTAATTTTTCTTTATTTAACGGATTTTTTATTTTTCCAAACCTTCCCAAATGGCAGAAGCTATCCCCAAAAGCCAGAATCAAAATACTTGCCAAAGCAATATCTTTTCTAAAAAAGCCTAAAACAATAACTACTCCGATAAAATAAGTTATTACACCAAATCCTTTCCCATTCTTCCTGTCAAACTTATCTAAAAACCACTGAATACCCGGAATCTCAAAATAATTAGTCAAGAAAGAAATTATAATACCTATCAATAAAATAAAAAGCAGTATTCTCAAATTTAAGATGTAATAATTAACTAAAGCAACAATAACAATGCCCAGTAATAAGTGGAATGCCTGTCTTCTTAACTCTAACATACCCGCCAATATTACCTAAAACCTTAAAAACCTATCTTCTGAATTAAAATTTATGGATAAGGAAAGCAAAATAATAGGAATAGTAGCTCTTATAATCCTTATATCTGTCGGAGTAGGAATATTTTTCTTATCAAATGAAGAAAATCCTGATGAATATGTTTATAACAACTTTAGAATTTTTAAAAACCCAACAATAGGATATACAGTCGTTGCTTATTTAGACGAACAGCCATATCATCTAAACTTAAGAAACGATCCTAAAAATACTTTAAACATAACCATAGACTCAAATGTAAGAAATTTAATTTTACTAAAACCGACAACTTACTTCACAATAGATCCAAATCTAAATTCAATCCCTGTTTTAGGAGCATCTGAGATGGCAACGATTTTAGGAAGAAGATTAGGGATTTATAACAAAGAAGTAATAGGCGCAATAACTATTCCTATAGCAAATGATACAGTCACGCCAATTATCGATTGTAACAAAGTAACTCAACAGCAAAATGTAGTAAAATTGCAATTAGGTTCAGAAACAAAAGTTTTCTTGGAAAACAATGGATGTATAATAGTTCAGGGAACAGACGGGTGGGAAATTGTAAGAGCATCAGATAGATTAATTTATCATGTTTTAGAAGTATTTTAAAATGAATAAGCCCAAAATCTTGGTTGGATGTCCGACTTCATTTCACAAGGAATATGCTTTAGAGCAGTATGCGGAATCTATTAAAGCTTTAACTTATCCTAACTATGACATTTTATTAGTGGATAATTCTAAAGATGATGTTTATTTTAAGAGGATTAAAAAATTATCTTTGCCTGTAATTAAAGGTCCTTGGTTTGAATCAGCAAGAGATAGGATTGTTGCTTCTAGAAGTATTTTAAGAGAAAAAGTTTTGAAAGAAAATTACGATTATTTTTTTTCTTTAGAACAGGATGTTTTACCACCTAAAGATATTCTAGAAAGATTACTAAAACACAATAAAAAGTTAATTACCGCAGTTTATTTTGCAAATAATGTTATTCCAAGCTCCCAAACTTCCGAACTTATACCTTTGGTTTACAAATTAATTGATGAAAACACTCTGGATATGCGTTCTCTAAATGAAGCAGAATTATGGAAAAATCCAGGATTAATGGAAGTTGTTTCAGCTGGTTTAGGTTGTGTTTTAATTCATAAAGATATTTTAGAAAAAGTAAAATTCAGGTACGAAAAGAATACATTTGATGATAGGTGGTTTTTCATAGATTGCTATAATAAAAAAATAAAAGTCTTTGCAGATACATCTATAAAATGCAAGCATTTAATATTTAATAGACCATATCCATGGAGTAAAATTAAAAAATAGTATCACTACAAAATAATAACATTTATAAACCTTTAATTTCTATTCTTTTAAAGATTAAAATGATAGCAAATTATCAATTAAATGGAAATCCGGTAGTAGAAGTTCCAATTGTAGGAAACTTAGCTTATGATGAGTTAGGAAGAGAAGTTCTAGCTAGACATAATGAAGGATTCAGAGGCGTTCCTCATATAGAAGATAATACTAAATACAAAGAAGGGCAGCCTTTATCATATTCAAATGTTCCAAGAGTTTTAAGTTATAATCAAATTCTAAGAGAAATATCTCCTAATGTACAAATATTAAGCCCAGAAGAAGTAGTTCAATTTTGGGATTCAATTCCGGAAAGGGACTCCACTTATGCAGATACAAACTCAATTGCAGTTTATCCTACTGAAGGACCTAATGAAGATTTAAGGAAGATAGTTTTAAACTTACTAAATCTAAACCCAACAATTCCATTAAAGGTTTCGGGATTAGGAGTAGATAAGGCAGATAATAATCTCGGTTTTACTTTTACAAGAGGGGAACTTACTCAAGTAGCAGAAGCTCATTATTTAGAAAAAGATGGAAGAGTAAGTTATGAAAATGGAGAATTAGTTGCTTCTGAACAGGGAATTCCAGTTTGGACAGCACAATCAGGTCTCAGGAGGTTCTATCGGAACAGGTCTGATTGGCTGTTTGCCGGGAACGATAATTTGCTTAACTCGAATGATTCTGGTCGGGTACAAGTTTTGCAAGACCCGCAGGGTCGCACCGAAAATTTAGAATCTAAATTATTAGAATTAAATGCCCAAAAGGAACAACAAATAGCAGAAATTGAAGCTAGATATAGACAAGCTTCAGGCTTTTTAAGAACGGGAAGATTTCAGTAAACTTTTTAATTATTTCTTATTTATTATAATTAATGAATCCTAAAATTCTAGTTGGAAGTCCGGTAAATGAAATGTACGATTATTGTTTAGAAGAATATATTAAAGCATTAAAATCTTTAACGTATCAAAATTATGATATATTATTAATTGATAACTCTAAAGGAAATAATTTTTTTAACAAAATAAAATCTCTGAATATCCCAGTAATAAAAGCGGATTTTTTAAAAGAACCAAGGGATAGAATGGTCCAGTGCAGAAATATTTTAAGAGAAAAAGCAATAGAAAACTATGATTATTTTTTAAATTTAGACCAGGATGTAATTCCGCCAAAAGATATAATTGAACGCTTCTTATCTCATAAAAGAAGAGTCTTAACAGGAATTTATTTTAATTACAAACAGTTCACTCCAAGAGAAAAAGGAAACAGTGAAGGAACAAGACACGGAAAATTATTCCCAACTATCTGGGCCCCTATAGATAACCAAGGTAATATAAGACAGATTGAAGAAAAGGAATTAAATGGAGATTTAATCCAAGTCGGTTTGTGCGGTTCTGGTTGTTTATTCATCCATAAATCAGTTTTAAAAAAAATAAAATTTAGATATTCAAAAGAATTTGATAATCCCAAAATAAATAAATTAGTTTTTGATGATTCATATTTTTGTCATGACCTAAGAGAATTACATATTCCGATATATGCAGACACATCTATGATTTGCAAGCATCTGATAAAAGATAAAAAATGGATATGGGGAAATTTAGCTAAAACTTAAACCCATACTGCCGCCATCAATTCTGGAAAAAGGATTCCATCCATAAGCATCCCATAATGTTGGATCATATTCAACTTCTATAATTCTAGGTTTTAATCTTAGTCTAAATAAACTATTTGCATTATGGAAAGTTAAATCCGCTAAATCTTCTTCACTCATTCCATTCTTTATTAATAACTCTATTCCCTTAGGCCAAAAAGGCAAAGCAGGTATACCCGAAGGGGGACTATCAGAATTTTTTCTTTCAACAGGATGAGGAGCATGGTCAGTTCCAATAACACCAAATTTTCCAGCCAAAACATATTCTAAAAGCCTTTCCTGTAACCTAGGAGTTCTTAATGGTGGATTCATCTTTACTTTGTTTCCATGTATTTTATAATCATCAGTATTAAGAAATATATGATGGAAAGTAGCTTCTAATACAACACTAAACGGTAATTTTCCCATTCCCCTTTCCCTTTCAATATAATCTACAGTATCCGGATTTGAAACATGAGCGATATAGAATGTTCCTCTAAATCTCCCATCCTTTGCACTTCTTATTTGTCTTTCAACTTGAACTAATTCAGACTCTGGAGTTTGTCTTTGGGAATGTGAAATTGGATCTCTATAATCAAAATCTCCAACAAATTTTTGTTCATCTTCAAAATGACCTATAGAAACACCCCTGTAACCCGTAACACCTTTCATCCACCAAATATGTTTTTGTATATCGGGGTCTAAAATTCCCATGTTTCCTGTAGAATGAGTATAAAATGTTTTATCAGAATTTGACCTTCCAACTCCTCTGTTTACCATATCTAAAGCTCTTATTACTTGTTCAAAGTTATTAGTCAAACCAACATGAATTCCGTGATGAATATTACATCTATATTCTTCACCTTGTTCTAATCTATCTTCAACAACAACCTCTTCTGTTAACCATCGTTCTGGGTTTGGTTGTTCTAACACTCCTGCTAAACCAGCTCTTCTAGCATCTCTAAACCCCAATTCTAAGAAACTAGGATTTACATATTTATATTCTTCTCCTCTAAAATGAACATGCGGATCAATAGGTTTTGTATAAGATACCATAGAAAAATAAAATATCTACTCATATAAAAATAATTAGGTAATCACAAATATGTATTCTTATCTATATCTTCTTAATTCCCTTAAAAATCTTGGACCTGAGAATACTAAAGGAGTATATAGTTGGATTCCAGAAGCCCCAGCTTCCAGCCTTTCTCTTACTCTACCCAAAGAATTTATCCCTCCTACTGCAATAAGCTTCCAATTCGCACCAATTTCTTTTCTTCTTTCTTCATATAATTTTTGAATGCTTAATGAATGTTCATAGACAGCATTACCACTCGCACCGCCAACTTGTCTGCCATCGACTTGTGGGGAAACAGGAATATATCTTCTATCATGATTTGTTGTTGTGTTTGTCGTAGTAAATCCTCGAACTCTATGGTTTCTCATAATATCAACTGTATCATTAACATCCGCTTGTGTAGAGTCAGGAGAGATTTTTAAATAAATATCCTGTTCCCGATATACTTCTTGACAAATCACCAATAACATAGAATCCAACATTCTGAGGTTCCCATCCCTTGTATCATTTCCACCACTTCCACTATGTGTATTTGGACAAGAAATATTTGGTTCATATCTATCAACATAAGGTAAATCTCTTGTTCTTCTTACAGTTCCTTCCAAATCTCTTAATAATTCATCGCCTTGTTTTTTAGGAGTAGCCATAAAATTAATCGTTATAGGGATTCCATGATCCCCATAACTTTCAAGTTTTTCTGCAACTCTTTCTGCACCAATTCCTGGCAAACCTTCCCAATTAACCATAGACTCGGTTTCAGAATATCTTCTAACAGTAGGTCTAGGATTACCATCCCAAGGATTATTTGTCACAGTACCAACTACTACTCTATCAAATCCTAAATAACGAAGAACTTTAGGATGAAATTTTCCATCTTTATTCAAGCCGGCAGCATTAGACAATTCAAAAGGGGGTGGAACTAAATTGCTTTTATTATCTAAGACAAGTTTTTCTAAATGTGTAAAACTAAGAACACCACAAAATCTTCTAAATAACTCATGTGCTTTTTTTGGATCCTCCTCTGTTCGTCTAAAAACAGCAGGTTTAACTAAATCATAAAAATCATCAAAAAGATTTCTTAAAGTATCCATCGCAATGATAAATAATTTTAACTTTAAAAGGATTATTGTAATGTAAAATTTATAATAAAAACCTTTAAATATTTTCTCTACTTATAGATTATAGGGATTAAAATGGTCGAAAAGAAAATTGGGAAAATAATAAGTTATTATGGGAATATAGGTGTAGCAGCTATCGAATTAGAAGGTGGCTTAAAAATCGGGGATAAAATCAAAATAAAAGGGGCTACAACAGATTTTAAACAAACAGTGGATTCCATGCAGATAGAGCATAAAATTGTTCAGGAAGCTAAAAAAGGCTCTTCAATCGGAATAAAAGTAAAAGATAAAGTAAGGCCTCAGGATGTTGTTTTCAAAATAACCGAATAGTTTATAAATACACTTTTTGATTAAATTTTTAAAGATAAGACGGTTTACAGCTTTCTTATACTGTAGATTGTTCTAATCATATTTAAAATGGCAAGAATGCATTCGAGGAAGAAAGGAAAGTCTGGAAGTAAAAAGCCTATGAAGTCTAACAAGGCTATATGGGAGAAATATAATGATAAAGAAGTAGTTTTGCTTATTGAAAAATTGGCAAAAGAAGGAAAAACTTCCTCTGAAATAGGCATTACTTTGAGGGATTCTTACGGGATTCCGGATATTAGATTAATAACTAAAAAAACATTAACATCAATTTTAAAAGAAAAAAAGCTCTATCCTAAACTTCCTGAAGATATGAGGGCTTTAATAAAAAAAGCGATTATAATAACAGAGCATAGCGAACAAAACAAGCATGACCAACCAAGTATTAGAGGATTAACTTTAACAGAATCAAAAATAAGGAGATTGGCTAAGTATTATAAATCCAGAAGCTTGCTGCCGGAATCTTGGAGGTACTCAAGAACAAACGCCAAATTACTAATTGAGTAAAATGGATTTCTTAACTTCAATAAAAGAGGCGACAAATTATTTTTCTAAAATTACCAAACCTATAAGAATTATTTCCCATTTGGATGCAGACGGCTTGTCTTCGGCATCAATCATGGTTAAAACATTGAAAAGATTAGACAAAATTTTTATTTTATCAATAGTCAAACAAATTTCTCCACAATTACTGGAAGAATTAAAAAGAGAAAGCTACGAAACTTATCTGTTTTTAGACACAGGTTCAGGAAATTTAAATGAAATAAATAATGCTTTAAAAGACAGAACCGTATTTATTCTGGACCACCATCAGCCACAGGATGTTAAAACAAACTTTTTCCATATCAATCCTTTATTATTTAATTTAGACGGAGCAAAAGAGATTTCAGGAGCGGGTGTTACTTATTTGTTCTCAAAAGAATTAGATGAAAGAAATAAAGATTTGGCTCATTTGGCGATATTAGGTGCAATAGGCGACACTCAGGAAGGAAAAGGGTTTATTGGTTTAAACAAAGAAATCTTACAAGATGCAGTTTCCTCTAACAAAGTAGAAATTAAATTAGGATTAAGGATGTTTGGTTCTCAAACCAGACCATTATACAAAGTCCTAGAATACTCAACAGACCCCTACATTCCCGGAATTACAGGAAACGAACAATCCGCTATAGAATTTCTAAATGAAGTTGGAATAGATCCAAATAGGAAATTAATCCATTTATCTGAAACAGAATTAAAAAACTTAGTCGCAGCAATAATAATAAAAAGAATGGGCTCAGAAGAGGAGCCTGAAGATGTTTTAGGAAATATTTATCTGTTAAAAGATGAAAAAGAAGAATCTCCTACTAAGGATTTAAAAGAATTTTCAACTTTATTAAATTCATGCGGCAGGTTAAACAAGCCTTCTTTAGGGATTGGAGCCTGTCTAAACGATGAGAAAAGCAAAAAAGAAGCTATTTCATTATTAATGGATTATAAGAAAGAAATAATAAATTCCTTAAATTGGTTCTATAAAAATAAAAACTCCCCATCAATAATAGAAACTCCTAAATTAGTAATCATAAATGCCGAGCATAATATTAGAGACACAATTATAGGAACTGTTACTTCTATGATCAGCAAGAGCAATTTATATAAACCAGGAACTATTTTAATTTCTCTGGCCCATACTTTAGATGCAGATACAAAAATTTCTATAAGAATCTCAGGATATAAAATTCCAAAAGATGTAAACCTAAAAGAAATATTAGGCAAAATAACTGAAAAGCTTGGATATACAACAGGGGGCCATACTTTTGCAGCTGGTTCAGTAATCCCGCAGGAAAAAGAGCGGGAATTTATTAAAATAGCCTTGGAAAATCAAACAGAAACCTATATAAATACAAATTAGGGCATTTTACACAATGGCAACTCAGAAAGAAATATTGAAGAAAAAGAAGAAGAGATGGGTATCTATAATCTCAAGTAGCAACTTTAATAATTCAGAAATCGGAGAAACCATTACATCTGAACCGTCTACTTTAATTGGGAGAAATGTTGCAATTAACTTGATGAATTTAACTCAGGACATTAAAACCCAAAACACAAAAATAGTTTTTAAGATAAAAGAAGTAAAAAATGATAAATTAATGACTGAAATAGTAAAATACGAATTAGTTCCAGCTTCCCTCAAAAGAATGATTCACAAAGACAAAGAAAAAATAGATGATTCTTTTAAAGTAGCAACAAAAGATGGGGTCGAAGTAAGAATTAAGCCGTTTATAGTGACAAAATCTTCAACAAACCGCTCAGTATTAACTGCTTTAAGGCATAAAACAAGAGAATTATTAACAGAAGCTATAAAAAAGGCAACATATGATGATTTTATGGAAGAAGTGATACGATTTAAACTGCAAAATGTTGTAAAAAGAGAATTAAGCAAAATTTATCCCCTGACACAATTCCAAATTAGAAAGTTAGAAAGATTAATTCAAAAATCATAATAATGTTGGAAAATACAAAAACAAAAGTGAGGGACATCATCACAACCTTATCGCAGGTTAGAGGGCTCTCTAATGTAACATTGTTAAAGGGGGAAGATAAAGACATTATCAGAAACTTAGAGGATGAAGAGAACGAAGGTGTTTTATCCTGTTTAGACAAACAATTTACTTTAGTTTTAACTCATAACTCTGAATTTAGAGCTCCTGAAGGGGAAATAGCTAAAAAAGAAAACGGAAAAATAATATTCCCATCAATTCCATTTTCTGAAGTAACTGCTAAAAACGTAATATCCTCCTCTCCAAATAAAGATACTCATGAATTCTTAGTAAAACAATATGACTTAATTTTAACAGACGAAGCAACTTTAATAATAGGTTTTGATTTATAAAATTATTAATAAAACGAAAATAATAAAAAGCTGGTAATCTAATAACATTTAATGCTAATAAGTAAGGAACAAAATTATGAGACAAAATTCTGGAAGGATTGGTTAGAAGCAGATTTTCTGAAAAGATTGGAATTAGTGGAAAAATTACCTTTATTTGACAGAAGTTTAGGAATGAAACATAACAAACTAAAGAAACATTCCTTTGCAGGATTGGTAAACACTAACTTCGAAGATCTTGAGTCCGCAGTCTATGTAAAAATATATAAAAAAGAAAACAAAAGGCATAATAAATTTGTTCAAAAAAATGATTAAAAAAATGAAAGATGAAGCTATACTGCTATTAGAGCAAGCAAAGGAAGATTTTGAAACTGCCAGGATAAATCTAAATGGAAAAAGGTATTATGCAACTGTCCAATTTTGCCAACAAAGCTTAGAGAAAGCATTAAAGGCACTATGGCTAAAAGAAAAAAAGAAGGATTATCCCTATATTCATGATTTAACTTTCTTTATGAAGGCGTTAGAACTGCCAGAAAAATTTGGAAATATTTGTAAGGATCTCACAACAGCTTATGCCGAAACCAGATATCCAACAAATATAATCCCTGCTAAAAAGTTTTCAAAAGAAGATGCAAAAGAAATTTTAGAAAAGACTAATGAGGTTCTTAAATGGATAAGAAAAAGAGCTTAATTAAAAAACTGAAGGTTTTTAGAAGCACAATAAATAGTGAAATCCCTATAAAGAAAATGTTTTTATTCGGCTCTTACGCCACAGGAAAAACAAGAAAATGGAGCGATGTTGACTTAGTCATAGTCTCTCCAAAATTCAGGAAAAAAAAATCTTATCAAAGGGCAAGAAGACTATACGATTACTGGGATTTAAAGTATCCTGTGGATTTTCTTTGTTATACGCCTGAAGAATTTAACAAGCTTAAAAAACAGATAACAATAGTGAAGCAGGCAGTAGAGACTGGAATAGAAATAATTTAACTAAACACCTTATTCTTAAATATCCCAAATCCTAATTTCCATAATTTCTTTTCTTTCATTAATAATTGAAATAAAAACTTGCTTGGAAAATCCCTGTCATGTTTGCTTAAAACATCTATATTCTCTTTTTTCTGGAAAATTTGAATCATTTCATTGCACTGCTCTTCTGTCATAACATTCATCATTTCTCTCATCTTCAAGCTAATCCACAAGTCTCTTCCTAATTTTTTATTAAAATTCTTAACATAACTTTCCTTATCTTCAGCTAAATAAGTCCCGGCTATTAAGCCGTAAATAATGCCGCCATAAGTAGTTGCTTTAACTTGTGTAGCCGCATCACCAATTAAAAATATATCTTCATTCTTTTTTCTTAGTTCCTGCTTCGGATTATACAAAGGAATTATTCCTGATTGGTCTTCTAAAATTTTACTAGCTCCTAATATTTTTCTATAATCCTCTTTTAATTTGATATTATTTACTCCTAAAACTCCCACTCTCGCTATCTTATTATCTTCAGGAACTATCCATGAAAACTCTCCTAAATTTAATCTAATCTCAGTAACTCCTTCTTCTAATTCTTCATATTTGCATCTTGCCTGCCATCCCATTAAAAATTTTCTGTCTCCATAAATGCCAGCAGCTCTTGCAACAGCACTATTAGGTCCATCAGCACCAACAATCATCTCAGTTTCATATTCATTTTTAGAAGTCTTAATTTTATACTTTCCATTTATTTTTTTATAGCCTAAAAATCTTTCATTCAAGTGTAATTTAGCCCCATTATCTATCGCTTTTTGCAGAATAAAATTATCAAATTTAGCTCTGTCTAAGACCATATTTGTTTTGTCTAGATCAACATAAGTGGCATTTCCATTAGGAGCGACTATCTTGAATTTATTTATCTTGCTAATAATTAAATTTTTGTCAATGTCAGTAACTCTTTTTATAGAATCTGTTAAAATCCCTGTGCAGGAAACAGGTTTTCCCACTTCTTTATGCTCCTCAAATATATGAACTTCTTCTTTAGCTTTGCTAGCATAAAAGCTTCCAGCAGGTCCAGCTCCAATAACTGAAATCATCCTTTAAAATTAGATAATTAGTTTTAAAAAGGTTATTATTTATTCTAAAATCGGAGGTTCAGATATAATAAAAACTCTTAAAAACCGAATTTTTCTAACTTAAACTATGAAAATATACGATTTAGAGGTAAATAGCTTAATAGAAAGAATTAAAGAAAAGAACCATAAAACAGTCTTAATCCAATTAGCCGATGGCTTAAAACCCCAATCTAAAGAAATTGTAGATAAAGTTAGGCAAGAAACTAATGCAGAAGTTATTATTTGGTTTGGCTCTTCTTTCGGAGCTTGCGATACTCCTTTTGGATTGCCTCAGTTAGGAATAGATCTAGTAGCTCATTTTGGTCATAATATTTTCAAGAAAGACTTGGAAGGATGGTAAAATATGGATTTTTTATTCATAAATGCAAAATTTGATGGAAAAGTAGAATTAACAAAAGAGGCTTTAAATTACTGCAAAAAATATAAGATTTTAGCTTTATACTCATCAATACAATTCTCAACACAGTTAGATAAGATTTTAAAACAATTAGAAAAAGAAAAAATCACAGTAATAACGTCTCAACCAGCAAGAACAAATGGAAAATATCAAATCTTGGGCTGCGACTTATCTTATGAAAATTTAAAATTAGAAAAAAAGCCAGATGCTTTCTTGTATATCGGAGATGGAATCTTTCATCCAAGAGCTTTGGTCTTAGCTCAAAAAGATGAATCTGAATTCAAAGAGGTAATAACCTTCGACCCAATCTCTAAACAATTATCTTCATTAGGGTTGAAAAATGTAAAAAAAATTCTAAAATCCTACAAAGGATCTTTATTAAAATTCCTGCACTCAGAAAATGTAGGGGTGTTAATAACTTTAAAGCCGGGTCAGCAGCAGTTCAATCCATCTAAATTATTAAAAGAAAAATATCCAAATAAAACTTTCTATTACTTTGTAGATAATAATATTGATTTCTCAAAAGCAGAAGATTTTCCATTTATAGAGAGTTGGATTAACACAGCTTGTCCAAGATTAGGATTTGATGATGCAGCTCATATCTCTCTGCCTGTTTTAAACTTAACAGATGCCTTAAATCTAGATAAATTATTAGAAAAGAAAAGTTTTTTGACAGAGTAATTAATCTCTCTTAATTTTTTTAAACTTTAGGTTATGCTGTATGCCAAGAGCCTTTCCAAAAGGTGTAAGTTCATAAGTATCAGTTCGATGTTTTTTTAAAAAACCCAAATTATAAAACAATTTAATATCTTTTTTAGAGACATTATTGGCAAATCTTATAATAGCAGGAATTGTTAAATGACCCTTTCTGCAAATAACCCAAGCTATTTCTCCAAGTGCTTTTTTTTCATCATCACTTAATTCCCTCATATTATCATATTTTTTAGGTGAAGCAGTCCATCCAAAAATCCCTCTGCAAGATCTATGCCATTTTTAGTAAGATAGAATTTATTCTCTAATTTTTTAACCGGGCTAAAAGGGTGTCTAAGTAATTTTTGTAAGATCTTCAATTCATTTTTAGAGAGATTATTTATAGCTTTTTCTGGAGAATTCGCTAAGTGGATGTGAAGTTTTGCTATTACATTTAGTGAGGGGTCTTTAAAAGTACCTGTTTTAGCCATATATTCAACATAAATCTCCTTATCAGTTTTTTTAGTTACTTGTTTGTTTATTAATTGTCTAGTACCCTCCCTGATCAAATCACTCCTAGAGATAAATCTCCCAGAATTAATTAAAGTATCCATCATTTCTATATCCAAAGGAGGAAATTTTATCGCAATATTTTTATTTAACATTGTAATACCATTTGTATACTTTTGATATTTAAATCTTTCGATTAAAAAGTTTTTTGACAGAAGCCTAACATTTTTATACTACTTCTTACAAATATAGTTTTATGTATGACCTAGTTGTTATCGGAGGGGGAAGTGCTGGATTTTCTGCAGCTATGACAGCAGCTAATTTAAACAAAAAAGTTTGTATAATAGAAAAAGGACCTTTCGGAGGATTATGCATACTAAAAGGATGTATGCCATCTAAGACTTTAATTCATTCAGCAAGAATAGCCGAAGAAATAAAGAAGTCAAAAGAATTTGGAATTAATATAAATGAAAACATAACTTTCGATATTCCTAAAATAATAAACAGAAAAAATAAAATCGTCCAAGGTTTTGCGGATTATAGATTAGAGGCAGTAAAGAAGAATAAAAATATTGATTTAGTGACAGGAACAGCTAAGTTTATCTCAAAAAATGAGGTAGTTGTAAATAATAAAAAAATTCAAGGAAAAAATTTCTTAATTTCCACAGGAAGCAAAACAGCAAAATCTCCATTCAAAGATTTAGAAGAAATCGGTTATATAACCAGTGACGAAGCTGTAGAACTAAAGTCTTTGCCAAAATCAATAGCTTGCCTAGGAGCAGGTCCAGTCTCAGTAGAATTAGCTTACTATTTCCATAATATGGGGGTAGAAGTAATAATAGTTCAGAGAAGTAAACATATTTTAGGCCATGATGATGAAGACATCTCAATAGTTGTTGAGGAATCTTTTAAAAAAAAGGGAATGAAGATTTATACAAATACAGAACTAAAAAATTTTTATAAACAAGGTAATAAAAAAATAATAGAATTTTTGCATAACAATAAAAAAGAAACAATAAAAGTAGATGAAATATTATTAGGTTTTGGAAGAGTTCCTAGTGTAGATTCTTTAGATTTAAAAAAAGCAGGAATGAAATTAGACAAAAAAGGAATCCCAATTTTAAATAGATATTTGCAAACATCAATTAAAAATATTTATGTTGCAGGCGATTCAAATGGGCTTTTAGAAGTTGTTAACGTGGCAATAGAACACGGCAGAATTGCAGCTGAAAATATGTTTAAAACAAAAAAACAAACAGTTGATTATCATAAATTTCCCATGGCAGTTTATTGTCATCCAGAGGTTGCTTGGATTGGAGTAACAGAAAAAGAAGCTAGAGATAAAAAATTAAATGTAAAAGTAGGAAAATTGCCTTATGAAGATTTAGGAAAAGCAGTTTGTTATGGGGAAACAGAGGGTTTCATAAAATTCATTGTGGATAAAAAAACAAATAGGATTTTAGGTGTTGGAATTGTCGGCCATTTAGCATCAGATATAATTCACGAAGCAGTTCCTTTATTATATTTCAAAGCAACTCTGCAGGATTTAGCAAAAATGCCTCATATGCATCCAACTTTCGGAGAAATCTACTCTTATTTAGTGGATGAAATGATATAAAAATAATATAAAGAAAGAAATTCTACCAACTATCGTCATCATCCGAATCATCATCCGGATCTACAGGACAAAAGTCGTCATCATCGCCATCAAATCTGAATTTCATAGTAATTCTTTACACCATCTCTTTTTAAATACTTTTCTCTCTTATATTATAATAATAGGAGTTGATAAAAATGGATTTAACAAGAGAATTTCCAAGGAGTCCTTTTGATGTGTTGGCTGGAATAGTCATGCTTCCAAGGACTTTAGACAAATGTAAAGCCTTCCATGCTGGAAAGCTGGGGGAATATCACTACGGTTGTCCTTTAGATCAAGACTTATTCAGTTTTCTAGGAACAAACAAAGATGAATTCGCTGAAAAAGTAAAAAAGCTAAAAACAGATGCAAAAATAACGGAGTGGGTTGAAAGTTTTAATAAAAACCAAAAAGAAAAAGATCAATTCAACAATAAAATGAGACATTCTATGCCGCATGACGAAGATAGCAGAAAATGGATGGAATCTGAAAAGAAAAAACTCGGTAGAAAAGATTATTTCAGCTATTTTGATAATATAGATGCTGACGAGAAAAGGTTCTAAAAACAAAGATACTACAATGTTATAGTTAACTTTATATAATCACTTTTGTTTATTGTTAATATGAAATCAGAAATGGCTATTTCAAGGGATATGACTATAGATGAAATATTTCAAAGATTTCCATCTAAGGCTCAAAAACTAGCACAACTAATGACTAATGCAGGATTGCATTGTGTTGGCTGTCATGCTTCAACCTTTGAAAGTGTGGAACAGGGAATGTTAGGGCATGGAATGTCTATCGAAGAAGTGGATAGTTTAGTCATTGAGCTAAATAAAACTTTGGAAGAGAGAGATGAAAATAAAGAAGATATTAAATTTACAGAGATAGCAGCTGATAAATGCAAATCTTTCAGAAAAAATCCGGATCATATGTTCAAAATTTCTTTAATAAGAGGAAGTTGCGGTTGGACCTACGATTTTAAGTTTAGAGAAAAGAAAGCCCCAGCAGAAGTAATGTTTGAAGATAAAGGAGTTAAAATTTTATTAGATAAAGAACAATTAGATAAATTCAAAGGTATGGTAATTGATTATGTCGATGGCTTGCAGAATGCAGGTTTTAAAATTCTTAACCCTAATGTTACAGGAACTTGCGGTTGTGGAAGCAGTGTAATGTTGTAAGATGAGTGAAATCGGTTTACATCAGGAGTTAGTAGGTAAATTATCTCCAGAATTAGTAAATCAAAGTGAGGCAAATCTGCAGGACTTGCTTAGATGTGAAGAAGTAAGAAACCTCAGATTCTTGTCCAAAGGACTCGTGAGACTGCTTGATATAACGGATAATGTTTTTTTAGATACTAATATTTTATTAAATGGAACCTTTACTTTTAGAGATCCAACCTCATGGATGAGGGATTATACTAATCAAAGTGGAGAGTTTAACCTTTACAGTGTTTCTAGAATCCACCATGCATATGAAACATCTACAGATATTAGGATAGACATGAATGAATTATATGAATATTTAGCTGAAGATATATTACGTGGAGATTTAAGCTTAAGAATATTTGATGAAGCTTTGAGATGTCGTGAAGTTAGGTTACCTTTTCAAGTATATAGAGAGGCCTTAAGAAATTATACTCTTGCAAAAAAACAAGTCGCTATAGAAGAGGGGAAGGTGGGGTTTAAACATAGATATGGTAAAGGAACACATATTAATCAAAAAAAAAGAAAAGGTAGACAAGTAAAAATTAGGTCGGAGAGAGAGTTGGCTTTTATGAGAAGCGGCAAAATAGACTCCGATATAGTTAGGGGTGTTAAAATGAATTTAGGAAGACTATCAGGACTTTTAACTTTTGCAGAATTAAATGATAGAGTAGTTAGAGATAGTGGAATCTATCCCCAAAAATCGGGATATGGAGACCACCTTGTTATTGATGGTGCTTTACAATATCATGGAATTATCGGAATAGCTACTCAAGATGGAAAATTCAAAGAAAAAATAAGATGGGTTATAGGCGAGAGGCTTTCTAAGAGGTTATATATTCCACAAGTATACCTATTAACAGGATTCCGTGATTTAGAGACTTACGATCTATTAAAAATTACCAGTTAATTATAAATCTCTTTTTTAACATTCTCTTTAGGAATCTTTAAATCAACAATTAAAATTCTTTCAATATCTTTTACAAATAAAGGAGGTCCGCATAAATAAAAATCTGTTTTATTAGGGTCTTTTAATTTTTTTTGGATAATCTCTTTATTTATTCTTCCAATCATCCCACTCCATTCCTCTCTTGTTAATGTAAACTCATGTGAAAAATTATTTTTTCCACTTAATTTTTCAATCTCTTCTCTCCACAAAATTTCTTTCTCAGTTTTATTAGAAAAGATAATATGAGCATTTATTCCTAATTTTTTGTCATTAATGTATCTCAAAATGCTCATCAGAGGGCTTATTCCCGAGCCAGCACCAATTAAGATAATATCTTTGTTTGCTTTTTTCTCATCAAAATAAAACATTCCAAAAGGTCCTTTAACATTAAACTCCTCGCCAACTTCTAAATAATTGATTAAATAATCTGAAAAGAACGGTTCTTCAGTTGTCTTAACAGTCACCTCTAAAAATTTCTTTTCAGTGGGGCTTGAACTCATTGAAAAAGCTCTCTTTTGTATTTTAGGTTTATCTCCGTTTATTTTGAATTTCTCGGTTTTTTCCAAATCAGCCTGTAGCATAATAAACTGCCCTGGCATAAAGTTAAAGGGGTTTCCATTTAGCTCAAATCTTACAGCCTTTGCACTAGGACATAATTCAATTAACTCCGAAACTTTTAAATTATAATCTGGCATAAGAATTTTAAAAAATTAAGCTTATTTAAGTATTTGCTTCTTACGGCTATAACCTATTCCATCATTAATATTTATTATTTCAGTTTCTAATAATGGGTGGCTTAATATGGTTTTTTTAAAGTCTCTACAATCATCAACATTAATATTATCGGCAATTATCGTCTTGTTAGTTAGCCTAATACAATCTTCTAGAACATCAATATAATTCTTCTTGGCAAAGTCAATAAAGATTAAATCAAATTTTTTATTTAGTTTCTTAACAACTTCAACAGCATCTCCAAAGATAATTTCAGCATTTATTTTAAATTTTTTAAAATTTTCTTTAGCCTCTCCAGCACTTTTTTCAGCCAATTCTACAGTTAATAATTTCCCGCCTTCACTTCCCAAAATACAACCGCTATAACCATTAGCAGTTCCCAATTCTAAAATTTCTTTAGGTTTTTCTTCTCTAATAATCTTTAATAAAAACTCTCCCCTTTCACTCCCAATTATAGGGATTCCTCTTCTAATGCTTTCTTTTTCTAATTTTTTTAATTTCAAGATTACCATTCTTCATCTAAATCCGTAACATAACCTGTATAGGCAGAAATTCTACATCTTTGAGAGGGTTTATAAAAAGTATTTCTACTAGTTCTTTCTTCAATATCAACCAAAGTCTCTCCAAACAATTCAAACACTTTTTCAATAACCAACCTTTCCTGCGGATGAGTTCTAACAAATTCAAATAATCCTTGTCCATTTAATCTATGCTCATCAAAATCACCATCTAAATTTATTCCATTTGATACACCACAATAATTAAGCAATACTAAAACATTAGAATCCACAAATCTAAAATACCCTAAAGTGCTATCTACACATCCAGGCATATCGTTTCCAGCAAATAAAACCCTTTTCCCATCAACCGCTTCTAAAAATCTAGTAACAACTTCTTGTTCAAGACCACTATACTCATAATCTCCAAGAAGAGTTCCATGAGCTTTACCTTTATCTTCATCATCTTTACGAGAATCAGTTGGAATTAAATAAAAATTTTCTCTACCAGACCTTATATCTCTTAAATAGTCTGGAAAATCCTCAGATAATACTCTAGATAATCTAAATCTTTCTTGAGATAATATAAAACTCATTATTTTAGAAAAATCTGTAGAGTCTCTAACCATTCTATCTATTCGTTTTTTAATAGCCGGTTCAGAACATTTGTTATAGGGGATTACAGGAACAGTCACAATTGTAGGGATATTATGAAATGCTAGATATCCGAATAACTGTTCTTCTAAAAATCTTTGTCTAACAAGAAAATGTGCCCTTGGTATGGCAGTATTATGAACACTTAAAATTCTAGACCTTAATACACCATCATTATCTGGAAGTTCTCTGTCTTCCAATTGTCTTCTTAGTCTCAAATATTTGTCGTCAGTATAACTATGGTGACTGTTCCATCCAGGATGAGATACTACAGCAATCAACTCAGAGTCTTCATTAAAATCTACTATGGTTTTAAAATCAGGAAGTTCATCTATAGATAAATTTAATTCAGGAAATCCTTCTGGAATCGGAGTTTCTTTCTTTATCCTTCTTAATGTTTCTACAACTTTACTTGCCATATAAATTTAATAAAAAAGTCGTTTTTAAGGCTTTCTAAGCATGA
>Ga0208958_1001007_pt1 | contig 30236 bp, 31 predicted proteins | sample RifOxyB1_FD_184032 | JGI IMG/M metagenome (GOLD analysis project Ga0208958, IMG submission 184032) | Soil microbial communities from Rifle, Colorado - Rifle Oxygen_injection B1 (SPAdes) | ecosystem: Environmental > Terrestrial > Deep subsurface > Rock core/Sediment | place: Rifle, Colorado...
CTTATTGCTTCAGTTATCGCAACAAATGGAAAGCTCTGTACTCCTTTTTTAAATAAAGAACAAAAAGTGAGTTGTCAAAATCTTAATATTTCACCAAAAACAATAAATCTTATTAAACAAGGAATGGTTAGGGCCTGTAGCCCAGGTGGCACAGCCTACCCTTTTTTTGATTTTGTTGCCAAAACCGACAAACCACCCATCGGTCAAGCGGCTTGTAAAACTGGTACTGCTGAAACTTTTGAAGAAGATATTACCCATGCCTGGTTTACCGTTTTTGCACCAGCTGACAATCCTGAAATTATTGCTACCTTTTTGATTGAAAAGGGTGGTGAAGGTTCAAAAGTAGCAGCCCCGATTGCTCGTGACATATTAGATTATTGGTTTTTACACAAAAATTATCAAAACAACTAAAAAAATGTTTAACACTGTTTTACTTTCTGATGAAATATACCCCATAAATTTAAAAAACATCACAACTCCTCCCGATAAACTCTTTTTTACTGGATCACTCCTGCCAACTGATCAAAAAGCAATCGCAATTGTTGGTAGTCGCGAAAATACGTTGTATGGCAAAAAAACAGCACAGTTTTTCGCCGAAATTTTATCTCAAGCAGGTTATACCCTGATTTCAGGTTTAGCCCGCGGAATTGATACAATTGTGCACAAAACAGCCCTAAAAAATAAAGGCCGGACAATTGCAGTGCTTGGATCTGGGTTAAATGTCTACTATCCACCTGAAAATAAATTTCTTTATGAAAAAATTAGTAAAACGGGCGCAGTTATTAGTGAATTTCCGCTTGATACAAAACCACTAAAACACAATTTCCTCCAAAGAAACCGTCTGATCTCTGGCCTGTCCCTGGCAGTCGTCATCATTGAAGGGCGCCGCCGTAGTGGTACGATCTCAACCGCAACCTGGGCAGCTGACCAAGGCCGTGATGTGTTTGCTGTTCCCGGACCAGTTGATTCACCCTTGTCTGAAGCTCCAAATTTCCTTCTTTCCCAAGGAGCGATATTTGCAACAACCCCCCATGATATCTTAGAGTATTTAGATGAGTAAATTTGACAGCTTGTGTAAACTGTATACCGCGCTATCCTAAACATATATGAAACTAATAATTGTTGAATCACCAACCAAAGCAAAGACTCTTGCCAGGTTTTTAGGAGATGGTTATGTAATTGAGGCCACCATGGGGCATATTAAAGATTTGCCCAAATCAAAATTAGGCGTCGATGTTGAAAACAACTTTTTACCTGACTTTGAGCTTGTCGAAAAAAGATCAAAAGAAATTGCTGTTCTTAAACGTCAAGCTCAAAAGGCCAAGGAAATTTTTATCGCTTCCGACCCTGACCGTGAAGGAGAAGCAATTGCTTTTCATGTCAAAGAAATTATTGGTGATGGTAAAACAAAACGGATTGTCTTTCATGAAATTACCAAAGAAGCCGTTGAAACTGCCATTGCCAATCCACGCGATATAGATAAAGCCCTTGTTGACGCCCAAATTGCCAGGCGTGTCCTTGATCGGCTTGTTGGATATAATCTCTCACCCCTGCTTTGGCGCAAGGTCAGACGCGGGCTTTCTGCAGGACGTGTTCAGACAGTCGCAGTTAGGCTAATTGTTGAAAGGGAACGAGAAATTCAAAAATTTAAGTCCATAGAATATTGGGAAATTATAGTTGATCTAAAAAACAAACATTCCTTTTCAGCCCAATTATTAAAGCTAAATGGAAAAACTCCAATACTCGACCAAAAGGAAAAAACAGATGTTGTAGTCAAAGAACTAAAAGAGGCAGACTATAAAATTTCAAAAGTTACCAAAAAAGAAACTGTTAAAACCCCTCCACCACCTTTTACAACCTCGACGATGACCCAAAACACAACACATCTTTTTGGTTGGAGTGCCAAACGAACAATGATGGTTGCCCAGCGGCTTTATGAAGAAGGTCTTATCACTTATCATCGTACCGATTCAGTTCACCTGTCAGAAACTGCTCTAGGACAAGCCAGATCCTATATTGAAAAAACTTTTGGTAAAGCATATCTGCCAGATACCCCGCGTTTTTATAAAACAAAATCTAAAAATGCTCAAGAAGCTCATGAAGCCATCCGACCAACTCAGATCAATAATCTCGGAGGTGAGCTAATTAGTGAGCAAAAAAAGCTCTACCAGCTTATCTGGAACAGATTTCTTGCCTGTCAAATGACTCAAGCGGTTTTTGACTCTACAGCAATTGACGTAGTTGCAGAGTATAGGAAAAATCTATATCTTCTTCGTGCTTCTGGTCAAATAATCAAATTTGACGGATATAAAAAAGTCCTACCTGGATCTTCAAACGGTGAAATCACTCTTCCTCCTGTTGAGGAAAATGAAAATCTAACTCTTGTCAAAGTGAATCCTAGTCAAAAATTCACCCTTCCACCGCCAAAATTCAACGAAGCCTCTTTAATCAAAACCCTTGAAAAATTAGGCATTGGCCGACCATCAACCTATGCCCCAATTATTACAACTATTCAAATTAGATCCTACGTCGAAAAAGACGAAGGCAAGTTTACCCCAACCACTGTTGGAAACGCAGTCACAGACTTTCTAGTTAAATATTTCCCAGATACGTTTGAATATTCATTTACTGCTGATATGGAAGCCGATCTGGATTTAGTAGCCGAAAATAAAAAAGATTGGACAAAAATTGTCAAACAATTCTGGACTCCATTTGACAAAATTCTAAAAGATGTAACCAAAAACGCAAAAAGAGTAAAAATTGAAGTCGAAAAAATAGGCAAAAAATGCCCAGAATGCAAAGAAGGCGAGCTTGTAATTCGGGTTGGCCGTTTTGGTAAATTCATCTCTTGTTCACGCTTTCCTGAGTGTAAATTTACTGATAAATACCAAGACAGGATAAATGTAAAATGCCCTGAGTGTAAAAAAGGGGAAGTAATTATTAAAAAAACAGGCAAAGGAAGAAAGTTTTACGGCTGTTCTAACTATCCAGATTGTAAATTTGCCTCCTGGAAAAAACCGGGTGTTTCCACTCAAGAAGAAAAATAACCCCCATTTTTTTGTTTGCCTCTTGATTTAGTTAATCTATCTCTGTAAAAAAGAACCATGGTTGAAAGAAAAGGAGAAGCATTAAGACTAACAGCTCTTGATTATGTTCGAAGAGGAAAACCAGTACCATCCGATATTCACGAGGAAACAATTAAAAATAACCCTGTAACAGCAAAAGAAACACCCAGCTCTCACATTGATTCTGATTCCTCTTACTCACCAACTTTCTCAACTGATGGACCAGTATCTGATCTTTCAACAGGAGTTGGAATTTTACCTGAGAAACAGATTAATATTAGGTAATATTTTTTACGTTCTTCAGATTGCACCAAATAGCTATATATGCAATACTCTCTTTTTAAGAGTCCACTTAAAGATTAAGGAGTGTTGAAATGGAAAATGTACTTTTGTCATATCAGCAAAAGTGCGTTAGTAGTTTGGAAGATCTAGAAAAACTAGTTAGAGAATTAAGATCCAAGAATCTCAAGGTTGTACTCACATCTGGCACATTTGACATTTTACACGTAGGTCATGGGAGATATCTCTCTTTGGCTAAAACCTTTGGAGACAGATTAGTTGTTGGTTTAGATAGCGACGCCAAGGTAAGAATGCGCAAAGGGTCGCATCGCCCAGTGGTGAACGAAGGTGAACGGGCTGAAATGCTTACTTACTTAGCGGCTGTTGACGTTCTTTATGTAAAGCAACTGGATGATCCGAAATGGGCACTCATCAGGGCTGTTCGTCCTGATGTGTTAATCATCTCAAAAAGGAATACATACAATGAGGAAGAAGTTTTAGAACTTGAAAAACTATGTGGTTCAATAACAATTCTGGAATCACAAGCAGAAACCTCAACCACCGCCCGTATTCGCAGTCTAATATTAAGTTCTGTTGCCCCTCTTCTTCAAGAGTTTGAGATGCTTGAACAGCATCTGAACTTAATGAAAGAGAAGTTAAAAGAAATCACTGGAGGATAATAATCATGAAAATGATACTGGTTTACATGCCAGTAATTCACAAAGGATATCTTGATTTTGTTATGGCTCACCTGGATGCTCAAATCTTTCTTTGGGGGAATAGTTTGATCGCCAAAGAGCCGAGACTCAAAAAAGAAATTCGCGCACTTAGTCCCGAAGATGTGAAAACTGTATTAAATGCGGCTACTGGAAGAGAAATAAAAATTGCCGAGATTGGCGACCTTGACAATATTTGTGCATCCGCGCTACCACTGATTCTTCCGGATGACGCACTATCCCATCGCCTTTTAAACGAAACATTACTGTCGCTTGGCTTGCGATATTGGCAGTTCCAACCAGTTTTTCTACGTTGGGATAGCCATACAGCTTCTTTACCAGTAGCTGTTATACCTGACCAGGTTATTTCAAAAAAAGCCCTGCGTTATATTATTCGCAAAGCTAAAAGCGAAGCCGAACTAAGTTCTGATTGGTGGAGACATGTAGGTGCAGTTCTGTTTGATAAAAGAAATATGATCTACATTTCAAGTCATAATGAGCATCTACCAACTGAGTATGCTCCGTACATTGATGGAGATCCCAGGGCGTCGTTTAAAAAAGGCCTAAATATCGAGTTGTCGACTGCAATCCACGCTGAAGCAAATGTACTAGCAAAAGCGGCTAAAATAGGCATTGCCACTGCCAGATTAAGCTTACTGGTGACAACTTTTCCATGTCCTGTTTGTGCAAAACTAATCGTTGCCTGTGGAATTTCAACGGTTTACTACCTCGAAGGATATGGAGTGTTAGATGGCGAAAGAATCCTAAGAGATGCTCAAGTTAAAATCATACAAGTGGTTTAAAAATAAACCCACCGAGTCAATCTAAAAAAATCGACGCGGTGGGTATTCTTATCCCTTCCCAATCTTAAATTTCACCGACTCAAGCGCTTTAGGATCAGAAACAATTATTTGAGCATGTAGATGTGTTACGCTCGCAGAACTAAGACCTGGTTCTCCAAAACGCATACACATAGCACCTGAATCAATCTTAAACTCAAGACTTGCTCTCGCAACAACTTCTCCTAAATCTACCCATTCTTGAGCTGTTAGCTCAGAAATATGTTCAATATGTCGTTTTGTAATCACTAAAAGTTGCAAACTGGTGTTCGCATACGGCCATTGATTTTTTGTTACTACCCAATGTTTGCCTTCGATTAAGATCGGCTGTCGATGGTAGTGTGATAGATTCTCGGGACAAAACGGACAAACACCGTCTGTATTGATTTGTTCAAGCACAAGCCTTTGTTCATCGCTTCTTGCGTGTTTAACAACTACATATTGTTTAACCACAACAACTCCTTATCTATTATATAGGTGTAGGAATTATCATTCTAGGTCCAGTTGGAAAATAATCTGCAACTTCAAAGTCCTGGACACGAAAATCGGTAATAAGCTGACGTTCGTTTGCAAGTGTTAGTGTTGGTAATTTTTGATCTTCCATTGTCAACATTTTTTCTACTGACTCCATCTGGCTTTGGTAAATATGAGCATCATCAATTGAAAAGATAATTTTCTCAGCAGTATATCCAGTAATTTTTGCCACCATCAATGCAAATGCAGTATAGGCAAGCATATTAGCCGGAAAACCAACTGGGATATCAGCACTTCTTTGGTGATGGATAAGTGTTAGTCCACCAGTTTCAGTGTTGATGCGCACATTAACCCAACCATGGCAGGGAACAACAACCACCTTTTGCTCATGTCCAGTTATCCTAAACACAAATTGTGGTATCCAAGGAGTAATCACGTGCGTCCTAAGCCTTGGTCGCTCTTTAATCTGAGCAATAAGTGCATTAATCTGATTAAAACCGCCACTTGAGGTCGGAAAATCAGTCCAAGCTGCGCCATAAGACCCAGGCCCCATTTCACCAGGTTTAAGTCCTCTTTTTTTGCACTTAGCAGGCGTCAACCAATTTTTCCACCAGAAGCAACCAAAGCTTTCAAGTTCTTCTTGTGTTCTCGCCCCATTCACAAAGGCAATTATCTCGCCCAATGCCTGGCTGGCATATGACCGACCGTTTTTGCCTGGCTTCACAATATCTCGTTCAGTAATAAGTGGTGCACCATTTGCAATTTCATATTTTAGTTGTGCACCAAGTAATGTTAAGGCCGCCTCCTCCATCTGGTTGTCATACCAGACCCCATTTTTTAAAATTTCCCTTAGTAGGTTTTTATACTGACCATCTGGTTTACGCTCAGCAAACGGTTTATAAACAACATATGGATACATATTTTTTTGCATCCTCCTTTTAAAGAACAAAATTCACGCAAACAGCATAATTGATTTCATAACTAAAAAAAAGACCCACTTTAAATTCTTGTAAGAATTAAAATGGGTCAAAAACAAACAGTTCATTAATACCGCGCATCATACTGGCAAAAAGAAAAAGGCCAGCTGTGAGCACTATCTGCACTGTATCTCTCAGAACAAGTTAATTTCCAGCGGTCTGGATCAAGATAGGGGAAACAAGTGTCCCCTTCAAATTCCGCGTGAACGCGTGTTAGGTAGATCTGTCTTGCAAACAAGAGCCCTTGTTCATAAACCCTTGCTCCGCCAATAATCATAAGCTCAGATTCATGTCCAAATTGCGCAAGACGAATGGCATCGTCAAACGACGGAACAACCAAACAACCACTTGCTAGATAGTCCAACCTTCTTGAGAGAACAAGATTGACTCTTCCAGGAAGTGGCCTGCCAATTGATTCATAAGTTGCCCGTCCCATCAAAATATGATGGTTAAAGGTAAGCACACGAAAACGAGCCAGATCAACAGGGAGTGACCAGGGTATTTTTCCCTCACACCCAATCACGCCGTTTTCTGAAACAGCAGCAACCATGGATATTTTCATATTGCAATCTCCGCTTTTATAGCTGGGTGTGGATCATAGCCAGTGATTTCAATGTCCCCTGGTTTAAAATCATAAAGACTGGTAACTTGTCGAGTGAACCGCAAAGTAGGTAACTCTCTTGGAGTTCTGGTCAATTGCCGCCTTGCCTTCTCCAGGTGATTTAAATACAAATGTGTATCCCCAGAGGTAATTACCAGATCTCCCGGATTAAGGCCAGTGACATGGGCAACCATCAAAGTCAAAAGGGCATACGAGGCAATGTTAAACGGCCCACCCAAAAACACATCCCAAGACCTTATGTACATCTGACAAGAGAGTCTTTCCTCTGTGATGTCAAATTGAAAACACATATGACAAGGTGGAAGACCTGACACTTTCATCTTTTCAATATCAGCCGGATTCCAGGTCATCACAATCAGCCTTCTCGACGAAGGATTATTTTTGATTTCTCTCAAAACATTATCAAGCTGATCAATCTCACTTCCACCTGGTACTTGCCAATGGCGCCATTGATATCCATATACAGGACCAAGCTCACCCCACTTTTTCGCAAAATCCTCATCTTCCCGAATCAGATCGGTATAAAGAGCTAAGCAATGCTGCCACTCATCAGGACTTAATGATCCTCGATCAGTCCCAAAATTTGAAAGCAGGTGGTTAAGCGGCCACTCATTCCAGATATTCACATTATTCTGAGCGAGGTAGCGTATATTGGTTGATCCAGAAATAAACCACAAAAGCTCCGTGACGATTCCTTTTGTGTACACCCGTTTAGTTGTCACAAGCGGAAAGCCAGCCGAAAGATCAAAACGAAGCTGTCTACCAAATACAGATTTCGTCCCAACTCCTGTTCTATCTGTTTTGACAGTGCCATTATCAAGAATGTCTGCCAAAAGCTCAAGATATTGCCACATTTATTTTTCTCCTTTTAATGTTCAAAAAAACGCTTGTATTCAACATACATGAGTTTGTTGAATATATAATCTCTTACAAATTCGTGTAATAAGAGGAGTATAACTGTCAATATACCACATAATTCAAAAATTGACTCGTATCCTTTATTGTGTTAAAATATACCTATTCATCTCATAAAGGAGAGTAGACGTGTCTGATATAAAACAATGGGAATATGCTCAATTGGACGTTACAATTGCTAAATCATCCAAGGGACAAGGTTTGGTAGTTCAACACGTCAATTTTGTGGAATTTCGTACTGATCAGAGAACACAATACCCGTCCTATCAAGCTGCGCTAAATGTACTGGGTTTAGAAGGATGGGAGATGTGCTCTAACCGAACCGTCCCTCCCGGGTTTAGCATCTTTATTGAAAGCTATTCTTTCAAACGTCCAATCGTCGTAATTTCGGAAGTTTAAACAAAAAGGATTGTGCAATGTCAAGTCAGAAATGGGAATACGGACAGCTACATCTTTATACACCTGAGAAATTCGCAGGAGATGAGATATCTTTTCAGACGCCTAAAGAAGGTGGTCTTTGGAATTCGCCGCGGACGTTTAACAACAAAGCCGAGGCACTTTTCCAGCTTGGAGAAGAAGGCTGGGAAATGTGCGGGGCATATGTGGCCGGGCTTACACTTTCCATGTCAGAAGTGGTAAAGGGCCTTCAAGAAGGAAAGTCATGGCCCAACTCACTTGCTTTTATGTTTAAACGGCCAAAACAATAAAAAAATCAAACTAGGGGTAAATACTTTGCGAGACTATCATTCAAAGTGTTTACCCCTTTTTTCTTTCTTGACCAAAAGAATTTTTTTTAACATAATCCATGCAATGGTCGAGAGAGGCAAATGGATTGATTTTGAAGGAGTTGGTGGAAGTGGAAAATCTACACAAATTAAATTTACCCACTCTGCCCTGGATGCCCAAGGTATACCAGTAGTTTCAACGCGTGAGCCAGGTGGAATTCCAGAAGCAGAATCAATTCGTGAACTTGTCTTTCACCTAAAACACGAAGGCGCAGTAAATGCCGATCATCAGGTTGCTTTCTTTTTTGCCGCTCGTCATCTTTCTATTCCCAAAGCAATTTTTACTCCTCTAAGAAATGGAATTAACGTTCTCTCTGATCGCAGTTATCCATCAACTGCCGCTTACCAAGGCTATGGTGAACATGCCAATTTATCTGCCATTGAGCAAATTGCAAATATAGTGGTTAATGAAAGCCGTCCCAATGGTGTTATCCTTCTTGATATTTCTCTTGATACTTCAATCAAGCGCTTGAATCTAGGAGGAACTAATGGTGATCCATATGATGATGAAAAAGTTGAATATTTTGAACGAGTAATCACGGGATACCGTCAAATGGCCGAGGATCATTGGGGAAATTTAAATTGGTATATCATTAACGGTGAACAACCAGCGGGTTTAGTCGCAAAAGAAGTTCAAACAGTTGTTCGAAAAATTCTGTCCGGGAAATAGTAAAAAAGGAGTAAAGTTTCTTGTCAAAGCACCTTGGAAAATTAATTGTTGTGCATGGTTGTATGTTTAGCGGTAAATCAAGTGAATTGATTCGCTTGGCTGAAAGGTCTCGTTGGGCGAGAAAAAAAGTGCTAACTTTTAATCACACTACAGACATTCGTTACGGACAAAAATTGATTGCCTCACACAATGGAGAGAAATTAGATGCAATTCTGATTCACTCTCCCCGTGAAATCAAAGATTATCTTGACAAATCTGTGGATGTTGTAGTGATTGATGAAGGTCAATTCTTTGATGATTCCTTGATTGATGTTGCCCAAGAGCTGAACGAACAAGGCATCACAGTCATCGTTGGTGGTTTGGATACAGATTTTCGTGCTGAACCCTTTCACCCTATGCCAACCCTGATCGTAATGGCTGATGAGGACATTGCACTTACCGCAATTTGTGTCGAGTGTGGTGAAAATGCCAATCGCACCCAAAGACTTGTAAATGGACTGCCGGCCAAATACACTGACCCGATTATTTTAGTTGGCGCTGATGAATTATATGAAGCCAGGTGTCGCGCGTGTCACGAAGTTCCTGGTAAACCCTAAAAAAATCAAATAAGAAATCAGCATTTTTGTCCCTGGTCAAACGTTACAAACACTTTTTGCCAGGGACTTATTTTTTCAGCCCACAAACGCTATAATAAACACACAAAATTATGTCAAAACCAAAGATTTTTAGCGGTGCAACCTGGGCAAAAACCGAAGAAGAAATTATTCAACTAGGAACAGAAGAATTACAAAGAAACTATCAAATGACTCCTAAAATGGTTTCAATCTTAGTGGGCGATAACCCAGCCAGTTTGTTATATTCAGGCCTTAAGCTCAAAGCAGCCAAACGAATAAATGCAGATTTTATCCTCAAGCATTTTACAAAAGATGCCACCTTCCAGGAAATTGCCTCGTATATCACCAAAAAAGCCCAAGACCCATCTATCCATGGAATTATGATTCAACTTCCACTTCCCCAAAATCTCTTGTCTAAAACATCTGATTTAATCAATCATATCCCACCACAAAAAGACGTTGATGGATTAAGATTAAACTCACCTTTCGACCATCCAACCGCGAAAGCCATTTTTGACATTCTTGAAACCATTTCTGAAAAAGACGATCAAATTCTTCTTGTTGGATCAAGTGGAATGGTCGGTCGCTCACTTACAAAAATACTAAACAAGAACAATATTGTTTTTGTGGGTTGTGATAAAGAAGAAAAAAATCTAAAAAAGAAAACCCTCTCGGCTGATATTATTATCAGTGCAACCGGAGTACCCAAATTAATCAAAGCCGACATGGTAAAAAAAGGAGTTAAAATTATTGATGTCGGTTCACCCCAAGGCGACGTTGATTTTGAAGCTATAAAAAACATTGCCAGTTTCATCACTCCCACAAGAGGTGGGGTAGGGCCATTAACAATTGCCCATCTTCTTTCCAACTTGTTAACTGCAGCTATGGAACAAAAACTGAACCCCTGAATTCACCAAAAAACAATAAATTCAGGGGAAAATATAGGCCTATTCTGCACTCCAGACCACTTTCCAAAATCGCTCATCAAAGAAATTGTTCTGCAAATGAGAAACGACCCGTTCCTTAATTTGCTCAATTACGTCAGGGGGCAACTCACTAACATTGCTCAAAATAACAATGTTTCCTTCGCTATCAACCCCTCCAAGAGCCAAAAGTACACTGTCATTAGAAGGAACATGTAATCCCACTCCCACCAGAAGCTCAGCATCTTCAGGCCACTCTTGTGACATGTCCTCAAAAATTCTCATCATCTCATCAGGCAAACCCTGTGCTCTGACAAAATCCAACATTTGAGCCATAGAATCAGAAGGATCAGCTTCTTCTTCCTGTTTTTGGTTAAGCGCTTTTTCATAATCAAGTCTTACGCGCTCAATCAGCGTTGGATCTTTGGAAACATTGTAACTACCATAAAAATACTGAGCTGTTTGCTCGGCGCAAAATTCACCGGTATCAGTATAAAACACCGCCGCTGATTCAAATCCAAGATCGTTTTTCGGCCAGACGCCCAAAAAGGTCGATCGTCTTACGCCGTCAATGGTGATATAGCCGTTATTGCTATCACGAGGTAAAACGCTATTATCAATTGCCACCTTATTCCTCCTTTTGTAACGTACCCTCAAAAACTATGGCATATTTTATCACACTTAAACAGCTTCTTGTGTTTTATGCCTAATTTTTATATAATCCTTTTCATTACACACACTTGCTAGTGCCTCCTGATACTTCTAGCAGGTGCCAGGTTTAAGGAGGACAACAAAAAAAAGAAATAATGGCAGTCGAAATATCACTTGAAAAATTGCTTGAAGCTGGTGCTCATTTTGGTCATCAGCGCAGGCGCTGGAATCCAAAAATGCAACAATTCCTCTTTGGCATGAAAGAAGGAATTTTTGTGTTTGATTTGGTCCAAACTCAAAAATGCCTAGAGCTTGCTCTTAATGAAGTAACAAAAGCAGCCGCTGAGGATAAAATAATTCTTCTTGTTGGCACCAAAAAACAGGCAAAAGAAAAAGTAGCCGAAGTTGGCAAGGCAACTGGTTTTCCATATGTTGACGAGCGTTGGCTTGGTGGGACCCTTACCAATTTTAGTCAAATGCGCTCAACCGTTAAAAATCTGGAAAACTTAAGAAAGCGCAGACTTGACGCAAACAAAATTGGCTTTACCAAAAAAGAAAAACTTCTCCTTGACCGAAAAATAGAAAAATTCGATAAATCTTTTGGTGGAATTATCAAACAAGAACAACTTCCAGATCTTCTTTTCATCATTGATGCCGGTCGAGAAAAAGGCGCAGTTGCCGAAGCAAAAAGGCTTAACATTCCAGTGATTGCCGTTGTTGATTCCAATACTGATCCTTCTTTCATTGATTTTCCAATTCCCATGAACGACGATGCCAAAAAAGCGGTTGGTTATGTTCTTGATCTATTTGTAGAAGCAGTTGAAGAGGCTAAAACAGCCCCCAAAAAAGCAACAACAAAAGCCGCACCCAAGGCAAAAACAAAAACAAAGACAAAAACAAAAGAAAAATAATGGCAAGTTTTTCAGTCGATACAATTAAAAAACTGCGCGATGAAACAGGCGCTCCAGTCATCAAAGTAAAAAAAATACTCGACGAAGTCCAGGGTGATGAAAAAAAAGCTCTCACAATCTTAAAAGAAGAAGGATTCAAAAAAATTGCCAAGAGACTTGACCGCGAAACCAATCAGGGAATTATTGCAGTCTACTCTCACCATACCCATAAAATTGGAGCATTGGTTGAGCTTCTTTGTGAAACAGATTTTGTTGCCAAAAACGAGCTCTTTCTTGCTCTTGCCAATGATCTTGCCATGCAAACCGCTTCCATGAATCCTGAAAATAAAGAAGCACTTCTTGAACAAGACTACATCAAAGACCCCAAGAAAAAAGTAAAAGATCTCATTGACGAGTTAATTGCAAAAACAGGCGAGAATATTCGTCTTGGAAAAATTCAAAGACTGGCAATTGAGAACTAAGCAAGATATAATTAACTTTAAGCATGGACACAACCGAAACACGAAGTGAAATGAGTGGGGTTGTTGAAATTGTCAAAGGCGATATTAGTACTATCCGCACAGGCAGAGCCACTCCAAATTTAGTTGAAGATATTATTGTTTCTGTTTACGGAGGAACACAAAAATTCCGTCTTCTTGAGCTGGCTTCAATTACCGCCCCTGATTCTCAAACACTTGTTATTGATCCTTGGGACAAATCAATTGCAGGTGAAATACGAAAAGGCATCCAAGCCGCCAATATTGGTCTTACCCCTTCCCTTGATGGTGAAATAATCAGAATCTCTCTTCCACCTCTTACAACTGAAGACCGCCAGAAATATGTCAAACTTTTAAGCTCAAAACTTGAGCAGGGGAAAGTGATGATCAGGCGAGTCCGTGGAGATATCATGCACGCAATAAAGACAAAATTTGAAAACAAAGAAATCACAGAGGATGAAAAATTCAAACACGAAAAAGACCTTCAAGGATTAACTGATGAATTTATTGCCCAGATTGATTCAATCGGTGAAATCAAAAGAAAAGAACTTCTGACCAATTAATCTTGTCAATTCCAATTATCCGCGGAAAATGATAAATTAAAAAGATGTTTCAATCAGCGCTTTTAATCTTACTTGCCCTAGTTGTTCTCTCCATTCTCATTCTAATTCACGAATTTGGTCATTTTCTGGCGGCAAAACTCTCGGGTGTTTGGGTTGAAGAGTTTGGAATAGGACTCCCACCAACAGTTTTCAAAAAGAAATTCAAAGGAACAATCTATTCAATTAATCTTCTTCCTATTGGTGGTTTTGTCAGACTCCACGGGGAAGTTGACAAAGAAGAACCAAAATATCCCAAAAAAGCATATGTCAACAAAGGAAAACCAGCCAGGCTCTTTATCGCCCTTGCCGGAGTTTTTATGAATTTTGTTTTAACAGTCACTCTTTTTTCAACTGTCTACTTTTTTACAGGTCTTGGAAGGGGAGTGCGTGTTAATGAAGTGTTGCCAGGATCTTCCGCCGAGAGTGCTGGTTTTGTCAAAGACGACATTATTAAAAGTATAGGAGGAGTAGATACAAATGATTTTGAAAAATTCCAACAAATTGTCGAAGGTGCAAAAGGCAAAACAACCACAGCTGTAGTTGAAAGAACTGTAAAAGTAAAAAACAAAGAAGCACTACAAGAAAAAACATTAACGATTACCCTTCCCAAGGAGGCCTCTCCCCAAATCGGTCTTCTTGGTGTGGTTTATTCCCCAATTGAAATATATAGGCCACCTCTTTTTCAAAGGCCAATTATTTACACCATTTATGGCTACAACAAAACAATATTTTTAGGTAATAAAATGCTTCAAGGTTTTGCCACTCTTTTTACTGAACTCTCAAAAGGAAAAATGCCCCAAGGTGTTGCCGGACCAATTGGTGTAACAGCCCTTGTAGCCGGTGTTGCCCAAAATGGCCTGCTTCCACTTCTTGAGTTTTCAGGTTTTATCTCACTAAACCTAGCACTAATAAACCTTGTACCATTTCCTCCTCTTGATGGATCACGAGTCATCTTTATCACAACAGAGCTCTTTTTGGGAAAAAATATTTTACGAAAAATTGAAACCCACGCCTATACAGTTGGCATGATTATTCTTCTTGCCTTCATGTTGGTGGTCTCTGTAGGTGAAATACCCCGTCTGATCTCAGCCGGTTCCCTAAATGGCTTCATCAACTCTCTTATCCAGTAACTTCTGTGAAAATTCCAAAGAAGAGCTATACTTGTCTTGGTAAAACATAGTAGAAATATGATCAAAAACAACCAAAACACTACCAAAGAACAAGAACGCGCGGAACTACATCGTGCCATCTGGCAAATAGCCAATGATTTACGAGGTAGTGTTGATGGTTGGGATTTTAAATCGTATGTATTGGGAATGCTTTTTTATCGTTTTATTAGTGAAAACCTAACAAAACATCTTAATGATATAAAAAGCGAAGGAATAGATTTTGATTATGCAAAATTAGATGATAAAACCGCAGAATATGGGAGAAAAGAAACGGTTATTGAAAAAGGATTCTATATCTTGCCTAGTGAGTTATTTGTTAACGTCTGTAAGAATGCAAAAAACGACAAGAACCTCAATGAAACTCTCTCGAAAGTTTTTAGTAACATCGAAAATTCGGCCAAAGGTTCAGACAGTGAAGATGACCTAAAAGGCTTATTTGCTGATCTCGACGTTAATTCAAGTAAACTGGGAAATACAGTTGAACATCGTAACCAGAAACTTGTCAAAATTGTTGAAGCAATTGGAAACCTTCGCCTGGGGAACTATTCTGACAACACCATTGACGCTTTCGGGGACGCATACGAGTTCTTGATGACCATGTATGCCTCCAACGCAGGTAAATCTGGAGGTGAATTCTATACCCCACAAGAAGTAAGCGAATTACTCGCAGAGATCACCACTGTTGGTAAGAAGGAAGTAAACAAAGTATATGATCCTGCCTGTGGTTCTGGCTCTCTACTCCTTAAATTCGCCAAAGTCTTAGGTAGAGAAAACGTCCGCCAAGGATTTTTTGGCCAAGAAATTAATCTCACTACTTATAACTTGTGTCGTATTAATATGTTCTTGCACGACATCAACTACAATAATTTTGATGTAGCCCTAGGTGATACATTAATTGATCCCAAGCATTGGGATGATGAGCCATTCGATGCAATTGTTTCTAATCCTCCCTATTCAATCAGATGGGAAGGGGACGCTAATCCACTTCTTATCAATGACCCGCGTTTTTCTCCCGCTGGAGTTCTCGCTCCAAAAAGCAAAGCAGATTTAGCTTTCACCATGCATATGCTTTCGTGGCTTTCGACCAGTGGGACAGCAGCAATTGTTGAATTCCCCGGTGTTCTTTATCGAGGTGGGGCTGAGCAAAAAATTAGAAAGTACCTCATTGATAACAACTATGTAGATGCGGTGATTCAATTACCTCCCGATTTGTTTTTTGGTACTACGATTGCTACCTGCATTATCGTGCTGAAAAAGAGTAAGAAAGATAATAAGATTCTCTTCATAGACGCCTCAGCTGAGTTTGTGCGAAACGGTAATAAAAATAAATTAAGTGAAGTAAATCGGCTCAAAATCTTAGACGCTTTTCGTTCTCGCAAAGACGCAGAGTATTTTGCCAAGCTAGTTGATAACAAGGATATTGCTTCTAATGACTATAACATTGCAGTCTCAAGCTACGTCACCGCCGAAGATACCCGTGAAGTCGTAAATATTACCGAACTAAATTCCAAAATCAGCCAGATAGTTGCAAGACAGAATGAACTTAGAAAAGCCATTGATGAAATCGTTGAGAATATTGTAGACAGTAAGTAAATATGAAAATATCCAAATTAAAACTATTTAATTACAAGCAGTTCAAAGAATTTTCGATAGATTTTAATGATGATACTAATCTACTAATTGGAGATAATGAGAGTGGGAAAAGTACAATCTTAGAAGCGATAAATCTATGCTTAACAGGTTATTACCGAAATCAAAATTTAAAGAACAACTTAACCTCAGAAATATTCAATAAAGAAACCATTCGCGAATATTTAGAATCGTTAAAAACTAAAAATAAAAAAGAGCCACCAACGCTAAAGATTGAATTATATATTAAAGATATTGATGCATCATTATCAGGGGATTTATGTTCTGAGTCGGGGAGTGAAAATTGCGGATTAAGTTATGAAGTTAGATTAAATGAAGAGTTCTGCAAGATGTACAACGAGTGGTTGAAAGGAACACCTGAATCACAAACAAACTCGTTACCAATAGAATATTATAAGGTTGAGTGGCAGAACTTTTCTAGACAACCAATCTTAGCTCAGCTCTTACCTTTAAAGTGCAGTTTCATTAATTCTACTAATTATATTTACCAAAATGGCTCAGAAGCTTACATATCAAGAAATATTAGCAATAATCTAGAGCCTGTGGATCAAGTGGCTTTGTCTCAAAAATATAGAGAAGCACTAGTGTCTTTTGAGAAAGATAAGGCTATCGATAAAATAAATAAAAAAGATGAGATTGCTAATTCAGGTTTAGGTGGTAAACGTGTTACCATTTCAATCCACGATGGAAGCAAGAATGACTGGCTAAGTGCAATTGTAGTAAAGCTTGATGAAATGAACTACCCCCTGCTAGGACAAGGTATACAGTCAATGTTCAAAATCAAGCTTGCATTAAGTCATAAAAAAATAAATGAGAAGAATTTGATCTTGATTGAAGAGCTAGAAAATCATTTGTCATTTATAAATTTACAAAAATTTGTAACTGAGATATCGCAAATGTTAAGTGATAAGCAACTTATTATAACAACTCATAATAGTTTCATTATTAATAACTTAAACTTAAAAAATGTTCTTTTATTGAATAATAATGGCTATATTGGTTTTAGTGACTTAGATCTAGATACACAAGAATATTTTAAAAAATTAGATGGCTATGACACCATGAAAGTTTTTATCAGTAAAAAAATTATTTTATGTGAGGGTCCTGCTGACGAACTTATAATTAAAAAGGCCTACTTAGTGAAATATACTAAACTACCGCAAGAAGATAATATCCAAATCATCTGTGTGGGATCGTCTGTAAAAAGATTTTTAATGTTAGCAAAGAGGTTGCCAAATACCAAGATAGCAGTCGTTTTAGATAACGACAGAAACTTGACTTCCTTAAAGGATGACTTAAAAGAATATTTAAAATGTAATCATGAGAATTTGTTCACGGGGAGTGACGACACAGAGTGGACGCTAGAACCATGTTTAATAAAGAGTTTTGGAGAAAAATATTTAAAAACCCTATTTAATTATTCAGGTGATAACCTGGAAGGTTACATGACTAGAAATAAAACAGATTGCTCTTTGAAATTGTTTGATAAGCCTGACCTCAAAAATAATCAATTTCCAAAATATATTATAAGTGCTATTGAATATGTTAATAAGTAAAAATGATAAATTATATATTGCTTGTGCCGGAGCAGGAAAGACTACCAAAATTGTTAAGGATGCTTTGGAAGTAAAAGATAAAAAAATTCTGATTACTACTTTTACTAACGAAAATGAGGAAAATATAAAGAAGAAATTCTATGAAATAAATAATGGTTGTATTCCTGAAAATATTAAAATCCAATCTTGGTATGAATTTCTTTTAAGGGAATGTTTTAAACCCTATTTAAAAACGTTCTTTAATGAAAATATTAGGATAACCGGCTTTACACTGGTGTCTGGTGTAAGTGGACAGTATATTCCTAGTGATGGAAAAGACCATTATATGAGTAAAAACAATAGAGTCTATTCAGATAAACTCAGCAAGTTGATGTTTAAGAGTACGAATGTCAAAAAAAGTGTGATGAACAGGTTATCAAAAATTTATAATGTTATGTTTATTGATGAAGTTCAAGATATGGCAAGCTGGGATTTGGAATTGATTAAAGAAATACATTATTCAAATATAGCGCTTACTATGGTTGGAGATATGCTGCAAAGAACATACACAACAACAAAGGAACGTCAAAATAAAAAAGGCAAGAATCAATTAAATATCGAAGAATATATTAATGACAAGACCAAAAATTGTAGTTCAATTATTATAGATCCAAATACTCTCAAAAACACACATAGGTGCTGTCAGAAGGTGTGTAACTATGTAAATCAAAAATTTGGCATAAATATTGAAGTTTGTAAATGTTGCGATAGAAAAAACACTGAAAATTGTGATGTATTTTTTATTAATAAAGATGAAGTTGAAGAAAAATTAAAAATAATCAAAACGATGCAAATTTTGTATGATAAAAATTCTAAATATGATAAAAGCTACTCTGCTATAAATATCGGCAAAAGCAAAGGTTTAGACTTTGATAATGTAGTTATCTATCCAACAAAAACAATGACTAGTTTTTTAAAAAATGGACTTAATTTAGCAGACTCTTCTAAATCTAAACTTTATGTGGCCTTAACAAGGGCGAGGAAAAATGTGTATATCGTAAATAATTAATTTTTATGACCAAACACCAAAACAAAATTGAAAAACTAATCACTGAACTTTGTCCGAAAGGAGTTGAGTATAAGATCTTGGGTAACGTTTGTGAACAAACGTCCAATATAAAGTGGCAAAACTTCGTCAAACAGACTTTCCAGTATATTGATTTGACTTCGGTAGATAGGAATACACATTCTATTACTCAAGTTCAAACTATTGATTCGGATTCGGCACCAAGTCGTGCACAACAGATTGTTAAAAATGGTGATATTATTTTTGGGACAACTAGACCTACTTTAAAAAGATTTTGTCTAATTAGATCCAAATACGACGGTCAAATCTGTAGTACTGGATTTTGTGTATTGCGTCCAAACTCAAATGAAATTCTATCTGATTTTCTATTTCATCTGATTGGTTCCTCAAATTTTTGTGACTATGTTGAAAAAACTCAGAAGGGTGCAAGTTATCCTGCCATATCAGATAGTGAAGTAAAGAGGTTCAAAATCCCACTGCCTCCACTTGAAATTCAAGAAAAGATAGTCAAAATTCTTAATAGTTTTACAGAGCTAGAAGCAGAGCTAGAAGCAGAGCTAGAAGCAAGAAAGAAACAATATAAGTATTATCGTTCAAGTTTATTGCAATTTGATGAGTCAGTAACATATAAAACCTTAGGAGATATATCCTTGAAAGTCTCTTCTGGAGGCACTCCATTAGTAAGCAAATCAGACTACTATGATGGTGGTACTATTCCATGGTTGCGCACTCAAGAAGTCAAATTTACAGATATTTTAGACACAGAGATGAGAATAACCGAGAGAGCAATTCAGGAAACATCTGCCAAGTGGATTCCTGCAAATTGCGTCATCGTTGCAATTTCTGGTGCTACAGCAGGGCGCTCAGCAATTAATAAAATACCGTTAGCAACTAATCAACACTGTTGCAATTTTCAAATTGACCCTGAACAAGCAAATTATAGATATGTTTTTCACTGGGTAAGTGCGCACTATGATGAAATTAAATCTATGGGGCAAGGTGCTAGATCTGATCTCAATGCGTCACTGATTAAAAATGTTAAGATTGCAGTTCCAACCTTGGAAAAACAGGAGCGAATCGTATCAATTCTTGATAAATTTGACACCCTAGTTAATGACATCTCCATTGGTCTACCTGCCGAACTTAAAGCTCGCAGACAACAATACGAGTATTATCGTGATAAATTGCTAACATTTAAAGAACTCACATAAGAACGATGAAGAAAAAAAACTCAATCAAAGATATTACAATTCGCTCATCTGCCGCTGAATATCTGACGTATATTTCTGCAACTGGCAATCAAGAACAAGCTGTCGAAATGCGTTACGAGGATGAAAATATTTGGCTCACTCAAAAAATGATAGCAGAAGTGTATGACGTGAGCATACCGGCAATCAATCAACATCTCGATACGCTGACAAAAAGTGGAGAGTTAGATCCAGCAACTATTAAGCAATACTTAATAGTTCAAAAAGAGGGTAAGCGAGTGGTACAAAGAAATGTCGATCATTACAACCTTCAGACCATCATCTCAGTAGGTTTCAAGATCGAAAATGAGCGAGCTGTCCAGTTTCGTAAATGGGCAAGGCAAATTGTCAAAGACTACACCATCCAGGGTTGGTCAATGGACGTCGAGCGTCTCAAAAAAGGACACATGTTCACTGATGAGTACTTTGAGCGACAGCTTCAACTCATTCGCGAGATTCGCTTAAGTGAGCGCAAATTTTATCAAAAGGTCACTGACATTTACGCCACTGCCTTTGATTATGATAAATCTGCACAAACCACCCAAGAGTTCTTCCAGCTAGTGCAAAACAAGCTCCACTTTGCAGTACATCGCCACACAGCGGCAGAACTCATTGTCGAGCGTGCCAACTCAGACAAAGACCACATGGGATTAGCTACTTGGGAATCTGCCCCAGATGGAAAAATCATCAAAGCAGATGTCACCATAGCCAAAAACTACCTTACAAAAAAAGAAATGTCATATCTTGAACGCATAGTGTCGGTTTATTTGGACTTTGCAGAGCTGCAAGCTGATAGAAAAATTCCGATGAGCATGGAGGACTGGGCACGTAGGCTTGATAGCTTTCTTGAGTTTAACGGTAATCAAATCTTGACTAGCGCAGGTAAAATAAGTCACGAACGAGCCAGGTTACATGCCGAAACTCAATTTGAAGAATATCGGGTTACACAAGACAAATTATTTGAAAGTGACTTTGATCGTTTTTTGCAGTTAGAAGAAGCATCCAAATCTAAAAAGGATAAAAAAGCGTAAATAACCATGCCGGATAAAAAACAAACTTACTACAATATGGTTGCCCAAAGCTCGGAAAGCACCGTGGTTTCTCGATATGTACGAGACGCTAATATAATGCGAGATTTAGGGTATCAGAGTGAATCTGATCTGGAACAGGCATTTATTAAGCAACTTCAATCTCAGGCATACGAACACATATCTATAAAATCTGAACAAGATTTAATAGCTAACCTCAGACGACAACTAGAGAATCTTAATAGCTATACCTTTACTGATAATGAATGGGAAACTTTTTTTGTTAACACCCTAGCTAACCCCAATCAAAGTATTGTAGAGAAAACCACTACAATTCAAGAAGACTATATCAAAAATCTGACTCGTGATGATGGATCAATCAAAAACATTTATCTCATCAAAAAAGACAATATTCACGACAATAACTTGCAGGTTATTAACCAGTATGCAACTGAGGACGGACAACGTGTTAATCGCTACGATGTCACTGTCTTGGTTAACGGTCTCCCGCTTGTACACATTGAGCTAAAACGTCGAGGAGTGGCCATTCAAGAGGCTTTCAATCAGATAAATAGATATAACCGTGAAAGTTTTTGGGCATCATCTGGACTTTTTGAGTATGTGCAGATATTTATCATTTCCAACGGGACTCATACCAAGTATTACAGTAACACTACGAGAGCTCAGCATGTAAAAGATTCCAGTGAGGGTTCTGCTAAGTTAGGCAAACGAACTAGTAATAGCTTCGAATTCACTAGTTGGTGGGCAGATGCGACCAATCACCCCATTACTGACTTAATGGACTTCACCAAAACTTTTTTTGTTAAACGGACAATTCTAAACATTCTTACTCGCTATTGTGTATTCACCACAGATAAGTTGTTATTGGTAATGCGCCCATACCAGATTGTGGCCACTGAGTGCATATTAAACAGAATCGAAATCAGTACCAATTATAAAAAAATGGGAACAATTGAGGCAGGTGGGTATATCTGGCATACTACTGGATCGGGAAAAACCCTAACAAGCTTTAAAACCGCTCAATTGGTAAGCAAGCTGATCGATATAGAAAAAGTTATTTTTGTGGTTGATCGTAAGGATCTGGATTATCAAACCATGCGGGAGTACGACAAATTTGAAAAAGGTGCAGCTAACAGTAATACCAGCACCGCCATCCTCACAAAACAACTGAGCAATTCAAATGCGCGGATAATCGTTACCACAATCCAAAAACTTGACCGGTTCATTAGTCGCAACGACAAACACGCTATTTTTAATGGCCATGTAGTGCTTATTTTTGACGAGTGCCATCGTTCTCAATTTGGGGACATGCATGCCGCCATAATCAAGGCATTTAAAAACTACCACTTATTTGGATTTACCGGCACGCCAATATTTGGCAAAAACTCCTCATCTGGTGGCCGTCCAGACTTTAAAACTACAGAGCAGGCTTTTGGCGATAAGCTCCACACTTATACGATCGTCAATGCCATCGCAGATAAAAACGTTTTACCATTTAAAGTTGATTACATTTCTACAGTTCGTGAAGCCGAAGATATTGAAGACAAAAAGGTTAACGATATTGACCGAGAAGCCATTTTGTCCGCTCCTGAAAGAATCTCAAACATTGTCAAATACATCAGAGAGCACTTTGATCAAAAAACAAAAAGAAATAGCTATTACAAAATTAAGGATCGCCGCTTGGCGGGATTTAATTCTATCTTTGCAGTCTCTTCCATCGAAGTAGCTAAAAAATACTACGCCGAGTTTAAAAAACAACTAGAGGGACTTCCAAGCGATAAACAATTGAAAGTAGCAACTATCTATAGCTTTGGAGTAAACGACGAGGATCTAGACGGAATGATTGATGAAAACTCTGAGGATACCTCTGGACTTGATGTAAGTTCTCGTGACTTCTTAGAGAGCGCCATTGTCGATTACAACAGAATGTTTGGGACGTCCTACGATACTTCATCTGACAAATTCCAAAACTACTACAAAGATGTGAGTGAGCGAGCCAAAAATCGGGATATTGATATCTTGATTGTAGTAAACATGTTCTTAACTGGATTTGATGCAACTACCCTCAATACGCTTTGGGTTGATAAAAATTTAAGGCTACATGGATTATTGCAAGCGTTCTCACGCACCAACCGAATACTCAACAGCGTAAAAACATTTGGAAATATTGTTTGCTTCCGTAACCTTGAAAAGGCTACAAATGAATCTATTGCCTTGTTTGGCGATAAAGAAGCTAGTGGAATAGTTCTTTTGAAAGCTTATGGTGACTATTACCATGGATATATAGATGGCGAGAAAGAAGTCCGTGGCTATGAAAGCTTAGTCAAGGAATTACAGGAAAAATTTCCAGTCGGAGAAAGAATACTTGGAGAACAGAACCAAAAAGATTTTGTAAATCTGTACGGGGCAATTTTACGAGTTCGTAATATCTTAACTACTTTTGACGAATTTGCCGGTAACGAGATGTTGAGTGATCGTGACGTTCAGGATTATCACAGTGCCTATATCGATATTTACAACCAATTCCGAAAGGGCAAGGAAGAAGAAAAGGAAAACGTAAATGATGATGTGATATTTGAAATGGAGCTTATTAAGCAGGTTGATATAAATATTGATTATATTCTCGGTTTGATTAAAAAATATCACGAAGATCACACCAAAAACAAAGAATTATTACTTGATATTAATAAAGCCATCGATGCAAGCATGGAGCTTCGCAACAAGAAAGATCTAATCAATCAATTTATTGCTTCGTTGGATATTCACTCAGTTGTTGATGATGATTGGCAGAAGTTTGTTGAGGGTAAAAAGGTAGAAGAACTAGAAACTATTATTGAAAGTGAAGGCTTGGATCACGACGCTACCTATACATTTATCAAAAACGCCTTCCGTAACGGTAATGTAACTACAACAGGCACAGCCATCACAAAAATCCTCCCACCTGTATCTCGTTTTTCCCCAACTGGAGAGCGAACCAAGAAGCGTGAAAGTGTTATTGAGAAGTTAACAAGATTCTTTGAGAGGTTTTTTAATATTTCGAGTGACTAAGGAAAATAATTATGAACGATATTAAATGTCCCCACTGCAAAAAAGTTTTTAAAGTCGATGAAGCTGGATTTGCCGATATTCTCAAACAGGTCCGTGATCATGTGTTTGATAAAGAACTGCACGAACGATTAAAACTTGCTGAAAGGGAGCAGGAGCTCGAATCCAAACTTAAAGAAAAGGATATTATCGACAGAGCCAAAGATGCGCTTGTGAAAAAAGATCGGGAAAACGCTGAATTAAAAGCAAAACTCGAAAAAGCAGATATTGAAAAAGAACTTAGTGTTACTGAAGCCGTTAGAAAAGTTGAAAAAGAACGTGATGACCTAGTTGGAAAACTGAAGACAAAAGACGACATTATCAAGATGAAAGATGATGAAATCGCACTTCGTAAAGATATGAAATTAAAGCTTAGTACTAAGATGGTAGGTGAGACTCTAGAACAACACTGTGAGATTGAATTTAATAAGCTTCGTGCCACTGCTTTCCAAAACGCCTATTTTGAAAAAGATAACGATTCAGAATCTGGAAGTAAGGGAGACTATATTTATCGGGAAACTGATGAAGCAGGCAATGAAATTATCTCAATCATGTTTGAAATGAAAAATGAAGGGGATGAGACCGCAACAAAGAAGCGCAACGAAGACTTCTTACGGGAACTAGACAAAGATCGTGCTGAAAAGAAATGTGAATATGCTGTATTAGTTTCTCTTCTCGAAGCAGATAATGAACTCTATAATACCGGCATTGTTGATGTTTCTTATAAACACCCAAAAATGTATGTCGTTCGTCCCCAATTTTTCATCCCGATAGTAACATTATTACGAAATGCAGCTATGAACTCTCTAAAATATAAAGCAGAACTTGCCTTAATTAGAAATCAAAACATTGATATCACCAACTTTGAGGACAATATAAATATATTTAAAGAGGGTTTTGCTAAAAATTACGACCTAGCTAGTCGTAAATTCAAAACCGCTATCGAAGAAATAGATAAGACTATTGATCACCTTCAAAAAACCAAAGATGCGCTTCTTTCGTCTGAAAATAATCTTCGTCTAGCAAACAACAAAGCAGAAGATCTGACAATTAAAAGACTGGCGCGTGGGAATCCCACAATGACAGCTAAATTCGAAGAGCTTTCTGATGATAATAAAACTCTTAAAAATAAATAACATGAACACCTTTAAACAGTCAGCAATTGTAATTTTGAAAAAGGCAAAAGCACCGTTGCATTACACCGAGATCACTCGGCAAGCTTTGGAATCCGGTCTTTTAGAAACTGAAGGAGCGACGCCAGAAGCGACAATGAACGCACAAATTGTAGTGGATATAAAAAACAAAGGCGAAGGCTCGGATTTCGTGCGAACTGCACCTGGAACTTTTGCGCTCAATTTCAACAAAAAGGAAATCAAAGAAACGCCAAAAATCCTAGAAGCCGAAAAAGTAGAAGAAGAAAAGATTGTGATTGAAGGCGGATTTACTGGCAAAGGCGGAGAGTATCTTGTTTGCTCGGAATTGCTTTTTCGCGGTTTTAACGCCAGCATAATGAGCGTAGATGTTGGAATAGATATTGTTGCCGTTAAGGACAATCAGCTGTTTGGTATACAAGTCAAAACATCAAATCTAAACCGTTTTGATACTTATGTCTTTGATATTCGCAAAGTTTCTTTCGAAAGACATAGCAATGGAAATGTCTTTTATATTTTCGTTTTGCATGGTGAAAAGAAAAACCATTTTTTGATTTTGCCTTTCCACGAAATGGAAAGAAAGGTTCATGAAAAAGCAATTTTGGAAGTTGGACATGGAAAACGCTATCGCGTAAATATCAAGTTTAGAAATGAAAAGGTGTATCTAGGAAATAAAGATAACGAGATGGAGTACTTTTTAGATAATTGGAGCTTAATTAAATAGCTATGTCTCAATACTACAACTCACAACGCACTAAAGGTTTATACAATCCAAGCTCTTCAGAGCCGTTTAAGCTTTCCCGTTCAAAAATTGATCTTTTTCTAAGCTGTCCACGTTGTTTTTACCTGGATCGCAGGCTTGGTGTTGCCCGTCCTCCTGGGTTTCCTTTTGCTCTCAACTCTGCTGTAGATCATTTGCTCAAGCTTGAGTTTGATATTCATCGTGCGAATGGAACAAAACACCCACTGATTGAAAAATATGGCATTGATGCTAGGCCTGCCTCTCACGCTGATTTGGATAAATGGCGACATAACTTTACTGGCGTTCAATATTTGCATAAGTCCACTAATTTACTAATCTTTGGAGCGATTGACGATCTGTGGATAAACTCCAAGGATGAGTATATTGTGGTTGATTATAAATCCACCTCCAAAAATGAAGATATCATCGAGTTAAACCAAGACTGGCAAGATGGCTACAAACGCCAGATGGAAATCTATCAGTGGTTGTTAAGGCAAAACAATTATAAAGTTTCCAATACTGGCTATTTTGTGTACTGTAACGGACAAACCGACCGAAAAGCATTCGACGGTAAGCTTGAGTTTGATGTTACCCTGATAGCTTATGAAGGAGATGATTCCTGGATTGAAAAAACAATTTGTGAAGCGAATGAATGTCTAAAATCTGAAAATCTTCCTGAATCAGGGGATGACTGTGACTACTGCAAATATAGAAGTGCTGTAAGGAAATTTGAAAAGTGATGCTTTGTTAATATCTTTAAAAAATCTAAACAAATAAGAAAAAATTGATAAATACCATATGATATTTTTTGAAAAACAATTCGATGTCCTGTCCAAGAAAATCCAGTCTAAAGTTAAGCAGTTGAAGGCTCGATTTAAAGCGTACTTAAAACGACTACTTTTCCCTCTTTATCTATTCCCAATTAAAATCTTCACTTACTCGGCCTACTATGTAGGAGAATTTTCGTTTCTGTTCACAGTTGCTTTGATAAAGATACTGATTGACACGATTATCTATCCTTTCCGAAGCCTTAAGAATTTTCTAAAATCGATGTTTATTTTGGGAGTCATGGTATATATGGTGGCTTCGCTTTTTGTTATTGCTGATTATCTGCGGACGCAATATGGCTGGTATGGCAAATTCTTTTGTGCAATTGGCGTACGAGATGAAGTGCAAAATAAAGTGGTACGGGTGGTTGGCGGATATTCTGAAGGCACAGGATTTTTTATCGCTCCCAATCAAATCATTACTAACTTTCATGTTATCGCTGATGAGCCGAGTCCCAAGATTATTTTTCCTGATGGCAAGTTTGTGACACCCACCAAAATTATTGGCGACCAAGAGGTGGACTTGGCAGTGTTATTTACAGAAGATCATTTTCCAAACCTTGTTATGCCACTTCCTGAAAAATTAGAACTGAAAGCTGACGAACCGCTTATTGCTGCAGGATACCCATTAGGCACTGATCTGACTGGCGACGCAACCCTGTTAAAAGGTCGGTTTGTCGATATTCGCGAATCTAGCCAGATGCCGATTGCCTATATACAGACAGATATTAGTTTGGTGGAAGGAATGAGCGGAGGACCTTTAATAGATCAATGTGGACAGGTAGTAGGAATTAACACGCTTAGCATGGCAGGACTATCTCTATTTGTGAATGGTGTGACTGCAGAGGAAATCGTACCGTCATTTACCGATCAAAACATCACAAAGATTGAAGTTGATCCATCAGCGTCGCCAGAAAAGGCAGTGGAGGCGTTTTATGTCTACCTTAAGGCCAGGCGGATGGAAGATGGGTATGCTCTGTTAAGTGATGAATATTTGACTAAGACTAACTTTGAAGAATGGACCAATCGTTTTACTGACATTTTGGACGTAAATGTGATTTTAGTGCAACCTGATGAGTATGCCAGCGATACAGTATTTATCAAATTCTCAACCAAGAACTGGAACAATGGTGAAGCTAACTATCATTATTATGAAGGGACCTGGCAGACTGTTGAAGAAGATGGAGTATATAAAATGCGAAAGAGTAAAATTCAAGAAGTAGATGATCCAGACTGGGAATGGTTCTATGAGTGATTGATGCCAATAGTGTCATGACTTTATTTTTTTTTACCCAATCAATCGTCCAAATGTGTATCTCGCTTGAGGGCTCTATCAAGCTGTGACTTAGTGGTTACACATCTCGTGTTAACATGGATGAATTACTAAAAAAATTGCTAGTCACTATGAATAAAACACCAGATCAACCCACAATTGTTTTTCTACATGGATGGGGGTCGAGCGTGAACTCTTGGGTACAACAGTTAGATTATTTCCAAAAACAAGGCTTCAAAGTCCTTGCAATGGAAATGCCAGGGTTTGACCTACCAGAGCCAAATCCTAATTGGGGTGTTCCTGAATACGCAGATTATGTCATAAAACATTTACCTGATCGAAAAAAGCGATATGTATTTATTGGACACTCGTTTGGAGGGCGGGTGTCCATTTTCATCGCTTGTCACGATCCTGAAATAGTAGATCGACTAGTGCTGACAAATTCTGCAGGACTGAATCTCAAGCCATATCCAGGAAGAAGTATTCTGATACTTCTGTCTAAGCTGGCATACATAGCTCAAAAGCATGTTGCAGGAGTTTCATTTTTAAGATCAATAATCAGAAATGTTTTAGGTTCAAGAGGCTTTCGTGAAGCTACTCCTGTTATGCGTGAAGTGATGAAAAAAGTTGTCAATCTCGATTTACAAGACTGTTTACCGAAGATTAAAGCTAAAACCTTAATCATATGGGGAGACAAAGATAAAATAACACCTGTGCCCATGGCACACGCCCTGCATAAAAGCATTCAAGATTCAAGCCTGAAATTCATCAAAGGTGCTGGGCACTCATCCCATAAAACTCACGCCAATGAATGGAATGAAATAGTTTACGAATTTCTAGATAAGTAGTTTACTCACAGCCCGTCTATTGGATGGAAACATTACTTCCCCTCAAAAACTTTCGAAAAAATGTATACTACGCTGTACGTTTCAATTAATTAAAAAAAGGAGAACGAACGTGAAGAAAGCTTTCTTGGTAATTGTGCTTGTGTTTTTACTTGGTGGTCTTGTTTCCTGTAGTCTCTTGAATAGTGATGAAAAAGACACTGAAACACAACTTCCCCAAACAGATTTTGTTCCAGATGGATTTAAAAACAACGGGATTCCAATTTACCTTTGTGACAAAAATCCACTCACCCATACCGATGCAGTTTGCTGGTTATACTCAGCCAACAATCAATAGCTTTTAGGAAAAGTGTAAAGTGAAAAAGCTTTGTGTTTTTCTGGTAATTGCTCTTTTGTTTTCTTTGGTCCCTGTTTCAAAGACCGAAGTTTTGGCCGGTGCACCTTGGCCCCCTGAACTTGTCAGTCCGGCAAATGAATCTACCGCATCCACAAATCCGCCCACTCTTTGTGCCCGTTATTCAGATCCCGAAGGACAAAATGGCAAAATCCGTTTTGAAACCTGGGGTGGAGGAGAAGGGGATCATGACAGTGCCTGGATAGATGTTGGAAACAATGAAACAAGATGTTGGACAGACTCTGGTCCTTGGTCGTCTGGTGTACACTCTTGGCAAGCAAGAGCAATGGATAGTGACGGTACCCAAGCAGCGTCATCAGATTGGGGTGTAAGAATTCCAGAAGGATCAGGGAGTGCAACCTGCACAATTGAGCCGTTTATAGCAACCCCGCCACCACCGCAAACAATTGGTTTAACAGTTGTTTTAAGTGGTTCGGCGACTTGTACTAATGGCGTTAAAGCCCTGCACTTTTTTGTAGATGGAAACAGTATTGGAAGTGTGAATGCAGGGAGTGGAAGTGCAAACTGGAACACAACAGGATGGGGAGCTAATGATCATGTTCTGGAAGTAAGAGCAGAAGATAATGTTGGGGGAGTTGTAAAAACAAGAACCCAAACCTATCTTTTAACCCCCAGTGGTCGCCCAGATGTGGATAATCCAAGT
>Ga0208958_1001009_pt1 | contig 30213 bp, 24 predicted proteins | sample RifOxyB1_FD_184032 | JGI IMG/M metagenome (GOLD analysis project Ga0208958, IMG submission 184032) | Soil microbial communities from Rifle, Colorado - Rifle Oxygen_injection B1 (SPAdes) | ecosystem: Environmental > Terrestrial > Deep subsurface > Rock core/Sediment | place: Rifle, Colorado...
TACAACAACAAACGAATCCACACAGCTCTTAAAATGTCGCCGGTTCGCTTTAAGCAAACATTAACAACTAACAATGATAGACTGAGTGTTTAAGAAAGGGGTACCTTTCCTTGCTAAAATCATTTCTTCCTAACATAGCAAAAATATCTTTCAGAGTTGTATTTTCATCGAATGGCAATTGTTTGGCTTCTTTATTCATATTGCCGATATTTTCTTCTTCTTCTTCTTCTTCTTTGTCAAGTGATGAGTTATGATCTAGGGCGTGGGAGACAAACAAAAAACCAAAATCTTAGTCACTGGTGTTTTTGACATTTTACATCAAGAGCACCTCAATTTTTTAAAAAAAGCCAAACAATTGGGTGATGTATTAGTGGTGGGCGTCGAAAGCGACTTGCGAGTAAAAAAAATGAAAGGGGAGGGGAGACCAGTTAATAAACAAGAACAAAGAAAAGTTAATTTAGAAAAACTTAATATTGCGGACGAAGTTTTTATTTTGCCTGAAAAATTTGCTAGTCCAGCTGACCATTTACAATTACTGCAAAAGATTAAACCAGACATTTTAGCCGTGTCTTCACATACTGCTTTTTTGGATAAAAAAGAAAAATTGATGCAAGAAATTGGCGGAAGAGTGGCGGTAGTGCACCAACATAATCCAAACATTTCCACGACTAAGATTTTGGAGAAAACTAGCTAAGTAATGGCTTAATTCCTGGCAGCATCTTTCCAGACAAAAATTCTAGTGCTGCTCCGCCAGCCGCCGACACATAAGTAAACTTCTTCTGATCGATCTTAAACTTTTCTAAAGCGGCGATAGTGTCGCCACCACCAATAACACTTTCGGCTTTGCTCTGGGTGATCGCTTGGGCGATTTTCTTAGTGCCTTGGGCAAAAATTGGATTTTCTAAAAGTCCCATCGGGCCATTCCAAAAAATAGTAGCGGCTTGAGAGATGACTTTTTCGAAAAGCTTGATGGTTTGGGGGCCGATGTCAAAAAAACAAGTTGATCGGTTAATTGGTTGATTAGTTGATTGGTGAAGTAAATTGATAGTTAGAGCCGATTTAGCATCTGTAGCGTCGGCGGCTAGTACATCAATGGGATAAATGATTTTAGGCAAAGGCCAACCATTGATTAAACTGTGTTCTTGTTGATTTTCGTCAAGTAAATTATCAGCAAACTTCACAAAATCCTTGTTTTTACCAGCTTCTTCCAAGTATGATTTGTAAACATTAAAACCCTCTGCCTTTAAAAAATTATTAGCGATTGCGCCACCCACTAGCACTACATCTGCTAGTTGAGACAAATTTTCAATTGCCTGAATTTTATCAGAAATCTTGGCTCCACCCACAATCAACACAAAAGGTCGCTGGGCTTTTTCCAGTAATAGAGATAGCATCTCTACTTCTTTTTGCAAGGCAAAGCCAGCATAGCTGGGTAAATATTTAGTGATAGCGGTCACTGAGGCGTGGGCACGGTGAGAAACAGAAAAAGCATCATTAATATAGATGTCGGCTTGGGCGGCTAACTCTTGAGCAAACTCCAGATCATTTTTTTCTTCCCTAAGGTCAAAGCGCAAGTTTTCCAATAAAGTGACTTTACTTGTGGGTAGTTTTAGCTTTTTTTCTAAATAATTGGCGATGGGTTGGAGTGAATATTTGGGATTTGTTTTTCCTTCGGGCTTGCCTGCCGGTGAGACAGGGCGGCCCAGATGGGAAATGAGAGTAATCTGGCCAGCACCGTTTTTTAATAAATAATTAATAGTGGGTAAAGAGTCTAAAATTCGCCGGTCATCTAAAATTTTGGCGCCATCTAGGGGAACATTGTAGTCCACGCGCATTAAGACTTTTTTATTTTTGACGCTAACGTTTTTGATGGATCTGAGTTTCATAAATTCACATTAACACATCTACTATCTACTATCTATCTGGGTTTTATGATATACTCCTTTGCATTCTTAACGAAAGGAGAATTATTTTTATGGCTGCCAAAAAGCCCTCTGTTAAATCAGAAATTAAGAGCATGGATGATTTGCTCAAATTAACCAATCATCAAATTGTAGTTCCTAAAAAAGGACAAACGGTTAAAGGTAAAGTTTCCAACAAATCGGGCAAGGTTTTAACTTTAGATATCGGTGCTAAAACTGAAGGCGTAGTGACTGAAATGGAGTTTGAAGCCGCTGTTGATTACATTAAAGATCTAAAAATTGGTGATGAAATAGACGCTATTGTCTTATTGCCAGAGAATAATCGAGGTCAAACCATCTTGTCACTCAAGCACGCCGCCTCTGATGCCAAGTGGGATTTCTTCCAAAATGCCTTAGATAAACAGGAAATAATTGAGGTTAAGGGCATAGAGACAAATAAAGGCGGTCTAATTGTAGATGCTTTAGGTCTACCTGGTTTTATTCCTTCTTCTCAATTTAGCAAAGAATATATTGGTAATTTCAAACAACTTAAAGGTCAAAAGGTCAAAGTGAAGGCCATTGAAGTAGAGCGAGAAAAAAATCGCTTAATTTTCTCTGAGCGTCATGTGAGCGAAGCTGAAGAAATGGCTCATCGCGATGAAGCTCTAACTAAAGTCAAAAGCGGCGAAATTTGCACTGGGGTGGTCTCTGGAGTCATGCCTTTTGGTTTGTTCGTGACTGCTAAGGTGCCTCTAGATGATGCGGGTAAAAACTTTGGTCACGTAGAAGGCCTGATTCATATTAGTGAAATTTCTTGGGAGAAGGTGAATCATCCTAAGGATTATCACCAAGTAGGCGATGAAGTCCAAGTAAAAATCTTGGGTGTAGATGAAGAAACTGGCAAATTAAATTTGTCACTTAAACAACTCACGGAAGATCCTTGGCAAAAAGTGGCTAAAGACTATCCTGCCGGCACCACCTTTACGGGTAAAGTTTCTCGAGTGGAGGTATTTGGAGTTTTTGTTAACGTAGAGCCGGGTGTAGATGGCTTAATTCATGCCAGCAAATTGTCTCCCGATCAAACTTTTAAGACTGGTGATGAAGTGACTGTCACCGTAGAAGGAGTAGAAGCACACGAGAGAAGAATGAGTCTTTCCGTAGTAGAAACTACTGTCCCCATGGGATATAAATAAAATATGGCAAAACAACGCATGATCGTGACCGATGACCAATTGCTGATCGATATGGAATTACTTTTCAATGCCATTCGTGAGGCGAAAGGTGATTGGCAAAAAGTGGAAAATGACATGAAGGCCTATTTGGCTTCAGTCCAGACTATGACGGGCTAAGAAGCTTGATGTATGGTATAATACTCGAGAAGGAGATATTTATGTCATACGTCATCGCTTGCGGAGACGAAGGAGTACAGATTAATGAAGGGAGTCGTTTGGGTATTTTGGGTGCTGGTTTTTCTTTACCTCATTTAGAAAAAATAATTAAAACTCTCAAAAAATTGTTGGGTAGTGAGCTGATGGTAGCGGCCAATGAAGAAAATGCTTGGATCAGAGAGAAGTTAGATCTGGCTACCTGGGAGCAAACTAACGCTTCTGCTCAGCAACACCTTCAGGTTTTAGCCGATCAACATGGCTTGAAATATGCTGGTTTTTTACCTTTCTCCGATCCTCAGGAGTTGGCTCATGGGATCAAGGGTCACATGGTGCGCCCTCCTAAAATGCATTTGGCCAATAAAATTCAATTTACTTTGGCTGGCGGAGAACAAACTTTTAATTTAGGCCAATTTGTGATTTCTGCCGAGTGGGTATCAGCAGTGGATAAAAAAGTGGCTCAAGAGTTTATTGATGCTCAAGTGGAGTTTTACCAAAAACTTACTGGAGCTAAAAAGCTAATTTTTGTCTTTGAAGAAGAGGGAAAGTTGGGCAAAGACTTGGCGGCAAAAAATAGAAAAGTGTTGGCGGATTTGGGCTATCAAACTAATTAATTTTAAATTACTAATTTTTAATTTCTAAACAGTCTGTTAAAATAGCTTTTTCTTTAAGAATTAATATTTAATAAATAAAGATATGTCAAATCCAGCAAAAGAATTTTTTGTTCCTCAAAACAGTGAGTTTCCCAGGTGTGTGGATGGCAGAATGGCCATAGCTATTATAGCGTGGCTTAATGGTTTATGGCGGGTGGAGAAAAAAGGTGCTGAAGCGGCCAAAGAAAACGGACCTCAATTTTTAGGCGCTTCGCTTTTATTTGTCAAAGTTTTGCAGGAAATCGCCACTAAGTCTCTTGATGAGGCATTTGATTTAGTAGAAGAGGCTAGTAGAAATTTAGGTTGGGGTTTACAAATTCACATTGATGACCACCATGGTAAACACGACTTTGCCAACATGACTGATGAGGAAATTGTAGAAATAGCTACTAGATATGATGAAGGTTGTGGTTTCGCTAAGTTTGCTTGGGGAGACCAAGGATCAGAAGTGGTTGCCAAAGCTAAAAGTAGACATTGGAGAATTCAAGTTTTAGTTGATGAGCATAAAGAGACAAGAGCTACGATGAACAATGTGGTTGGTCAGACTTTTAACACAGCTGATGCCGTAAAATCTAATTCAGCTGCTTTTAATACCGATGCTGCCACAGCCGAAGAAATATTTATTGAGTTGGGGAGATTAATTGGCGATGATAAATTTGCAGAGAAAGCTAGTGAGTGGAATTCAAAAACTTTTGGTGTTGTTGTAAAGACACTTAAAGGCATTAAGACTGTCGTGGAAGTTAACTAAGTGGTTTTTTGCTCCACTCCATGCAATCTTCCTGCAATGTTTCAGCTTTATTATCTCTGGTGTGGAGAAAAATAAAAAGCGCTTTTGTGCAAAGCTAATAAAAGACAAATATTCTCAAGGCTTGATAGATTTAGGAAATTTATCAGTAGCCAGTTTGATTTTTGGCCAGGCTTTTGGCGGATTTAAATTCGATCCCAAAATGTTGTTGCTTGGAATGTTTTTGGTGGTTTTATTCTATTCTTTTGCTATGATAGTAATCAAGGGAGGTAAATATGATTGAACAACTTGTTAAGTTTTTGAATATGCCCATTTCCATTGATTGGTTTTTAATAGCTCTCATGTTTTTTGCTGGGGGAGTAGCTTTTTTTGTGAGAAAGTTTGTTTAATTTATGTCCAAACCATCTTCTGTTTTTGTTTGTCAAAGTTGTGAAGAAAGTTATCCTCGTTGGCAAGGGCAGTGTAACTCCTGTGGTGGTTGGAATACTTTGGTAGAGCAGGCACTAGAAAAGAAAACTAATTCTAAATTTTTAATTTCTAAAAGAGAAACGAGCCAAAAAATTATCAAATTTTCAGAGGTCGGCCGAGCTAAAGCCACTAAAAACCGTTTTTCTAGCGGCATTGGAGAGTTGGATCGGGTTTTAGGTGGTGGAATAGTGCCGGGAGCAGTCATTTTACTAGGTGGTGAGCCTGGCATTGGTAAAAGTACTTTGTTAACACAATTGGTAATTAAACTATTAAGCCCTCAGCCGTTATTAGATAAAATTTTGTACGTCTGTGGTGAAGAGAGCCCCAGTCAAATTTCCTTACGCATCGCCAGAATTCTAGATAAAGAACACAAATCATCTCAGCTGGAACAACTATCTTTTATCACTACCAATAATGTAGATGAGTTGTGTTTAATCCTACAGAAAGAGAAGCCCTCTTTGGTAATAGTGGATTCGGTGCAGAGTATGCAGACGGAAGATTTATCTGGAGCCGCCGGTAGTGCCGGGCAAATCCGTGAAGCGGCTGATCGGATTACCAATGCGGCTAAAGTAAGTAATATTCCAGTTTTTTTGGTAGGGCATGTGACTAAAGATGGAGTGATTGCCGGACCAAAGATTTTAGAGCACATTGTCGATGCAGTGTTAGATCTTTCTGGAGATCGTTTGGGAGATCTACGGGTACTCAGGACTTTGAAAAATCGTTTCGGGGCGACTGATGAAGTGGGTGTTTTTAAAATCAATGAGTTCGGCCTGGAGGAAGTAAGCAATCCCAGTGAGATTTTCTTGGAGCATGGTCAAGTGGGAGTGCCAGGTAGTGCCATCGCCTGCATCATGGAGGGGAGCCGGCCGCTATTAATTGAGCTCCAAGCTTTAGTCAATAGAACTAATTTAGCCATGCCCCGCCGAGTAGGGCGGGGGATTGAGTTGTCTCGAATCCAAGTGCTAGCGGCTATTTTGGAAAAACATTGCCATTTGTCTTTGGGGGAAAGAGACGTTTTCGCTTCTGCGGCTGGCGGCTTTAGAGTAAAGGAGCCTAGTATCGATTTAGCCCTAGCGATAGCCATGACTAGTTCTTATAAAGAGAAAAAAAGTCCCCAAAACACTATTTTTATTGGCGAAATCGGTCTTTTAGGAGAAATCAGACGAGTACCTTTCATAGAAAGACGGATCAAAGAGGCAAAACGTTTGGGTTACAAAAAGATAATTTCCCGAGCTAGCCATCAACATCTGAAAAATGTACTCAAAGAACTAATGCTTATTTAGCGTATCTTTCTCGACTGACTTTGATCACTTTGTCTTTATTTTGGTTTTGGCTTCTAGCCAAAGGTAAAGTATAGGCAGGGAAGGGAGTGGAGACTACATTATCTATAGAAATACGATTAATGATCTGATATTTGTCTAAAGAAACCAAATCTTGAGCGCTGAATTTTTGCCCATATTCTTTATGAAAAACTTCCGCATCAGATGCGCCCATGACAAAACTGACGATTGTGCCGCAGTTACCAAAAATAGCCTTCTGGACTTCTTCGGGTATTTGAGCGATGTACTGATTAGCCAAAATCAAATTTAGCCGATACTTCCTGGCTTCTGACAAAATTTTGTTAAAAGAACCGGTGGCAAAATTTTGAAATTCATCGACATAGAGGAAAAAATCTCGTCTACTTTCTTCTGGTTTATAAACTCGGCTCATGGCGGCCAATTGAATTTTAGTGATCAACATCGCTCCCAATAGGGTGGCGTTATCTTCGCCTAGCTTTCCTTGAGACAAGTTGACTAGTAAAATTTTGCCTTTATCCATTACCTCTTCAATGTTAAAAGAACTACTACTGGCATTGATCACATTTCGCACTAAAGGTGAAGTGACGAATTGGCCGATTTTATTTAAAATAGGGGAGATAGCTTCCACTCGCTGATTAGCTGGCATTTTTTCAAACTCATAAAGCCAGAAATTTTTTAAAACTTGATCATCAATCTGGGCTACTATTTTTTCTCGGTACTTTTGATTGGTTAGTAGGTCAATAATATTGGATAAGCGAGCGTTTTTACTATGAAGTAGAGTGAGTAGGGCATTACGCAAAATATATTCTAGTCTAGGTCCCCAAGAATAGGAATATAGTTTATTGAAAACCGAAAGAATTCCCGAAGCGATCAGCTCTCGATGTTGCACGTTGTCACCTTCAAACAAATTAATCTTGACCGTCTTCTCGGTTTCTCCAGGATCGAAGTAAATCACATCATTAATCCTTGATTTAGGGATATAGTTAAGCAGGGTTTCGATCAAATCTCCGTGAGGATCAATCACACACAAACCTTCATTATTTTTAAGATCATTAATGGCCATATTGGCCAGCATAGTAGACTTACCAGTACCAGTTTTCCCGATCACATACATGTGGCGACGCCGGTCTTGGCGATGCAAACCATAAATAGTATCTTTGTTTTTATAAATAGCTTTGGCAAAGGGATTAATATCTTTTTTTAAAGATAGTGGGGAAGATTTATCTATAATGGGCAGTTTTTCTGGAGGTTCGCCTAACAATTTTTTACCCCAGGCAATGTTGGGGATGGAGGAAAGTTGTTTATTGGGTAAATGGTAAATACTAGCTAGCTCTTCCACGGAGAGAAATTGTTGATATCTAAAAGACAACCTTCTTTCTCTAGCGTCTTGTAAAACCTGTTTTTGCCACAACTTACTCTTCTTTAACTCCAAGCTATTGCTTTCGCTATTAGCCACAGCCTGAAAAGCTGAGCTTAGGTTTTCTAAAAGCACTTCAGCTCTCAAAGGAGAATAGGAGCTGACCATAATCCTAATACTGGTCTTTAGAGAAATGGAGTTTATCTTTTTTTGGATCAACTCTTTGCTCTCTACACCAGCTTTAATTTGTTCTTTAGCTTTCTGTCTCCAAGAATCTCGAGGTTTTTTTAGTAAATATTGGATCAAAATTTTGTCTTGTGGTTCACTTTTAGAAAGGGTAGAAAGAACGGTGGCTAGGGGATCGATATCGGTGAAGTCTCGATAATCTTTTAATGGGAAATAGTCAGCTCTTTTACTACGTAAGTGGGCAACTTGTAAGTAACTGTTTACCTGTGTTTTAAAGTGATCAATGGGATCAAAATCCAATTCGTGAATTAGTATTTCTGAGTAACTGGCTTGCAATAAACTCTTGAGGTAATCGGCTAATCTTTGCGGACAAAAGCACAAAAAAAAGATACTTTGATTTAAACTTAAAATTTCGAAACTAATTTTTTCTCCTCTTTTTAATTTAGGCAGAGTAGCGAAGAGTTGAGCCATCTTTTCAGGGGTACTTTCGCTATCTTGACTACTGCGTAACTCAAAGATGAGATGTCGATCGGGCATACCCCCATTATCAAGAAAAAGAGAGCAATATTCAAGGAGCTGACTTATCTTCGTTTATCCACAGCACATCATTTATTTTGAGTGGTGTTAATAACTTTGTTTTTTTAGTCAATAAATTGTTAGTAATATAAATTATGAGATCTAATAATTATTTAATTTAAGAAAATATCGGTTGACAAAAAAAATAAAACGAATTATATTGAAAATAGACAAAAAAAAGAGAGAGTCATAATAAAATTAAACTCTCTCTAATCTTTGAAATAAAAAAAGCATTAATGCCGCTAGCGTTTGCTACGAACAACAATGCTCCTTTTATATTTTAATGTCCTAGATAAGACATAGGACGTTAAATAGTATATTGATATTAATATCGTTTTGGCTTCTAGTAAACTAGATATTAATAGTAGCAACTAGATAAAAAAGAAGCTTTAGTGGGTGTTCGGCAGTTGGGCAGGCAGCCGAGCCCCCACTAAGGTTTTTTTACTTGCTAATTGCAAAATATTGGAGCTGGGTTATAATGATGGAGTTAAGCTTCTTTTTTCATAAGATTCATGCATAGTCCCCACACATACTATTAATTATTTATTATCAATTTTTTTATGCCAATTGTTACCGATCAAGTCCCCCAAAGCCGAGTAGGTTTGAGGAAAAGGATTACTGAAGATCAAGCCACCCAAGTGGTGCGCGGAATTTTAGACCTATCTAAAGAAGGTCATGGGGTATTGCGCCCAGAATACAGCGAAAGTGAACGTGATATTTATATTTCCAACTCTCAAATTAGACGTTTTAAACTGAGACCCGGTGATGTAGTGGAGGGCCCAGGCAGAGAGCCTAAAGAAAATGAACGCTATTGGGGCTTATTGCAGGTGACAAAAGTTAATGATGCACCAGCCGAGGAAATGATTAATAAAGATCGAGTCAAATTTCACCGTTTGACTCCAGTTTATCCTAACGAACAGATTAAACTGGAAATTGATAAAGAGCCTTTAGATTTAAGAATTATCGATTTGGTGGCTCCTATTGGCAAAGGACAAAGAAGTCTGATCGTGTCTCCTCCCAAAGCTGGTAAAACTACTTTACTCAAAAACATTGCCACTGGTATTGCTAAAAACCATCCAGAAATGCACATCATGGCGGTATTAGTAGGCGAAAGACCTGAGGAAGTAACAGATATTAGAAGGCACTTGGAAGCTATTACTGCTGGCAAAGGCGAAACTGCGGCTAGTAATTTTGATGAGCCAGCCGAAGATCAATGCCGAGTGGCTGAGTTGGCTTTAGAGAAAGCTAAGAGAATGGTAGAAGAAGGCCAAGATGTAGTTGTTTTACTTGATTCTATTACCAGGTTGGCTAGAGCCTACAATCTCTCCATTCCTACTTCAGGTAGGACTTTATCCGGTGGTTTTGACCCAGCAGCTCTGTTTCCTCCTAAGAGATTTTTTGGCGCGGCTCGTAACTTTGAAATTCAGGGTAGTTTGACTATCGTTGGTACGGCCCTAGTAGAAACTGGCTCCAGGATGGACGACCTCATCTACGAAGAGTTTAAAGGCACTGGCAACCAAGAAGTGCACTTAGACAGAAGATTGGCTGAGAGAAGGATTTATCCAGCTATCAATGTGCAGAAGAGCGGCACCAGAAGAGAAGATTTGTTGATTGACGGAGTAGTTTATCAGTCGATCATTACTCTACATCGCATGATGGACATGATTGATGAAGATGAGCGCACTGCCACCTTGATCGAGCAGATGAAAAAGAGTAAAAGCAATAAAGATTTTTTAGCGGCTCTGAAGGCAGGCTAAGCTTGCGTGAGGTATAATGGGGTAGTGAAGTATAAAATATCTTTTTTTACCGACTTAAAAAAATTTCTGGCGTTTTTGTTACTTTATACACGCTTGCGTTTTTACCGCGCCTTTTCTAGATTTGAACTGCTTAAAAATGTATTGGTGGATTTGCTTTATAAAAAAAGAGGTCGTTATGCGCGACCGTTTTTGCATTTTGGTACCATTAGTATTTTATTTTTGGTAGTTACTTTTGGCCCCATTATTTTTAAAGAAGAAGAACAGCAAATTTTATCTAAGGATCAAGGAGTGTTGCAGGGAGCCAATGCTTTCACTACCGACTTTTATACTCTGCAGGCTGAGGAAGTAAAACAATATCGGGGTGGGGAAGTAGTGACCCATATCGTGCAAGAGGGGGAAACGATAGCGGCTATTTCTCAGCGTTATGGCCTAAGCCCAGAGACTGTTTACTGGGAAAACAGCTTGACCAGTAGCAGCAAAATTAAAGCCGGCCAAGAATTGAAAATTTTGCCCTTAGATGGCGTCAGACATAAAGTCAAAAAAGGCGAGACGATCTTTAGTATTGGCAAGAGATATGGTTTAGAAGATGCCCAAACTCAAGCCATTATCGACTATCCGTTTAATGAATTTTTAAATGATGAAACTTTTGAGTTGGCGGTGGGGCAGTGGTTAGTGATCCCTGGCGGTATCATGCCTAAAGCGGTAGTTAGTCGGCCGATTGCTTCTACTTTCACTCCAGATGCAGGAGCGGTAACGGCTTTGGGCAAATTTGTTTGGCCAGGTGCGGGTCGGATCACTCAGGGTTACAGTTTCTACCATAAAGCCATTGATATTGCTAATAAGTCAGGCGGTCCCATCTTAGCTGCTGATAGTGGCACAGTCATTGTGGCCGGCTGGGTAGATAATTCTGGCTATGGTAATCGTGTCATCATCGACCATGGCAATGGCTTCGTGACTTTATATGGCCACTTGTCTACAGCTCAAGTGCGGCCTGGCCAAAGAGTAAATCGCGGTGATGTGATTGGCCAAATGGGTAACACCGGTAGAAGTACTGGAACTCACTTACATTTTGAAATTAGAACTAGTTCGGCTTTATTAAATCCGTTAACTTATTTAAACTAATATGATTGATCTCGCTAAAATTACTATTAAAGCCGGTGACGGTGGTGATGGCAAAGTTTCTTTTCGTCGTGAAAAATATGTCCTCAAGGGTGGCCCTGATGGTGGCTATGGTGGCAATGGGGGATCGGTAATTTTTATGGCTGACAGAAATTTAGCTTCTTTAAAACAATTGGCTCACATTAGGGAAATTACAGCCGATTCTGGAAAAGCTGGTGGTGAGAAAAAAATGTATGGTGCTCAGGCTCCCGACCTAACAATAAAGGTGCCGGTAGGGACAGTGTTGTGGGTAGTGGCAGAAAATCAGCTTGCCTACGATAGGCATATGAGGTTGGACAATCAGCGGCCATTTTCTAAGCCAGAAGTCACGGCGGTTAAGTATTTTACCAATTACAAGGGTGCCAGAACGGAGCGGCGACCAGTCGATCAAATCAATCATTACTATGAGGCAGTAGATCAACTAGAAAATATATCATTTGCGAACTTAAACCTTAACAATATTAAGAAATATAAACTAGTGGAGCTGAAAGAAGATGGCCAAAAATTCATGGTGGCACAGGGTGGTTTCGGTGGCCGTGGTAATACTGCCTTTCGCGGCTCTAGAAATACTACTCCTTTAGAAGCCGAGTGGGGTGGAGCTGGTGAGAAGCGGATTATTTTTTTGGAGCTGAAAATTTTAGCTGATTTGGGATTAGTGGGCTTTCCTAGTGTGGGCAAGAGCACCTTACTTTCTAAACTAAGTCAGGCTAAGCCCAAAATTGCCGCTTATGACTTCACTACTTTGGAGCCCAACTTAGGTATTTTGGAAGATAAAAAACGTCGTCAACAATTAGTTTTAGCCGATATTCCGGGTTTGATTGAGGGCGCTAGCCAAGGCAAAGGTTTAGGCTACTCTTTCTTGCGCCATATTGAAGCCTGTCGACTATTAGTATTTGTCTTAGCACTCAAGGAAAGCCAAGTTTTTGATGAGCAGTTATCAAAGCAAAACAAAGCATCTTTATTACAAGAACAACTGGAAAAGCTAAAAACAGAGTTAGTTAGCTACAATCCTCAATTAATTGATAAAGAGCAATTGGTGATTATTAATAAGGCCGATTTATATGATGAAGAATTGAAAGTAGCTTTAGTCAAGCTTTTTCCTAAGGCTCTACTCATTAGCACTATTACTGGAGAAAATTTAGCTCAATTGCCGGAATTCATCTTTTCCAAATTTAGTAATTCTTGAGAGACTAATAAATAATCTTCACTATCGCTCTTGAGTAAAAGTAGAGCTTTTTGATAGTTCACTTTAGCTGCTTCGTATTTTTTTAATTCTCTAAAAGTCCTGGCTAAATGATAATAAATAGCAGACAAGTCTGGTTTAATTTGCAAGCTTGCCTCAAAAACTTTTTGCGCTTGTTCATAATTTCCCGCTTCGTAATAGGTTTTACCTAAAGATAAGTATAAAATTGGATTTTGGGGCGATCTTCTAATGGCTTCAGCATAGCTTTCGATAGCGAAAGCAGGCGCATCTTTGACTAAACCAGAAAGATTATTGTAAACCTCCCCTAGAAATTGCCAGTGACTAAAGTTCCCCGAGTCTATTTGTGTACAGATCTTAGCCTCTCTAATAGTTTGACTCATGATTTTAGATAGTTGTGTTTTTTCCACTTCATTAAGCTCGCTTTTTTGCATCAGAGCCGCCGCCATATTTAAATTGGTAACCGCATAAGCATGGCGTAATTCACTGGAATATGGATAAAGCTGGATTGCTCGTTGTTGAAGTTGATAAATTTGGCTGATTTGAGTAGTTCCCAAAAGGGTAGAGCGATAAAAAATAAATTTAGCCAAGAGGATTCGTCCATACAAAAAGCAAGAGCCGATAATTAGCAAAGCCGAAACTAATAACAAAACTCTAAAAATTATAAAAATAAATTTTCCCTGGAAATCAATTCTTTTTAGCGAGTATGGCCGAAGTAATGAATAAGTAATTAGCAGAGCAAACAGTAGACTGCTAAAATAAATAGTGTTGGGCAGCAATAAAGTTAATAAAAACACTAATATTGATGGCGGATAATTTTTAATTACGTAAAAAATTAATAATAAATAAAAAAATAAAGGTAAAATCCCAGAGCCTAAGTAAAGATCAAAAAAATAGTTAGTACCTTGAGTAAAATTAGTGTTCCATAAGCGATGGCCATTAATCCAGAGGGGACGATATTGGTTTAATACGTTAGCAATTTTATTATTTCCTACTCCGAGTAAGATTTGTTTGGGGCTCTGCCAAGTTTTGATAGTCACTGCCATCGAGACGGATAGAGGAGTGTGCGCTTGGGTAAAAGAAAATAGTAGATAAAAAATAAAGGCTAATACTTCAATTATCACCAGGGTCTTGATTAGCTTTTTTCTTTTTTTAAGTAATACAGGAAGAGTAAGGTTTAACGCTAAAAAAGATAAAAATAAAACTCCCCAGGTAGCAAAATTTTCTTGAGGATAGCTGTGATTGATCAAGTTTGTGAATAATAAACTACCTCCAAATAAAATTAATACCAAATCAAATTTATTAAATCTAAAAGATAAAGATTTTTTTCGCCAAGATTTGAGTATATAAAGCAAAGAAGTAATTATTGCAGTACTTACTATTAAAGCTGATAAAAATAAATTTCCCATGGCTTAAACATTGTAGTATTCTTTGGCGCTTTTTGCTATAAATAAAGGAGATGAAGCAAAAAAGTCTAGGCATAACTTTGATTGAATTATTGATAGTAGTATCGCTTCTATCATTGATAATTTTATTTTCCATCTGGATGTATAGCAAACAATTGGCCCGCTCTCATGACGCAAATCGTAAAGCTGACTTAGAAAAAATTCGGATTTCTTTCGAGGACTACTACAATGATAATAATTGCTATCCAGGGCCAGAGGTGCTGTCTAGCTGCAATGCTGGTAGTTTCAGCCCCTATTTAAGTAGCATCCCTTGTGATCCAGTGAATAAGACGCCTTATTTGTACAAACCACTAGATGATCCCTGTCAAGGCTATCGAGTCTATGCTGATTTAGAAGATGATACCGATCCAGTCATTTCAGTTTTAAAATGCAATACAGCTCAGGGGTGTGGCTTTGGCTATGATTATGGTATTTCGGCTGGGACGCCGGTGGCAGTGACGGTGGCCGCTTCCCCTACACCTACAGCTACTCCTAGACCAAGTGGGGTGATTTATGTCTTTGCTTGCGCTGGCTATGTCTGCAACAGATGGGAGGAGGGACACCCATATTTAGAGAATTGTCCCAAGACTTTTAAAAGTTCTGATTGTGATAGGGCTTGCGGAGATATGGCCAATCATTGTGTGGGTAGCTAGTATTTATTTATGAAAATAAAGCAAATGATTCTTAAATATCTGAGAAAAAAACGTAAAACCGGCTTCACCATGATCGAAATTTTGATCGCCATGGCTATTTTTGGAGCACTGACTAGCACTAGCGCCTATACTGCGACTCAAGTTTTACCTAAAGCTAGGGACGCCACCAAAAAATCTGATCTCAAAAAAATCAGTAGTGCTTTAGAGAACTATTATAATGACCACGAATGTTATCCTAGTGAAGTTGAAATGGCTGATTGCAATGATGATAACCCAGCTTTAAACCCTTATTTATCTAAAATACCTTGCGATCCCAAAAATAAAGTAGCTTATACTTACAAGCCTTTGGAAAATAATTGCCGAGGCTATCGAATTTATGCTGACTTGGAAAACAATAAAGATCCTGACATTGCGCGCCTCAACTGTGATACTGATTTGGGCTGTGGTTGGGGAGGAGATTATGGCATGGCCTCTGGGACTACAGTTTTTGACCCCGATGGTACTGGGGCAGTGGCGGCAGTAGAGCCAACTCCTACTCCTAGTGTTGTTCCAACACCTACAGTTAGTCCTAGTCCTACCGGTTATTACTACTATGCTTGTGATCTTGATGGGGCGTGTAGTCAATATTATGCCCGACCTGGCTTCGGCACCTGTCAACATAAGTTTCAAAATAGTAATTGTGACAATATGTGTTCCAATCCCAATCTATGGTGCAACTTATAATCAAAAAACCAGCTGAGGCCGGTTTCACACTCTTAGAAATTCTAGTAGTCATGGTCATTATTGGCATCTTGGCGGCTATTGGCTTGGGAAATTTTCAAAGCTCACAAATCAAAGCTCGTGACGTGCAAAGAAAAAGTGATTTAGGGCAAATTAGCAAAACTTTGGAGGTTTACTACAACGATAAAGGGGAGTATCCGTTGGGAAATGGGGGAGTCATCATGGGTTGTGGTGCCGCCGCCGCTTGTACTTGGGGTGAGATTTGGCAAGATGATAAGGACACTATTTATATGGTGGCCTTGCCAGCTGACCCCAGAAGCAATAATTACTATTATCTGTCTGACGGGACTTATTTTAAAATTTACGCGCTATTGGAAAATACTTGGGACAAAGACATTGGTAGTTATGCTGGCACCACTTGTGGAGAACTAGTTTGTAATTATGGGGTTTCCAGTACTAATGTAGTGCCTTAACTATTCATTGCATTCATAATATGTCAGATCACCGTCAGTATATTCTTGGTCGCACTTAGCGGCACTTTTTTCGATATCTTCATCGCTGGCATTATCCAACTCAATACTTAATAGATAACTATTATTGTCAGCGGCTACAGTGTAAGTAATGTCGGTTGGCAACTCTTTCATATAAAGCACACTATCTACAGTGAATTCACTACCGTCAGTGGGTACAGTATCGGGATACTCTTGATGGTCATTGTAATAAAGCCGCAGCGCAGTTTTTAATTCTCTTAAGCCCGCTTTTTTAGTAGTATCGCTAGCGCGACCTCTGATACCGACAAAATTGGTCAATAGCAAAGCGGCCAGAGTACCAATGATACTAATGACGACTAGAAGCTCGATCAGCGTAAAGCCCTTTTGTTTCATATTAATTTATTATCCAATAGTTAAACTTTACATCAAAGTTGATTGGGTTATCAAATCCAACTGTGAAATTACCATCGCTTTGATTTTTCACATATAAAACTTGATTGCCAGTAGAGCCTAATGCCGTCACATAAATGAGGGAGTTGGCTTTTACTGACTCAGTTTTTATTAGCACTTGGTTTTGTTGACTGCTAATTTTAGCGGTGCCACTAGTCTTATTACTATTTACCTCGCCACTTTCTGTAGCTTGACTGGTTAAATCTTCACTACCAATGCCAATGCCCGCACTAAACTCAGCTTTACCTTGAGCAGAAATAGTAGCCACTGGGGTACCTAGCTCATTGATGATTTCAAATCTAGATTCACCCAGCACGTCCCCAGATTTACTAGCCAATTGCACTTGAAGTGGATTACCAAAATCAGTGGGGGCAAGTAGATTGGTGAGAAGAGTGTTTTCCACTGTTAAATTGCCAGTGACTTTCAAATTGCCATTGATGGTGGCTAAACCTGATTCATCTAAAACTAATAAATCTTTCAAGAAAGAAATACTGCCCAAGCCAGATGGTTGTATTAGCAGAGTATCAGTTTGACTGCTAATTGAGCTAGTAATTATATTATTAATGTAAGCATCACCATTGACCTCAAAATATTTATCAATAAACATGGCGGCACTTTCCAAAACCACTTCATCACTAGAAATGTCGAGGGAAATTAGTTTTTCATCACGATCTAGTTTCACAAAATCTAAATTGGCGCTAGCTGTACTAACCGGCGCCATCAATTTTTCTAAAAGTGAGGGCTCCTCCAAAGCGCTGCTGATCTTCTGATTAAAGTCGGCAATATTTTCCGCATATAAGGTGCCAGAGATAGTAGCATTGACCAATTCAGCCGCTTGAGCCTTGATCTCTTCAAACTCAGCCAACTTACTTTCGAGCTGAGTCATTCGGGCTGACTGGGCTTGAAGCTGGCCGCTGAAGCTGGCGTTGCCTTGGTCATCGATACTGGCGATGGTGTTTTGTTCATGGTCACGAATAGTTAGTTTTTTATTTTCGGCTAAATTTAAAATAAAGTCTTCGCTGGCCAGGGGAGAGATGAGGTTGGTTTTTATTTCGCCGCTGGCCAACTGAGCAAAAGCGGCAATTTTGTTGATCACTTCACCCAATTTATTGCTCAAAATATAAGTAATATTGGTTTTGCTAGGAACAGCTACTAGGGTGGCACTAGAGCTGGCGAGGCCAGCACTGTTGCTAGCTGTCGCTTCACTAGTAGCAATGTTAGTTTGAATAATTAAATCTCCCAGACTATCCAACTCTAATTGCGAATCATAATAACTAGAGTCAATAAAAACTAAGATTTTATCCTGCCCAGCCTCAGGAGACCAATCTTCCAAGGCGCGGGCGACGCTATAACCAGCGCCCGAAGCCTTTCTGGCATAACCCAAACTAGAACTGGTCACAAAATCACCAGTTTTTATTGGTGGGGAATTGGGATCAACCTTTACTGGCACTCTACCAGATAGACCTACCAAGCGACGATTGTCCATGGGGATACCGAGCTCTTGGCCGGCTTTGGTAGAGACGATGCCAGCTAATTGGCCAGTGTCATTTGCCTGAGCTTTTCTGATCTTGGGTACGCTATAGGCATCTTTTTCACCAGTGAAAGCTACCACATCACCTGCCTGTATGGAGGCGTCATCAGTGCTGTACCACTCGGCTAAGTCAGCCCCAAAAACAGTCACATCGAGTCTTAATTTTTGCGTTTCACCGGTGTAATTATAAAGTCTGACATTATTAGTATCTGTTTGTTCAACTTTGTATCTTTTCACGCCATATTCATAAATTTCTCTAACATCTTCTGCGGTTAAAGCTCTAGAGTAAAGAAAAACATCATCAATATTGCCGCTAAATTTATTAGTTCCTCCATCATATGAAGCAAGTTCAAATGGAATAGTGGAGTTAAAAACAGAAGAAATGCCAGAATCATCAACACCCACCCTTCTACCATTGACATATAAAAAGGCTTGGCTAGTACTAGTATCAATCACCGCTGTCACAAAACTCCACTGTCCCCTAGGTATGGTAAATGCGTCTACAATGGATACGGCATCTGTGGTTCCGTCTGAAGTAGCATAAAACTCCACATTCCCATTAGCATCATAGAAGAAGACATAAGATTGTTGGCCTTCAGTGGCGTCCCACTTTCCCCCCAGAAGAGCATTGTTATCATTAACTGGTTTAACCCAACCACCGAAAGTTAGTGAACCAGTGATATCAAAAATACCACCGTCAGCGCAAGTAAAGCCTGGACCACCACCTGGAGCGTAACAAAAATAGTCACTGGCTCCATCTAAATAGACTGAATAGCCAGCATCAATTTGGCCAGCTTGCTGATAGGTAGCTGAGCCCTTGTCAGTTAAGTTGGCGTTGCCCATGGTGTCGGCCAGCGAAGCGCTTGCATCTCCAGTCTCCCAAAATCCATCAAGAGTACTGTCGCCAGTGTTATGATTAGCTCCATAATTTTCCAAAATTTGTTCATATTTAGCTGAAGGGGTAGCATATTCCCAGCCAGTAGCTAGTAGGTCGTTAGTGGCTTGATTGTGAGCTACTTCCAGGTAGCCGCCATGAGCTGTAGCATCGCGGCTGGCTGAATATTTAGTCATATCTTGAGCCAATCTATGCCAAGCAGAATCGCCAGCTCTGACAAATAGATGGTCATTATCTGTGTCGTAATAAATAGTGCCCTCGGTGGTCACAGAAGGGGAGGCGAGACCAGTAAGGATAATTTCCCCACCAGTCACATAGATGTCTTGACCTTGGATATCACCATTGACGTCCAAGGTTTTAGCTGGGGCGGCAGTGCCTATGCCCACTCGATCATTATCTGACTCCACTACCAGAGTAGTGCTATCTACTATAAAATCATCTCCCGCTCCACCACCTAAAGTGAAATTATAACCATCAGAGCTAGTAGTAAAGTTGGTGTCGCCATAGTTATTAGTAAAAGTAAAAGCATTGGCACCAGTGGTGTAGCCAATAATGGCTTCATCAGTGGTGTTAGTTCCGATGTGAATTGTTTCTCCACCTAAAAATAAATTATCCCAGCGCAGGGCGTCGGAACCAATATCTTGATCTTCGGTGACTCCTGGCAAGAGATTTCCGGCAAAAGTCAGTCTTAATTTAGTAATGCTAGAGGCGCTAGCGGTGAAGATGTCTTGAGTAGTTTCAGGATCCAGCTGATTAAAACTAACTAGAGCTTTGCCAGTGACATAGCCTTCTACTTCAAGCAATTCTTCTGGATCATCAATGCCATGACCCACTTTGCCTACTGTAGTAAGAGAAATGTCAGTGGCGGCTGGATCTAAGAAATAAGCTGTGTTAGCTAGATCTAAAAATCTTTGACTATAAGTGTAACCAGAGTTATCTACTCTAAAGACTGGAGTACCAGAAGCCGAGGCAGCAATGATGTCACCTGAATATCTTTGGTCAACTACCAGGCCAGCGGCATTAGAGTAAGCGGCGTAGATGTGAAGGGTGGAGGTAGGAGCGGCAATGCCAATTCCCAAATTTCCTGTTAAGCCCTGTGCTGTCATGACAGTGGTATCAGTGCCACCCACATTAACTTTAAAAACTAAATCTTCATTAGAAACATCATTTTCTACAATGATATCTCCAGTGTTGCTTTGAATATATGAGTTTGTCCCGTCATGATAAAGCTCTAAATCACTGCCAGTGCCGAGAAGCAAAGACACATTATCATTTAAAATAAGATTGCCAACCATCGTATCTCCAGCTTTTTCTACCCAAATATCTCCAGTGCCACCAGCTACTAGACCTATACCAGTCCTAGCATCAGCTGGGGAAGTGGGGTTGTAGTTAGTGCCATCAGCCATGAGGAAATAATTGGCAGTATTGGTGCTCATAAATAGATCATCACCTACAATCTCTAAATCATCACTAACCGTGACTTTAGTGCCGGCACTATTTATCACCAGTTCTCCAGTAGTATCACTAATGCTGTGGGCGACGCCATCGATATTTATTATGGAGCCAGTGGTATCAATCTGGAACAAGTCAGTATTTCCAACTGTAAATAAAGCTGCTGGAGAAGTATCCCCGACACCTATACTTCCAGATTGTAGGAAGGTCATAGCAGTGGACTGAAGAGCTCCAGAGTCGTCGTATGTTCCCACCCCCATAGCTCCTGAATTTACATAGAAACCAAAATTTGCGTCAGCTGAGCCGTCGGTCTCATATAGCCAAATCTTGGGAGCCAAACTTTGAGACCGAATAAAACCAGCCACGTCTAACGTTTCGCCAGGAGCGATGCCAATGCCGACTGCATTATTTCCTGCATCTACGAATAGCATGTTTGCGTTTCCGTTGGATTCCACTCTGAAATCAGCATCATTACTTTGCTCGTTAAAGACAGCCGCTCCATTAGAGAAAAGCTGAATGTCTGCCGAAGCAGTACTAGTACCCCCAATAGTCAAATCTACTACGTTACCAGCGGGATTAGTGGGATGTAAAACATTGAGAGTATTAGTCCATAAGCCACCACTGATGGAAGTAGAGTCAATCCAGCTTAGACCGCCAGCGGCATTACTAGCTAATACTTGGTTAGCAGAGGTAGCATCAGCATCAGGTAAGGTCCAGGTGACATTAGTGCCTACTGTAGCTGGTGCCTGTAAGGCGACATAATTACTAGAATCACTATCAGCTAATCTCAAATCACTTTGTGTATTTAAAATTAAATCACCAGTCATGATATCTCCAGCTTTTTCTACCCAAATATCTCCAGTGCCACCAGCTACTAGACCTATGCCAGTCCTAGCATCTGCTGGGGAAGTGGGGTTGTAGTTAGTACCATCAGCCATGAGGAAATAATTGGCAGTATTGGTGCTCATAAATAGATCATCACCAGTAATGGTGAGATCATCAGTTAAGCTTAATCCACCCACGTTGCTGATAGTCACTAGAGGAGTTCCTGTGCTGTTTTGCCACTCGGTAATGTTAGCTGTAGCGCTGGGGCCAGCTTTGACAGTTAGGGGAATGCCACCAGCATAGGTAGCTGAAATAGTAGCCCCAGGGGCATAGAGATAGCCGGTACTAGTCAGATTGCTATTGACAAACACTGCTCCTGTGCCGTCTGGACTCAAATTAATATCACCATTAGAGCCAGAGCTGCTTTGTAAAGTTAGAGCCATGCCTTCAATGGTAAAAGTCCCGGAAACAGATTTGACAGTTGGCCCAACTTCACCCAAGATTACTTGGCCGCTCTCATCCATCACTAATAGGGTATTAGTAGTAGCCGATTCCGTGGCATTAATGGGGAAGCCCTGCACATTTTCTGCATTGATCGCAAAAGGCACGCTCCGCACTGGCTGGCGGGGGGCTAAAGTCTCAGTGCCCACCTTTACCTCCAACCATAAAGCCGCATTTTCCGAAAACACATCCGCCCCAATCTCCGCTCCGCAGTCTGAGCCATCAGCACCAGCACCGGCACCGGCACCAATCGAGACATTGAAAATACCATCTTGATCGGGCGTGACACTACAAGTATTAGTTTTATACCAACAATCATTAGCACCATCGCAACTACCCTCAGTACCAGCAGACAGCTGATCCCAAACCTTAAATTCGACATTAGTGGCAGTGGTGATAGGGGTGAGGGCAGCGTTGGTCAACCTACCTTGGAAAGAAAGAATCCGGTCGGCCGTAGTTGGGGTAATGGGATAAGCCAGAAGCTCGGGAGTGTCTTTTTTAAGTTGCCAGAAACCAAAAACGCCCAAACCTAAAAAGAATAAGATAATTAGGCCTAAATTTAGGTAGGGCAAAATAAAATTATGTAATTTAAGGCGCAAAGATTCTGCCTGGATTTTCTCTGCTCGAGTTAGTTCTTTGGTATTTTGAGATTGCTTTGCCCATAGGAAAAATTGGCTAATACTAGCCTCTTTTCTCAAGATACTAGATTCTTTGAGGCCTTTTTCCCTTTGGAAGTTGGAAAAGGCAGTCAGTTGGTCTTTCTTTAACAACTCTTTGATGTCTTTAGCTCCAGAAAAGTCAATAAACTGCTTAATGTCAGACTTATAATTGCGGATGGTAGCCTCAGATGATTGTTGCTCTTGCAGGTGATGTAAAAATTTAGCCAAAAAATACTCTGCTTGATTGGTATTTGTTTCGTCTTTTTGGGGATTAATATTTGCCCAAAGCCCAAACTGAGTAATGCTAGCCTCTTTTCTCAAGATACTAGATTCTTTGAGGCCCTTTTCTCTTTGGAAGTTGGAAAAGGCAGTCAGTTGCTCGGGGACAAATAATTCTTCTAGAGTATTTACCCGAGCAAACTTAATAAATTGGGCAATGTCCGACTTATAATTTCTGATGGTGGCAGAGGAAGCCCTGGTGTCACTTAAATGGTGGAGAAAGTCTTTCCAGCTGGTAAAAATTCCTTTGGGGGCACTCATTGTACTTAGCTCTTTAATATTTTCTGTCTAACCAGATTGGTTAGATGTTTTTTAGAGCCTTTTCAGCTTAGTCTTTGCTAGGGTAGCGAGTCAATCTCTGGTCTAGCCTGGAGAAAAAGCGATAGCTATAAGCTGCAAAAGTACTTTACTCAAACCATTCGTGCGGTAATTTTTTTTAAAATATAAGTCTATTAAAACTACAGCAAACTCAACTAGTTTTAGTTTGAAAATTAGAAATTGAAAATTAGAAATTAGAAATTAGAAGTTTATGAACATAATTTTCCCCTTGTTAACTTGTGTAGAAAAATGGTACTTTGTGAATGAACTAGTAACAACTTGAGTAAATTGAGCCAAAAGTGGGAAAAGTTCCCCTTCGGGAATGAAAAATGTGGAAAACTACGATATCTTTAATAAATAAGCATATAAATAAAAACTGCAACTAATGCATGATTAATTATGATTGATCTATAAGATTGGGGATAGCTTCGCCTTTATGAAAACAAACGCGCAAAAAATACTCTTATGGCTTTACCCACCATCAGTGGGGAAAATAAGGTGGGTGAGTGTTACTGATTTAAAAACTTTAGTCCCTGCCTTAACCGAGTCTGGTCAGAGGTCTTTACTACTTTATTTACAAAGAAAAAGAAGCCTTGAGCTAAATGGAGATCGGGCTAGGATCACTGATTTAGGCATGACGCTCTTAAGAGCTGAATTCGACATTTTTTCTCGGGTGGAGGACTGGAATAGGTCTTGGTCTATTATTTGCTTCTTAAAAGCCCCAGCTAGCGATCCGTCGTTCCGTTATCTCAGGAAGTTGCTTTTAGCCTCTGGAGCCGGGCAACTCACTCGAGCCGTTTATTTATATCCAGGGAAGCTAAAGGCTAAAGTAGGAGATACTCTTTTGACTTTATATCAAGAGAATGTCTTGGTCTTAGAGAGCGATAAGTGGCTGTTTGGTGATGAAAGAATTGTTGCAAATCAGCTATTTGCCTTAAAAGACCAACAAAGTGCGTTGTCTGGTATTAGCAGAGAGGTTGACCAACTGCTAAGCTTAAAAAAACGAGGAAAGATTTCCATTGGTCAATTAAAAATTAAGATTTTTACGGTCTTTGATAGGTTGTTACCAATCTTGGGGAATGATTTGGGTATTGCGGAATATTACTACGATGATGGTTTGTCTAGTCTGTCGCTCTTATCTCTTTTAAAAGAGCTGCTTGATTAGAAATTAAGCGTTTTTCATCTAGATCGTTTCGGGTGTATAGTTTTCCTGAAAATTATTTTTAGATTTTAGATATTTTGATAACTTTATAACTATGCTCTCACCTTGCATGAATAACAATTCCAGACGTTGCAGGAATAATTCGGCTAACTTGCGTTAATAAATTGCAATAATAATTAGTCTTATAAAAATAGAAAAATATCAGAAAATAATGCGAAAATAGAGTATAAAATCTTATAATAAAAATATTATTGGTAATTTTTATTTTAGGCCATAAATTTGCCTATTTAAGAAAAGAAAATAAAACTATTGTTTGTTATAAGACTGGAAAATAATCAAATTTTTAATTACTGCTTACTAAGATAAAGGCTTCGGGCTAGGGCTCTCGAAGTAATTAGCAATTGATTTTAGACACTGCCAAAGAGAAACTGGTGGCTAAAAAGTAGCCTAGCAAAGGCTTTTGCATGGGAGTAGGAGAGGGTGGGCCTTTGGGTAAAGAGCTTATTTAAAACAAGTTTTGGGTCAGTTTAGCCACTGAGGTGAGAGCGATATTAAGGCTCTGCCGATTGGTAGAAGCATCCACTTGATAGAAACTCATCGCCGCATCTTCTTCATACCAGATATAACCATTCAAATTAGTTGAGATTTGGTAAATGCCCTTATTAATAAAGGCGGCAAAACGGCCTTTTTGGTCGGTGCTTAAAACAGCTATTAGCTCATTACTCTCTGGTAAACTAATCCTAACAATGGCATTGGGTAGCGGCGTGCCTTCCTGGTCGGTGACAACGCCTTTAATTAGTGGCACTCTGACCCAAGATCTGATTTTATTGGCCATAATCAGGGTGTAGATGGCTAGCGTGAGGTAATTCCAAAAGCTGGGGAAGACGATAGTTAAAATAATAGAAACAAAAAAGAATAGCGGTATTAAATCTGAACTTAAACGACTCAAACGTGATAAAAAGATACGCAAATGAGTTTTCCAGGATTTCTTTTTACTTTTTTCTTTAGCATCTACTGGGATTAAAAATAATTGATTTTGTTTTTCCGAGCCAGCTTTAAACTTTTCTCCTCTATAAAAATCAGGAATGCCCAGGTAGCTGGGCCGGTCTTTTTTAGTAGGAAATAGATAATCTTGATGGGAGGCGATCAATTGATAAATGCCGGGATGTAGTTTGACTCCTTTATAGACTCCATAAACATCAGTCACGACTGTTTCTATAAGCGGTTGTTCTCTATCTTGGCTAGTAATAGTTAAAAGAGCAAAAGGCACTGGCTCATAGCTGTCACTATCGAAAACCATGCCTTGAGGTTTACCTACCGGGATCAGGCCTAAAGCTTGCAAAATTTTTAAAATTAGCTCTGGGGAAAGGCCGCCTCCAAACTGTGAGGCCACCGCCACTGAGCTAGCTATCGGCAGGGCGGTCACCACGATTGCCACCGAGACCGGAGCCACAGTTTGAGCTACGTCAGCAATAGCGACGATAATTTCCTGGACAGCGGGTGGCAAGATTTCCACCAACTCTTGGGTAAAGTTAACAATCGCCTCTCTGGGCGGGGTAATGGTGATGGGAAGAATAGTAATAAAAGGGCTAGGTGAGGGGCTGACTTCCGGTGATACGCCAGGGCTGGGGCTAGGTGAGGGCGTGGGGGAGCTGGGAATAACGATAGCTTTAATTAAGAACTGGACTCCAGAAAGAGTGTTGATATTACCAGCGGTGTCAGTAATAATAAAGTTGAGGGTGATAATGACGTTTCTTTCAAAAACACCTAATTGTAAAGACCAGGCTCCACCAGAGCTAATCGCAGAGCTATAGTTTTGGGTGGGGTCACCAGGTATGACTACGGTAGTTTGTACAGTGGCAGATGCTTCGCCGGTAGCTACTAATAGCGGTTCATTATCATTTAACTCAAGGGGAGAGCTAGGAATGGTGCCTGGGTCTTGAGCCGAGATAGAGACAGTTTGATCACCAATCTGTGACAATACAAAGCTGGGCGCCTGAGTATCAATAGTAAAATTCCAGGTGCTAGAGTCGGCATAATTACTAAAATAATCAACTGCCCTGACTTTCCAAGTGTGAGAGCCATCGGCAATAGCGGCCTTCACTGTCAGGCTATAGCGACCAGTGCCACTATCATAAGCTAGTTTATAGTCACCGTTTTCTACAGCTGAAAGGGGAATAGTGGTAAATTTAGCCACTCCATCTAAGTAAAAATCATAATGATCCATTTGCCGATTATCAGTAGATTTTTCCCAGACAAAAGTTAGTAAATTAACAGTATGAGTGGAATTGTTAGCAGGGGAAATTAAAACTGGGGCAGAGGGAGCGGTGGTGTCAGAAGGCATGGTAGCCGTCACCTTAGGTTGAGAGGAAAGGTTGTAAGTCACAGCTTTAACTGAGGTTATGAAATTGAACAAAAAAACACTTGAGATAAAAAATATTAAGAGTAAAGAAAGTACTCTGTTTTTAATTATCGTATTTTTTAAGCTGGTCTTCTTTGATCCGAGCCATTTCCGCTTCCAAGGCGTCGATCTTAGCTTGTTGGTTGTCATTTCTATGTTTTAAATGCCTTCTCACAGAGATGCCCATAGCCAGCAAGACCAAGATCACTACTATCAAGGCGGCGATTAGTTTAATGGGTAGTAAGTAGAAAATAAAACTGCTACTGGTGAGCTGAGTCTCTCGGCCATAGAGGACATTGATTTTGGCTCTGTAAAAACCAGAGCCCCAGATTTTAGTGAACCTACCAGTAAAATCGCGTGTCATCAGAGGAAAAATATTTTTGCTAGGCAGAGTAATGCTATCCACTTTTCTACCCAATAAATTATAAAAATCAATGCTGATTTGGGGCACGATGTGTATATCAGACTGGTTGTCTATTTTAAAAGAGAAATCTACTGGTCCAAATTCACTAAATTTAGGAAAGCGTAGGTCGTGGATGAAGGCTTCTTCACTAATTGGCCCATCGACAATGACATAAAGTAAGCTGCCTACCCGCTGATTGACTCCAGCTCCAGAGCCAATAGTTTCAGTATTAGTGGCTGGCTGGTGAGCGATCATGGCATAGTGTCCACCCGGCAGGGCATCGGGAGGAACGGAAATAATAGCCTGAACGTAGGCTATTTGTTGTGGCCCTAAAATTTGTTCTCTAGGAGCTAGAGTTACCCACTGTTTTAAACTCCAACGATAATTAGTTTCTTCATCAATGGGGGTGGGAGTACTGCCATCTTCAGCAATAATGAAATCTAAGACTGTTGAGTTAATTTTAATACTTTGATCGCTATTATTTCTAATTTTAAGAGTAGTTTGCAAGGTTTCTCCAGGCAGAGCTAATAGCGAGCCATCATCGCCCACCCTGGTGGGACTAGCAGTGAGGGTTAAGGCTTCTTGAGCATCTATTTTAGACACCAACGCGAAAAATAAAATAGTAGGCAGGATTAACAATTTTTTAATCATATTTTTTTAAAAAGTAGCAGTGGCCGTATAAGTAATATAGTTTTCGTAATCTCCGGCAGAGTTAGTGATAGATGGGATAATCCGATAACAAACATTCACATTTTGGCTATCAGCGGGAGCGGCGGCGCCAAAAACAGTCTGAGCGACTTGCGAATCTTCTACGTCGGCAAATTGTTTAGCGCAAAAAGCGCCATCACAACCGCCAGTGGTAGTAGTATATTCAAAGGCTGGAGTAGTGGCGTCATCATTGTCTATTGAGTAAGCGAAACCTTTAGTACTAGTACTCACCCATTCATCAGTCACGATATGAGTCATGGTGGTGGTGTCGCCGGCTGTATCACGAATACAATTACTGCCAGTATTGTCTCCGGTGCAAGCGGCACCAGCTAAACCTAATTGATCATTCTCTTTGGCAGTCACGGCATAGCCATTAGCGGCGTTGGTACTGACGGTCAAGGTTTGGGAAGCGTCAATAAAAGCTGACAAAGATAGAGTGCCAAAAGGTACAGAGCTGGTGGTGGTAGTAACATCGGTGTCTACTCCACAAGAACTGACTGCTGAATTAACGGCCGCGATAGTAAAAGAAATACTAGGATCAATAGTAGCCGTGACTTTAACAGCCTCAATTTCGCCAACAGCTACAGTGGTGGTATCTTGAACAGCAAAAGCGCTATCAAAGTGTTGCACGATAATAGTTTGATCATCAGAAGCACCCACCACGTGGTCGCTTTCCGGGCTAGGGTTGATGATGCCAGCAATAGTGATGGCATCATGGTCATTGCCACCAGCTACTAAACCACCATCAAAGTCATTCGTTACTCCACCAGCTCCAGAATAAGCACATTCAAAAGCGTGATAATCAGCGCCACTGACAGTAATAGCGGAGGCAGAGGCTGTGCCAGCTATAAAATCATAGCCAGTTTCGTCTCCAGGGCAAGTAACGGTGGGAGGAGTGGTGCTAAAATCAAATTTGTCGCTGTCTGGCAGGCCGTCGGCCGCCAAAGTATTATCGCTTAGAGCAGGAACTAAAATTCTGAAGAGGCCGTCGGCCACCGCACTGGCGGTAGTGAAGCGAACAGTTAGGGTGGAGGATTGAGTGGCGATGACGTCATCATTCTCATCAGCATCACCACTACCAAGAGCGACAGTGGTAGTAAACTCGCTGGCTGGATTAGTGCCATCTACAGTATAGGTAGTGGCTGTCCCACCGTCACCAATTAAGACGCTATCACCTTCTTGTAATTGGGCGGTGGATTTAGAAGTTTTATGAGTAGTGCCACTAGTATTGATAGTGACTATGGATGAGCCAGCCGTATTGCCAGCGGCCAAAATACCATGAAATGACAAGCGAGAATTAGATAAAGTTACTGAAACGTTAGTAAGGTTAGCAGATCTGGTTTGGCTTGCTCCCCAAGGGCCCAACAAAAAGGGCAACAACAACAAAACAATTGCCAGCAAAGATAGCTGTTTTTTAAATCTTCTTTTTCCCATACCTATATAGATAATAGACGATAAAGACGAGCAACGGCAAGCAGAGGAAAGAGAAAGGGAAAGCGATAATAGTTTTGTTTTGACTACTACTTCCCGCTAAATCTGACTTTATTTGATAAATACCCAAAATGAAAGGTTTTTTAAATTTAAATTTTTCAGAAATGAAATCTTTGGTTCTTAAATAACGGCTACTTTGGGCCAAGATCATGTCTGGGTAAAAATCGAAATTAGCTAGCTCTTGGCCGGAAAAACTAGTAATTTTCACCTGTCCGCGTACTGACGAAGCGTTTTTACCATCGTTTTCCGCTAAAATATGAAAAGAGATGGGCATCAAACTATCTACAATGCTCCAAGTAGAAATTTTGGTAATGGTCAAATTGGCTTCATCTTGGTTGCTTTTGCTGACTAAAAGTATTAAGTTGCTACCTACAGCAATATTCACTTGGCTAGCAGAGGCGATTTTTTCAGCCTGGTTAACTTGAGCGGCAAACAATAGGGTTAATTTATATTCTTTTTCTAAAGCACTTTGGGGAATATCGAGCTCATAAGTGACAATAACTTGTTCATGAGCTGGTAATAAAAAAGCTTGGCCAAAACTTTTGTTTTCATCAGTGATATTGATATATTTAAAATTACTTTGTTCGTGCAAAATAATCTGGTTATTAATGTTATTAGGCTCAAAATCAGCGATGCTGGGCGTGATTTGTAATTCTCGATCGCTTTTATTTTCTAAAGTAATTTGGTGCTGAGTTTTTTCGCCTGGTTTAAGACTTAAATAAGTCACTGGGGGAGAGATGGCCAGCTCCAAACTACTAGCGGCTAGAATTTTGCCGGCAAATGCTAGGCTGACAAATATGATTAAAGTGGCAATAGATCTAAGCTTACTCATAAAATTTTATTTCTTTATAGCCTCTTAATATCCCGGCACCGCAATGTAGACAATATACGTACTATAATTGCCAGCCGCCTGGACACCAGTAATACCAGCCTTGTAAGTAACGGTGGCCACTCTGTTTTCACCCACATTGCTAGAGCTCATCACCACTTTGGCGGATTCAGAGTTGGAGATATCGGCAAATTGACGAAAATAAGTGTTGTCTACAAAATCAGCCGGAGTGTCATGGCCATTAATATTAAAGCCAAAGCCGGGAATAGCTTGGTTGGTCCAGGGGTCGGCGTTGCTTTCGCTACAAGCCGCACC
>Ga0208958_1001011_pt1 | contig 30203 bp, 52 predicted proteins | sample RifOxyB1_FD_184032 | JGI IMG/M metagenome (GOLD analysis project Ga0208958, IMG submission 184032) | Soil microbial communities from Rifle, Colorado - Rifle Oxygen_injection B1 (SPAdes) | ecosystem: Environmental > Terrestrial > Deep subsurface > Rock core/Sediment | place: Rifle, Colorado...
CATGGCAAGCTAGGGGGTAAAAACGATGCTTTGTGAGTGTGGATGCTCTAGGGAATTGATCGGCAGGCAGAAACGGTTCGCTAGCGGTTGCCGGGAAAAGTATTGGTCTAACGCTCGCAAGATCGGAGCGGGGAAGATTCAGGCCGTACTCTCTCAGGCGGTAAATGGACCGGTTGTTCAGGTGCCACTGTTTGACGGCAGGACGTACAATCATCGGTCAGACGGCGCCCGGCTCACCCGGCAGTACAAGAGGGTTTTCGACCTTATGGCAGATAGCCAGTGGCGCACTTTGGACGAAATAGCAAGGGCAACGGGGGATCAGCATCAGTCTATCAGTGCGCGGCTACGGGATTTTCGTAAGTCTCGCTTTGGGAATCATACGGTTGAGCGCAGGCCTCGCGGCGATCGGGAACGCGGACTATTCGAGTATCGGTTGATAGTCAATCAGGCGGCGTAAGGAGAGTTATGGCTGATAGCGGACGGTGGGTAAATTTGAGGTGCCGAGATTGCGGGAAGAAAATATCTTATCGCAAGAGAAGATCAAGACGATGTGACTATTGCTCAAAGGAATGGAAACTTGATCGAAAATACGCAATGGCATTTACTAAACACCTTATTTCAATCGGAGAAGTACGAAGAAGACCGGAAAATTGTGAACAATGTGGCTCTGATGAATATACAACCCAACTTCATCATTTAGATTATAAGAGGCCGGAAAGAATTTTATGGCTGTGTCCTGAATGTCACACAAGATGGCATGAACAGAACGGGGGCGCTCGTGGCTGATTTAAGCAGATGGTTTAAACTATGGTGCGCTGCTGTGCATGATCCAGATTTAGATAATCTTGACATAGCTGATTTCGGTAGGTGGGCAAAACTAGGGGCAATTATAAAAGAGCAAGGCACAAATGGAAAAATAAAAATAATATCTCCTGCTAGACTAATGTGCGCTTCTCTTCAAGTTGCATCGTTTGAACACCTAGTTGAAACTATAAAAAAACTGCCAAACATTATTGTTTCAAATGAAACATTAGGCAATGTTTTATTTACTATAGAATTCCGTAACTGGCTTAAATATCAAGAAGATATCAGCACTGATAGAGTCAGAAAGTTTAGGTCTAAAAATGTTTCAAATGAAACGGCTAAGAAGAGAGGAGAAGAGAAGAGAGGAGAAGAGATAATTGCGCTTGTAGAAAAGTTGTTTATGACTTATCCGTTTCGTAATGGCAAAAAGATTGGGAGACAGGAAACAATTCAGGCGATCACTGACCATGTCAAATCGGAAGAATATGACCTGCTTCTAAAAGCTGCAACTAATTTTGCAGCCAACCCAGACGCAAAAAAGGGTATCGGCGTGAAAGATTTGCAGAGGTTTATTATTTCAGGTCGCGGAGAAAAAAAGTGTTTTCCGTGGAAAGAATGGATAAACCAAGCTACGAAACAAGGAGATCCTGGGCTTTCAGGCCCGGCAGGGAGAGATCCTGGACTATGAAACCAGACGAATTAGATGAACTTATAGCAGCCGAAGAGCGGTTAAAAAATTATCATGGAGAGGATGAAGTTATTGCTTGCAATGAGTTGCTTGATCTGCTTCATGCTAGGGGCCAGGAAGTACACCCTTTTGAACTAAAACCGGGATTCCCTGGGCTCGACAATTCAATTAAACATTTTCTCGGAGGTGAGTTAGTAGTTATTTCCGGGCCAACGAAACATGGCAAGACACTGCTTGCACAAACATTCACTCGTAACTTTTCTGATCAGAATCATATCGGAGCATGGTTTAGTTATGAAGTACCTGCCTATCAATTTCTGCAACAGTTTGGGAATAGATTACCCTCGTTTGTTATGCCAAAGACACTCAAGGATAATTCTCTGTCATGGATTTTTGAACGAGTGCATGAAGCAAAAATGAAATTTGGGATTAAGTATGCTGTTTTCGATAATACCCACAATATGATAAATCTTACGACAAATAATCTTTCTCAGGTCATGGGAGAATTTTTAAAAGCAGTAAAAAAAATGGCGCTGCGATTTAACATCACAATTTTTCTTTTGCATCATTTGACCAAAATCAAGCTGGGAGATGAGGATACAATAGATTCAAGTTTACTTAGGGATTCAAGCCTTGTGGCTCAGACTGCGGACACAGTCATGTTTGTCTGGAGGGACAAAGATATCATCCTTAATCCTAATAGAGGTTATGTGAAGATAACCGAAAATCGCAGATATGGAATTATGAATCATGTTGTGCCGATTATTAAGATTGGTAATTTTTTAGAAGAGAGTGAGCTATGGCAGAGATAGCGTCGCGCCGATGGCATAAAATGAACAGTACGATTTGTGAAATCGAGAGATTACTAGAAAAGCAAATTATTGCCAAGGATCACTGTGCTAAAAATAAAAATAGCATTGTGGCGATTAAACTTTTAGATATTGAGGGCCAAATAGAAACTCTTTTTGAAAGTATTTCTATCCAGTGTGATGAATGGAAAAAAAAATTCAGGAGGCCACATGTACAAATTGAGCATAGGGCACCTGATGAAGCACTACCGTAACGAGAAGCGGTTTGAAGGGTTGGGGCTGGGTGCTGCAGGAAGCGAGGTTTGACGGAATGCCATTTACTGAAAAGCAATTTTATGCGCGGATGTCACCATTGGCAGACAGGCCGGGAAGCTCTATGCCGCGTGGAGATACAAATAAGCGCAAAAAACCGGCAAAAGATAAGCATTCTCGGTGGCGTCAAAAAATGGTATCTGAGGGAAAGTGCCCACATTGCGGTGAACCGTGTGAACCGTTTTACGAATGTGCAAACCGAAGAGTTAATAAAAAAATAAATCTTTTCCTTCGGCAGTATGCAACCGTTGTTGGTAAGGATGGATCAAGCAACATATATCAGAAGAAGAATTAACACTGTCTTGAGGTACGGTGCTTTCGCATTCCTCTTGACGACTTGGTTATTTATATTTTGAAAGGACTACTATGCACATGACTGGGACAACAGAATCAAAAGAAAAAATAAGCAAGGCTGACATGGAACTACTCGAACGCTTTTTTGAAACATGCGAAATCAAAAACCAATTAATTCAAAGTAATTCAAAACGCATAAAAGCCATGGAAAAACGAGGCATGGCAGAACATGTTGAATTTACTTTGCCTGGTAGATTTCCAGTAACAATCTCAGGATGGAGATTGACACTCAAGGGACACATGACATTCTGTATGAATTGTAAATAACGCGGAAGTGTGGGGGCGGTGCTTTCCCGCTCCCTCACGACTGACTGGGTAAAATTTATGGTGGTGCGACCTGAAAATAAACTATCGGGAGTGCCGGTCTGGAAGTGCCTGAGCCACCAACATTTATTTAAGGGGTGTGAAGATGAAACCAAACGAACAATTTATGAAAGAATTGGAAAATGAAATAATACAAACACGGCAGTCTTTGAAAATGTTGTCACAAGCAAAATCTATGCAATGGGAAACGAAAATGAACGGGCGATTAGAGGGACTGAATATTGCTATGGAAATGTATCAGCGTCATTTCAAATTTTAATGCGATCTTGAGCCGCTGCCCCGTCAGGGGCAGGTCGGCTTCGAAGATCTGGTTGATACGGCGCGAAGTTTGCGCCGGATCGACCGCTTAGATCTTCCGGCTCAAGATCGCATTAATAGGGCGCTGCAATATCAAAGAATTGAAGGAGCGATTATGGAAACCAAGTATCCTGCAACCCACACGGTTCATTGGCCCACAGGTCCAGTTCACGCATGTGAGAAACACGCACGGCAGCTCGTCGGCTTGAGCAACTTTCTTGGAGGCCACGTTGCAACAACTATAGCTCCACCTGACAGCACATGCGAGAACTGCCGAAATGAGAAGAAGGCAAGCGACTGAAATTCTACAGGCGCGCAGCGCCGTATCAACAATTAGTTGAGGGACGCGAAGCGTTCCTCTCGAACGGGAGGTTAAAAATGCAGTGCTCAACTTATAGAACAAATGCCACAGATTCAAGATGTAAAGAAAAAGCAACTCTCTGGCTTTTGCATCCCGATGGGAGTAGAAATCCGGGAGGATACTGCTGCAAGGAACACGGAGAGGCAGTCATTAAAGAGTATGCGGAAAAACTCAAGGAATACTGGATGTCGGAAGAAATCAATAATAACGGCCAAGTAGTTTGTCTATGCACAAAAGGATCGTCACTAGCAACAAACCCGTGCGATATATGCGGAGGGGTTGGGTACATTTAATGAGCCAAGCTGACCCGCAGCGGAGGAGAAGCAGGATTATGGACGACAAATGCTATAACAGGACGTGTTGGGGAGCAGATCTGGAATGGGTACGATGTGGTGCTGTTACCTGCACGCATAAAGTCCATAATCCTGCTTCGACGACTGCGGGTCAAGTCGGGTCGAGCGCCTTGTTGGTTGCCCGCTCTGAGGGCAATCAACAGCTTGATCCGACCGGTTCACAGCTTGGCTCATTGGTTACCCGCACCGAATCTAATAGATATTCATGCGGCGCATGCACTCTATGCGAGATTATGGAGCAAGACAGAGACATTGCGCTGTTGGCGACAGAGGCAGCGATTTACTTATAGCCGCATGCACCTTGCGGGTAACCAACGTTGTTGTGAGGGGCGCGGTTTTAGCGACCCTCTCGACAACTTGGTTGGAACGTTTTTCATTGAAAGGAGAATCATGAAAAATTTCACTGAGATCATAGGAGAATTGAAACGCGAATCAATCAACTCTCCGATAATCCACCAGTGCTTTGAGATGCAGCGTGTCAACGATTTACAGATCAACTATACGCTGGCGGCAATGGCGCTGTCTCTCGCAAAGGCGCTCAAAGAGTCACAAGAGAAACACCTTGACGCCGAGATGAGGGCATGGCCGAGAGCTATTTTATAGTTCCAACAGCCCGGCTAGATATAAAGATTCTTATGCGCCCGATGAAAGGAAAAAAATGGATATCAAAGCGATAATTCAAGGATGGCTGAAGGAGCACGGATATGATGGACTATTCAATCGAGATGCTCAATGCGGGTGCGAATCAGAAGATCTAGCACCGTGCGAAGGCGACATAACAGCGTGCGAACCCGGATATAAAGTTCCTTGCGACGGTAAAGGTTGCGAATGTGTAGAACCGCACACGGACTGGCATATTCAACAAGACAAGGGCGCATAAGAATTTCCTTACAAGAGCGCTGTGAGAACAGCCCGGGGCTGAGCCGTGACGCCCTCTCCCGGCACGAACCGCCGGGAGAGGGCGGTGCTCAGGCGCGACGGCTACGCCGCGCTGGAGCAGCCTGGTTATCGTATCATCGGAGGACATTATGAGTTTAGACGTTTATTTGACCGGCAAAACCGAAGAAGTCCAGTGCCGTTGTTCGCACTGTGACCACGAGCACACCCGAAAAGAAACGGAACAATTGTACGGGGCCAATGTAACCCACAATCTTAACAATATGGCGGGTCAGGCTGGTATATATCAGGTGTTGTGGCGACCGGATGAAATCGGGATAACAAAAGCGCATCAGTTAATCGAACCTCTCCGAAGTGGGCTTGCTTTAATGAGAGAGCGACCAGACCATTTTAAGAAATTCAATCCAGAAAACGGATGGGGATCGTATGATAACTTTGTTACTTGGATAGCAAACTATCTGGCGGCCTGTGAGCAATACCCGGATGCCGATGTTTCCGTTTCACGATAACGCCCGGCTGACGCGCCGGGAGAAAGAAAACCGAATGCAAAGCAAGAATGAAAAAGCGGTCGCAGTCGAGCCGTTTTTTGTCACGCTTACCGAAAATGAAATAACGATATTGAGGTATCTGAAAAAGAAACCTCTGTCGTTTTCCTCGCTGGAGTGTTCCGCGTGGTGCGGATCACCACAGGTTTGCTCTCCTGACGCTTACGAGGCTCTATTGAGTCTGGTAAAAAAAGGTAAGGCAAAGGGTTATAGCAAAAACACGCGGTATAGAAATACAAGCGTTTTGTTCGCATTAGCGTGAGAACATGCCGCATGAGCGGCAAGCGAAGCGCAGCCCGTCTCAATGCGCTTGTTAGGGAATTTTAAATTCACTTTAAAAGGAGGTTGTAAATGTTCATAGTCAATTGGATCAGAGATTTTCAGTTCAATAGTTTTCTTGGGATACTGCTTTATTGGGTTCCGCTTTCCTTCTGTTGGGTTGGATACACGATTAGAACTGCACAAAACTACATGAAGGATAAATCTGAACGCGAAAAAGAAAAATATTATAGCCCGACGGACACGATAGGAACGCTGATAGGACGCGGCATTGCATCAATTGTTCCAGTTGTGAATCTATGGGCGGCACTTTTTGATGTAGCTCCGCATATATTTCGTAAAGCGTTCCAATGGGTAGAGACAGTATTTAACCAACCGCTTGTTCCTAAAAAGCGTAAAGATGATTAGTTGAAAGGAGGTGATGACCTATCGCCGCAAAGAAGAAACCAGCAGCAAAGAAGAAGACCATGCCGACTAAGAAAATGCCGTGCTAGCTGATCGAAGCGTCAGCTAATTTCCCGCGATTGAACGCGGAAGAGAAAGGAAGCCCAAGCACCAACAGGATTAGGATTTGGATCGCCCCTTGGATAAGGGCTGGCAGCCGGGGAAGACCGGCACTAAATTTATTCAGGGAGGAGTATCTTTGGAGCACATTGAAACAATCAGAATAGGCGACTTCCGATTAACTCGCACGGCAACAGGCGTAATTTGGATAGAGATTGGTGGAGACGGAGAGGGGGGAGGGTTTGGAGAAGAGAAGTTAGAAGTAGCAATTGCAAAATTCTACGCAGATAACTTTTAGGAGGACTATCTTTGGACGACGAAATTCCGCTGATAGAATGGAAGCCGCTGATACAGCTGGCCGCCAAGATTCTTGATCGGCCAGAGCTTAAAGATTACCGCCCCGCAGAGAAATTATTTATTTCTCTTGGGGTTTTGAGAAGGATCAACGGGCACCCGGCAGTTTTTCGTTCAGAGGTTTTTGCGGTCATCAAATCAAATAAAACGAAAATTGATTAATTATTCTTTATGCGCCTTAGGTCCTCGTACAATCTCAGCAGGTTTTAAAGGTATCGAGTCCCACAAGGGTTGAGTACCTGCCCATCGGTCAGGCGGGGGGAGCCGATCACCTGTAAATAGCTGTTGCACTCTCTGCCGGGAGATCCCCCAGGCCTTGGCTAGCATTGGCATTGTGTAGCTGGTTTTTTTCATAACAACTCCTTCCTGATTCTTTATGAAAGCGGGCACTCTGCCGCTTGCAACCTCGTTTAAACTCAAATTAGAGCAAATCGAGGGTAGGAATAAATATTAAATCGGAATAATTATTTAATTTCACTTTCGCAGTAATTTTTCGCATTTTCCAAATGGCCGGGGCCGTAAAATGTGTGATCCTGGGCCTCTGATATTCGGATGGGCTTCCGATATATCGTTAAGTCAGAGAATGTTTCCCAATCGGTGACTGTGCAAGGTATCTATCCGTTTCCAAGTGCTGCACTCCGAGATATGGCTGTGTCCATGCGCTCATTTTCTCCTCCTCTATTCTTTATGCGTTAAGGGTTAACATAATTTCACATTAGGTTAAGAAAACGAGATTTTTTTAACTTATGCTACTTGCTTCCAGGTAAAATCAATCAGCCGAGTAATAAAAATATTGTCGAATTTTAATTTATTTTCTTCTGATAGTGCATTGAATACCGTTTTCATGGCATGAGCCGTTGTGTGATCGAGAATAACCCAACCGGTTTTGCTGCCGGTGAACAGCGGCTTAACGTCATATTCCCAGGGAGTGCCTTTGGCATGCTCTCCTTTGGTTGGCCTGATAAGCATTGCACCATCGGTAAGTACAGTGTTTATTATTTGTGTCGTTTTCATTTCCCCGCCCTCCTGTGTAGTAGGTTAGATTGGGTTTGAGTGAGGCCCAGCCGGAGCCGGGCCTCCTTGAGATCGGCGGCGGTCATACGAAGTTGGCTGCAATTTCATCGCGCCACGTTCCGCTTTCTTTTGTAGAGAGAACAGCCCCGTTTTCCGCTTCGATGCGCAGCACGGTGCCCTCAAATACTTGCATGCGTGAAGCAGTTCTTTTTGCAGCAGACAAATCTTTTGCTTCTATTTCGGAACCTTCGCGCTCACTGTTTCTGTTCTGAACTTCTTTGACGATGTATTTCATTGCGTCCCTCCTGAGCGGGTTGACCGCCTGTTTTGTTCTATCTGATACAAATATACACCTGCTATTGTCATTTGTCAAGATGAATAGTAAAAAATGTTAGTGAGTAAAATCAAGCAATTAGGCTCTATACAGGACTAAATTGGTGTTGTTGATAATCACTATAGACAAAAAACGAATACCTATGATATATCTGCGCTATGAGGGAAAAAGGGTCGAGTAGTATTGGCAATTAAATTCAAAAAATAATTAATTAACGAGGTCAAATGTCAATCGGTCCTATGCTCACAGGGTCAATAGCTAAAATCAGCACGCAGTCAGCTGGCGGATGGAAAATCGCAATAGACGTGCCAGAGATTATGGGCGAGGTAGTTCGGCAGCTCATTGGTACCGAAAATCAGGTATTGTATCATGTGTCATTTGAGCGAGCAGGGGATATAGAGCGGATCGAGCGAGGACCGGGCAGGCCGAAAAAATCGCAGGAGGATTAAAATGGGTGATTTAATCCCATTACCGACATACAGGGGCAGTGGCGAGACCTATGCTGACATCCCCGCCAAAACCATACTGCAGGCCGCAATAGATGGGGACGTTCAGGAGGTGTTGGTTTTAGGCTGGCAGGGCGATAAATTTTATGCGGCGGGCAGCAAAACACACATCGGGGATAATCTGTATCTGCTGGAGCGAGCCCGAGAGCAGTTAATGCAGAGGGATTAAATGTCAGACCGTATTAAAGAGCTGGAACGAGAGATAGAGCTGGTAAAGGAGCTTTTGAGCGTGTATGAGAGGTTACACAGTTTAAAAACGTCGCCGTATTTTCCTCAACCGTATTATGTGCCATCGGTCTGGTGTGGCGACAATACATATCAATACCCTATCGGTAAATTAACATGGGCGCAAACCGAGGGGAAGTATGGCAAATAACCAAAACCTCTATGCCGAGATCCATAAATATGATCACAAACGAGTCTGGGCTCTGGATTTTAGGAGTAATCAGGCAATGCTCAAATCAGAGGTAGCACAGGGAGAGATAAAACTGGCCCCTGGGTTCAGCAACGGCCTGAGGATCGGGGACGAGGTAAAAATCAGGTGAAATGTCCTCATTGCTCATACGAGCTAGGTGAGATTGAGCTAACAGAGGATGAGTTGATGTTTTGCCATGATTGCGGAGTTAATGTTGGAGCATTGATTAATGCCAAGCCTGAATAGCATAATAGACAATTTAATAACAGGCGTTATAAATTTAACAGTTATTTGCGGATGCGCTTATATTGTATTTTGGAAAGATCACAGTGGCTGGTGGTTTTTAATGGCTTTCTTATTGTTGCACAAGCCGAGCAAGCAAACCAACCCATGAGTGACACTCAAAACATAACCAGATACATAGACGCTCTCCCCGTAATCGCTATGGTGTTCCACGGCCATGTCTAAGAAGAGGCATTTTTTTATCCTGAATTTTGGTAAAAAGACCAAATAACCAAAGAAGAGTGACAAATTATGTCAGTACCAGTGAGCGAGTATAGAGAGCGGACAGGCAGGGGCAACCTCGAAATTGCTAAAATGCCTGAGGAACAAAAAAAAGCATTGATTGTAGAGGCTTTACAGGCTAAAGGGCTCTCACAGTCGGATGCAGCAGCAGTGCTCAATATCAATAGGTCCTATGTCGCTAAACTGAGCAAGAAGGCTGAGACAGGGCTACTCGCGTCTCTTATGCCTATTGCCAAAAGATCTATTAAAAAGCTCGCAAAGGGCGAACTGGTTGGAAGTATGAAGGAAATCAAGGGCTCTGACGTCCTGGGCGCATGTAATGCAATAGCGGACAGAGGGGATGTAAAGATAAATCGTCAGGAAATCAAGTCCTTACATGCCAGCATCGAGATTACGGCAGAGGACCGGGAGCGGCTGATCACTAACCTCGGATTGCTGCAGGCACCACAACAGGTAGTGATCGAGGGTCAATACGAGCAGGTGACAAAAATTGTCACAGATAAGTAGTTGATAATATTGTGTTGTCTGATAATAAACATTATGTCAAATGGCGTAAATAATAGAACGAGTGTTTGGGAGTGATGGGGTAAGGCAGGAACCCTAGGGGCGGTACCGAGTAGGTTCCCTAACCTCACTCCGAATTTTCGTAATATTTTCTAAAAGTCGTTTATGCCAATTAAGGACAGGGTTAAAAGAAACGCGTGGCAGCGAGCGCACTACCAACAATTCAGGGTGACTACGTTAGCCAGCATAAAAAAGTGGAAACTGAATAACCCGGATAAAGTAAAAGCCCAAAAAGCTAGGCGCAGGGGAAAATATAAAAATTCAGGAAAGCTTAAAGAGGAACAGCGTCAGTATAGATTAAGGAAAAAAGCAAAATGGATGGAGATAATAGAAGCTCGCGGCATGAACAAATGCCAAAGATGCGGATATGATAAATTTTTTGGCGCTATAGATTTTCATCATACGCAACCTGAAGAAAAAGAGCTTGAACCGTGCCAGATGTTGTCGAAAAGTGTTACTGCTAAGAGGCTTACAGAACTCGATAAATGTATCGCCCTATGCGCGAATTGCCACAGGGAATTACACAACGAAATGAGGGGGTAGAAAGATGTCTATGGGGGGCTTCAAATCGATATTCCAGAATATGCGTCAAGGCGGTATGGGGCCTAGTATGGGGAATAAGCCTGGGATTGGTGCACCAACGTCCGGGGGGATGGTAAGACCTAAGCCCCGGCCTTCTGGCTACGGTCCTAACGGTGCTGGTATGGGCTACAGTGCCGGTTTGAAAACGAGAAGGTAGGCATGAAGTATCTTTCTAAAGATCCGATTTTCTGCACACCTTCTACAGAGGATTATGAGAAGTCCTGGGAGCGGGTGTTTGGCGACGCCCGATCTACACTGGTAGATGACCCTTACGATGATAGCTACGATGTTAATGTTAAAAAAAATTTTCAGGTGTGGTCGAAAGAGGCCTTTGGGGTGGGTGAGGGTGTGATCTGAAGGACAGTTACGGGAGGCGCAAGGTGGGCGAGTCAAAAGGGTTTGGAAAATTACTTACCCGGAGGCGGGATATTGATGAGGCTGTGGGCGAGCCTGAGCCTCGGAAGGCTATAGAGCCTCCTAAAAAGGAAGAGTATGAATCTTCTAAGGCTACCCGTAAGGTATTTTCTGATGGTGTAGAGCGGGAATGGGACGATGATCGTGGATGGGTTCCTTTGAACCCTACAGGGTTTAAGCGGATTAAACCATGAGTTTTAAGAAGAAGCTCACATATAAGAAGTCGGATAAGTCCAGGGCGCAGAAGATTCCGAACGTCAAGAAGAAGTCAGGATTTAAGAAGTTGGTGAAGACATGAGTTTCAAGTCTATGATGAGCCGTAAAGAGATGAAGCAGCAGACGTTGAGGCCGAAAGACCCTAAAAAGATGATGTCTGGACTAAAGACAGCGAATGACTCTGGAAAACATAAATAGTCTTTCCACAGAAGACCTTATTAAAGCCAACAAGATTAAGGGCGATGAGGATTTCTTCTTTTTCGCATCTTATATTTGTGAATTTGGATTTAACCCTGACCCGAAGGGTCCAAGAATTACAGAGGATCAAAGGGAACTTTGTAATTTTCTCCAGGCTGTTTATGAAGACAATTTACCGAAGATTCAGGAATACGCGTTTAAAAGTCTTGATTCTGAGTATAAGAAGCAGCACAAGATAGAGAAACCCGAAGATGTAAAGATAAATGACATAGATTCTCTCATTCTCTGCCCTCGGGGTACATTAAAGTCTACTGTTTTACAGGCTTTTGCTCTTTGGATTGTTTGCAAGAAGCCAGATTCAAGAATACTGTTCTATGGTGAGGTCCACGAACAGGCGCAGAAGAGACTAGCTGTTATTAAGCAGGTAATCACCTCCTGCCGGACCTTCCGGCTTTGCTATGGAAACCTGGATGGGAGTCTTAAAAAGCTTCCATGGAACGAAAATATCGCCGTTGTAGCCACTCGTAAAAATATGGCGATCCGAGAGGCGACTTTTGAAACTGCTGGATTGGACGTTGTTGTCAACAGCCGTCATTTTGACTGGATTTTCCCTGATGACCTGCATTCGGAGAAGAACACAGGATCGAAGGAGCAAATTGAATCTGTGGCAGAAAAGGTAAGGCTTTTGACCCCTTTGCTTGATGAAGGATCGAAAATGGTCTTTGCCGGGGTCTTCTGGAACGATTCTGACTTTCACACTCAACTGGTAGAGGGCGGGAAGTGCAACGTCTTTAAAAGATCGGCCTACGTCGATGAAAAGGAAACTGTTTCTGCTTATCCGAATGTGTTTTCTGTAAAGACGTTGAAAGCTAAAGCCGGGAAAATGTCAGACTCGGAGTTTTCCTGTCATTACAAGCTTTCTCCGATTTCCGGCAAGACTCAAATCTTTCCGAAGGAACGTTTTGGAATAATTAAGCGGGGAGACTTTCAAACAGCACGAAATATTTTACTGATTGACCCTGCAGGCGACCCTACATCTCAGAATATTGAAAAAAGAGACTCGGATTATTACGCATTGGAATTATGGAGTCTCAATTCAACACAAGATTTTATGCTGTCTGACGGGTTTTGTGAAATTTGTTCCCCTACGGATGCGATTCAGTATGCCATGGCCCTGATTCTTCGCTACAAGCCTTTTATTATAGGCATTGAACGTGCTGGCATGGGGAACATGAAGCATTATCTGCAGGAGGAAATTCACAAGAAGGGGGTTTTCGCTATTTTGAGCGACCTTCTCCCTGGTGGACGGTCTAAGTTTCAACGGGTGGTCGGGTGGGAGCCCTATGTAAAGCTCAGAAAAGTTTTTATCGCGGAAGAATGCCCGATTAAGGAAGACTTTTTAAGCCAGGTTACCAGAATTTCGGTAAGCGGTATCAAAGCAAAGCGGGATGACCTTATAGATCCATTCGGTTATCTGCAGGACGTAGTGAGAGATTACGGCACTCCGGCAAGCAAAGAGCCGGACGAAGACGAAATACCGGCAGAGTTGATGCACTTGAACGAATCTTCGATAAATTATCACATGTCACGAAGAAAAAGAGAAATGGCGCTTCAATCTGGTTCTTCAATGGGAGAATTTAATGTATGAAATTAATGAGGGCGGGGATCTCCCACGGTTTGGCTTTTGTAAAAGTACCCCGCTGAATAAAAACATAGACATTATAATTTATTATTTATGCGCATGGCATAAATACATAGCATTAGAGCGTTTTAATAAAGAGTGGCATTTGCGAATATCTTATTATCCGTTTAGATCAATGAGGTTGATATGATACTTTTCCAAAGTGAGTGCGGCGCTTGTGCGGCAAAGGATCAGATAATTTCATTTCTTGAAAAACAGATTGACCATTTGAGACAAGAACGAAACGACGAGCGGGCCGAATATAAAAGGACTGTGGATATTCTTTTAATCAAGAACGACCTTCCTCCGGCAGGCCAGGGTGTGGGTTTGGTATCCAAGCAACCGTCTTTGCGCGACATTGCATCCATATTTGAAGAAGTTCCCGTAAAGGACTCCGATGCTTGACATGCTTGCACAACAAGAAGCCGTCCCGGCGCAAGAGATAGCTACCGATGCTGAAGTGCTTGAGTTGGTAGAGAAGACCTATTCAGAGCTTAAGCCGGGGCGGGCTTCTTTTGAACGCGAGTGGTACGAGAATATCCTTTTCCGCATGGGCAATCAGTGGATCATTTGGGACCAAGCAGGCGGCAGCGGGAAGTTTAGAAAGCAGCGTCTTAAAAATTGGGTTCCTACTCCAGTAACGAATGTATTTGCGGCTACCGGGCAGAGGCTTGTTTCTGTTTTGTCTCGGATAGAACCTAATTTTGAATTTGTCCCTCAATCTGACAGAGCAGAAGATATTCAAGCCGCGCAGATGTGCGACTCCGTTGAAGACGTTGTTTGCGAAGAAAACAAGATTGACTCTTTGAGACAGCCGATAGCGTCTTGGCTTACCTATACGGGGAATTGCTATCTTCTTTCCGGGGTAGATCCTGTTTACGGAGAAGCCCCCGAACCTTCGATGCTGGACGGTATGGGGATGGAAGGGGAGATAGAAGGGTTGCTGGAAGACCCCACTCCCGAACCTCAAATTGAAAGCTATAAGAACTACACAGAAGTTTTAAGCCCGTTCGAGGTTTGGAAAGATCACACCATTGAGCAATTTGAGAACCAGCCTAAAATTCTCGTTGTTCACAAAAAAGATAAGGAATATGTAAAAAACCATTATCCCGACATTGATCCTGATTCTCTCGAAGAGACTCAGGGAACGAATTATTTAGAAACGATAGGATATTTGACTTCGGATACAACGGCCAATGCTTATCTTGCGGGAAACAACAAGATCAGGCGAGTAGAAGTTAAAAGACTCTTTATGCTTCCTACTGAGAAGTATAAAAATGGTCTTTATGCCGTGGTTGCCGGGGGTAAGGTTTGTGAGAAAAAAGAACTTCCACTTGATTCGAGTGGAGAACCGTTTATTCCTATTGCAGACATGAAGTTTGATTCTGTTCCTGGAGCGGCGTATGCAAGTACTCCACTGACGGATATTAAACCGAAGCAAAGGGATTTGAATAAAGTTGACTCGCTCATAATTTTAATTGCGACTCGCATGTCCGCTCCCGTTTGGTTAATTCCGGAAGGGACGGTGGTAAACAATTTTTCCGGAGAACCGGGAGCGCAGCTTAAATATAATCTGATAGGAGACAAAGCATCAAAGCCCGATAGAATACCGGGAGAACAAATCCCGACTTCTATCATGCAGTATAGAACCACGATCACAAGCGACATTGAAAATCTCGGATCGACCTTTGAGGCATTGAAAGGTCAGGCCCCTTACTCGGGAGCCCCCGGCGTTGTAGTCGATCAGCTTGTAGAACAGGGGATGACCCGATTTGGTCCTTCACTCAGAAATATCGGAGAAGGCTATAGAGTCTGGATGAAGCATCAGATAGAATTTCTCCGGACTTACGGTGAGCAGGCAGAAAGAATATTCGCAAAAAAGGGAAAAGGAACACAGTGGACTTTTACTAAATTCAAGGGCGCGGACCTTATGGGCGCTATCAACGTTCGTGTAGCCTCAGATTCAACTATTCCAAGAAGCTCTCAGGTAGAGAATGCAAAAATCATGGGAGCCATAAACGCTAAATTAGTGGACATTGAAGATCCCAATGTGAGATATGAAGTTTTGAAGTCTTTAGGAATATCCAAGCTGATGGAAAACGCTGATGATGATGTGGTTGACGCAGCCTTGGAGAATGAGGCCATAGAGCGTGGTGATCCGATTGATGTTACTCCGTTCATTGACAATCACCCTATACACATTGCAGGACATAAAGCATTCTTGAGGACAGATCGGGGACGGCAGTTTAAGGATATTATCGTTCAGCATATCACCAAGCACATGATGATAGGCGATGCCGAAATGAACAGCCAGCCCATGCCGGAACAGGGTGGGAAGAAAATAGATACTGAGAGCGAAGCAGCAATGAACCCTGGGGAGGAAGTAAGCCCCCCCATACCTGAAGAGGTGATTCCTGCATGATCCAATTGACGGCTTATGAATTAGTTAATACTGTTCATAGTTGGGCTATCTCACTGCCTATTAGTGAAAACAATCTTGAATGCTTGAAGTGCGGACATAAAGCAAGAATAGACGACTTAGATTCAGACGAGAGTCTTTGCGGAGTTTCTATGACTAAGCAAGAGAGGGATGAAATCATAAAAACAGGAGAATTCCCCCCTTCTGAAAAGTATTTACTTAAATATTGGTTTGGGAATGGATGTTGTTAAGGGGAGAAAGTAAACCGCATGACGCAAAACGAAAACAAACTTGCTCTTGTCTGGTTTTCCGAAGAGTTGAGGAAATACGAAGAAGGGAAGTCTCATGCAAGGATTTTGATTGAGATAGTAGACGGGAAAGCGCAGAAGAGGGAATCGACAGAAAAGGGTTTGTTTAAAGTAAGTTAAATCTATCCGTAATCGGAGGGGAAATGAAATTAAGTATGATTAAATCATTGTTGTTGTTGGTGAAATCTAAAAAGCTTACAAAGATTGCAGATCAATTGTCTGATCACTTACGAATCAGATTAAAAGAAATTCAACCGGACATAGAAGACACAATGTTTTATGAAATGACCAAAGAAGAACAAAAGGTTTTTGCACTTGGCGGAGCTGATGCAAAAAGATTAATTGATAAATATTTAAAAAGGTGGTTCCCAAAATTGTAAAACATTCTAACAATTAAAAAGGGCTATCCGTAATCGGAGGGATAAAAAATTGACAGCGAGTAAAGTAGATTTTGAGTTACCAAAAGGAACGAAATCATACAATCTTTATAAACTCCATCCTCCGTTTAGGAAGTTGGTAGATGGGCATGGCTATCCTGGAGTAGTTTTAGAGCGTGAGGGAGATGGCAAACTGCAATGCCATATTTGCGGAGAATGGTTTGATAATTTATCAAATCATATATTTTTAAATCACAAAAAAAAGGTTAAAGAATATAAGAAGAAGTTTGGGCTTAGAGATAAAGATTCTCTTGTTTCTAAGGAAATAAAAGAATTTAGAAAAACGATAGGGATGACAGCGGAGAATATAGCAATACTAAAACAATCAGCACTTAAAGGGGTTGCTGCCAGGAAAAAAAACAAAAAACAACATTTTATTAATAAAAGTATATCGTTAAAAGAAGCAAAAGGGACGTTGGCAGCTTTAAATAGTAAGGGGTTATGCCCTGATCAGGTTAATTATAGGTTTGATATTGTCGCCGCGCAGCTAGGGAAGCAACCTACCTCGCGTGAATTAAGACAATATGATGAGCCTGTATTAACAAGGATAGTGCAGACATTTGGAACATTCAATAAATATATTGAGCATAGAGGGATGGCCCCTCGACCAGCACAAAAAAGAATTTCTGATATAGAAATAATAGCTGGTATCAGAAAAATATATATTAAAAAGGGAAGAGTCCATGCAAGAGATTTTGTTGGATCTCCTTCTTGGGATGTGGTTCATAGTAGGTTTGGGAATTTAGAAAACGCATTAAGAGAATCCGGAATTGATCCAAGTAACTGGACAATGGTAGGTTAGATAGTAATACATTAAAAACTAAATAAGGCTATTCGTAATCGAAGGCCACGTTGGGTAACTGAAAAGTTACTTGATGTGGCCTTTTTTTATTGCCTTCAACCTGTGGCTAGGGGCCGACTCCCTGAAAGGTCGTTAAACAGGTTGCGTACCGCTAACGACAAGAGCGAATAAACGTGCCGCCGACATTACGGGCGAGAAAAGAGGTAGCAGCATGAACACGTTGTCTGAGTATGAAGTCTGGTTGCGGGATGAGTACCGGCCTATCCGGGGCGGACAAGGCGAACCGGGAGAGGGCGGTGAAGAAAGAGGCGAAGAACCTGTAGTCGGCGAGGGTGGCGAAAAGCCGGTCTTCAAAGACCTGATCGACGGGAAGCCTATTGAACGCTGGAACGATGTGTATGGGAAGTATAAAACGACCCATGAAAAGTACCAGCAATATGCAGAATTTGGAGATCCCGGCGAGGTCAAGTCAAAGCTCCAGAAGCTTCAGGAATGGGAAAAAGCTGTTGAAGAGCAGCGAAGAAAATCTTCCATGACTGATGACGACCGCACCGCCGAACAGAACCAGCAGAGAATCCGGCAAGAGCTTTTGAAGGTCTACCCTGAACTGAAAGACATTCAGACACTAAAAGAACTCAGGGAAGAAATTTCAGCCTTGAAAGGCGAAATGTCCGGCTCAAAGCTTGAATCTGTAGCGAACAAGGCCAGTAGTGAGCTTTCAGGGATGCTTTCAGCGGCCAAGATCGACTCCAAATACCAGAGCAAGATAGAGGATTTAATATTCTCTCAGATGACGCAGGAAGAGCAGCGACAGTTTGCAATGGGTGATTTCTCTCGAATGAAAGAAATCTTTGAACAAGAACTTAACGAAGGGTTGCTATCCGCACACAAACGAGGCCCGGCACCGCCTAACCCCATGGTGAGACACAAGCCAGGGGGGACTCCTCCGAGAGCTAAGGACGCAAAGCCTAAAACTCTTGACGAAGCATCGAACGATGCCTGGGCCAAAATCTCAGGATAGCCCCGGAAAAGGAAGAAAACAATGTCTCTCGAAACTTTGACTATTCTCGATGGAATCCTGAAAGACGACTATCAGGACGTAGTAACTGATCAGGTGCAGACCTTTGACCCGGTTGCAGAGATGTTTGAAAAAGTCTCTGACGCGCAGTTTGAAGGCCGGAAAGCCGTGGAAATGACCAACATGAGCTATAACGAGGGTGTTGGTGCATACACGGAAAACGGAAACCTCCCGACTGCCGGTAACTTCGATCCTCAGCAGTTCAATATTTCCATGAAGTACCTCGCCGGTTCTTTCCAGATGACCAAGCAAATGATGGAATCTGCCAAGACCTCCAAGGGTGCGTTCAAGAACGCCATGAACATGTCGATGGATACGCTTGTAACGAACCTCAAGCGTGAACAGGCGCGTATGATTTGGGGTGCCGGAAAGGGCATTCTGGCTTACGTCAACTGCACCGGCGCACAGACCACGCTTGTTGTGGACAATCCGGGCGGCGTGACCGAAACAGCGGGTGGTGCCCGGTATCTCCGCAAGAACATGATCATCGGTTGCATCAATCCTGGAGACGGTACGCTTCGCTCCAGCACGATTACGACTATTTCGGCTGTGACTTCAACGGGCCTTTCGGTAACGGTGCCTTCAACGACCTTTACCAACAATGACTATATTGTGCGCTTCAACACCACAGCAGAAACAGCAGCGGCGGGCGGTGGCTACAACAACGAACCGGTCGGGCTCCTGGGCCTCGTTGATGACGGCACCTATCTGGAAACCATTTCCGGTCTTTCCCGTACCACCTACCCGCAGCTCAAGAGCCGGGTACAGTCGGCGGTTGGCGCTCTCTCGCTCGATGCGATTCAGTTGAACTTTGACATTGCCTCGCAGCTTGGAGATGCGGAAATCTCAACCCTTGCCTGTCACCACAGCGTAAGACGCGCTTATCTGGCCCTCCTGGAAGCAGACCGGCGCTATTCCGGATCTGACCTTCAGTCTCCCGATGGAGGCACCAAGGCCGCAGCGGCTTCTTCCAAGAAGTCATATGTGACCTTTGGCGGCAAGCCGGTAATCGAATCCAAGAACGCTCCTTATGGAATGCTCTTCGGCCTCGACAAGCGTTACATGAAGAAGTACACGCAGATTGACGGCGAATGGGCAAATGATTCCGGCGCGATCCTTACCAAGACCTCCGGTAAGGACGTTTGGGAAGCCTTCTATAGGCGTTGGCTGAACTACCATTGCTCAAAGCCTTCTACCTGCTTCAGGATGGATGGGGTTACTGCGAGCAACGTATATGTTGCAAGTTATTAGTTATTAACTTAGCGGGGGTCTTTGATGGCCCCCGCACTTAAAAAGTGCCGCCTACTCTAAGGGCGAAAGGAGACACAAATGCAGGAATTTGGAGATTTCGTAACGCTGAAGTCAAGGGTGGATCATGAGGTTGCAATCACGTTCGATAGCAGGGAAAGGTATGTGCAGCCCGGAAGAAAGGGCCTTACTCTTCCTCGTGAGATTGCAGAGCTTGGGATAAAGCAACATGCTTTCCGGTGGGATCCTGGGTCCGGTGCGGTTGTCGAGAGCAGACTTTACATAGTTGAAGACCAGGACGGCGACTTTGCGTTGCCTGACGGTGCCCTGGACGAAAAAGACGTTGCTGAGGTCAAGGAAACTGATGGCCTTGGGGAAGACAGTGTACTTATTGACGGAGCGCCGGTAAAGAAGCGCCGGATGCGGCTCAAGGCTTCAAAAGAAGACTTCTCCATAAACAACAGGTAGGGCCTATGACTCCACAAAGCTTTCGAGAAGACCTGAAGAGATTCGACAAGCGGCTTGACTTTGAGTGGAACGGACTCAAGGCTAGATGGGAAGTTGTCGGGAAGGACAAGAGAAACGTCAAGTACGTGATCAAAGAGATCCCGCTAGGCCAGCTTGAAACTCTCGGAACCTGGGTTCTACAAGACTTGTATGAATGTTCTCCTTTAAAACAGGGAGGGGCAAAAGCTCTTAACCGAAAGATCGACGAAGAACAGGAGCGTATTGAAAAGGCTCAGGAACAGGAACACCGCAATAAGATGGAAGCCGTACACGATGATGCTTATATCCGGTTGAAATACGGGATAGGAGAAAGAATATCGTTCGCTGGTGTTGGCGAAAAGCACGAAGGCGGGTTTTTCGTGAACGATCGGCGCAGAAACACAGAATCCGCGACAGGCGCGGGGGAAACTAACAATTGAGGAAAGGAGGTCCGTAAATGGCAATTAGAGACAGAAACATCGACAAGAACAACAGCAATTTTGCCCGAGAAACAGTAACGCTGTTTCACAAAGCTCAGATTGCGGCAGATGTGACAGCAGGGACGTATGGGGCATGGATTGCCCCTTATGCTGGCAAGATCACAGGCATTCAAGGCTGGCTTGGCGCAAAGGGAAGCACAAACGAGGCATCGTTGAATGTGCTCAAGGGAACTACTGAGGCGGCAGCGGTAACAGTGCTTTCGGCGGTCATGGATATGACTTCTGATGCAATTGTAACCGGAACGCTCTCGGCAACGGCTTCGGACTATGCGTTTGCAGCTGGGGATGCGCTTTTCCTGCAAGCCACAACCGGCAGCGGGACCACGATGGACAGGGTAGCAGTAACTATCACTGTCAGGCCAGAACTTCAGGATGAGTAGTAAATTGAATTTAACCTTCTAGTGTAAAAGGAGAAAACAGAAATGAGCAACGTGATAGTACAGGAAGCCCTTCGGGGCAAGGTTTACAAGGAAATGCCGTCTCGCAACCTCGACGGGGCCGATGCTTATGCACGGCTTGGCAACCGTGGGGAACTGATGAACATTCCGCTTACCAGCACCAAACACGGTTTGGCAGAGGAAGGTTCGTATTATGTGGCGACAAACGCAACGATCAGCACTGCCATAACCCTTACAGGCGCAACTTGTACGGCATGGGTCGCAACGACTCCCACTGTCGTTCTTGTAAACGCCAATTCGACGGGCGGCGCAAATGTAATCCCTGATTACATCAAGTTTCACATTGTCGGCGCGGGTACGGCAGAGGCCGCAGTTCATTATGCGATCCTTCTTGACAGTACCAACAGGTACACCTCCGGGGGAACGGCTATTGTTCCCAAAAATGCCAACATGGGCATAAGCACTTCAACTTCAAGCCTTCTGTATGTCGGCGCAATTACCGCACCGGCAGCTTCAGCAAACGTCAGACAGGTTGGGCGCGGTCTGTTCCGCAATGCAATTGCGGTAGCCAACGACCAGTACATTCTTGCATTCGGAGCCTCCACGGTTTCAGCAAGTGCTTCTCAGCTTGCCAGCACGACCAGCATCATGCAGACCTTCCCGGCACCTCCGGTTGTGGTAAATCCGGGCGGTTCTCTTCTGGTTTATCTGTGGGGTGCGTCAATGTCCGCTGCACCTACGGCAGAGTTTGAAATGGGATTCTGGGAGCGTTAGGTTACAGTCCCGGCAGAGGATAACGGAGAGTAAGACACTCTGCCGGTTTTTTGAGGATTAAATGAACCGTTCTGAAATAAGAACAGACGTAAGGACTCTTCTGAACGAGCCCACGGAAGGATTTTGGACAGATGCGAACCTGAACACTTATATTAATAAGGCGAATCAGCGCGTCAATTCAATTATAGCCGCCACTAAAGAGGATTACTTTACTCTGTCTGCTACGTTCAGCACGGTAGCAAGCACGAAGTCCTATACTTTCCCGACTGATTGCCGGTTTATTCGGCGTATGGAGAAATACAGCACATCAGATGCCAGCGACATTGAGAAGTTAGACGAATTGAAGTTTCCCCGGACTGAAATGCAAGGGGAATGGCCTTTTACTGAGACGGGAATCCCGAAGAGATATACGGTATTCGGAACACAGTTTAATCTAGAGCCAATCCCTGATGACGTATATACCATGAGGATCTATTACGATTCCCGTAAGGACGATCTGGCAGTAGACGGCGATTCTCCTTCTTCACCTTCGGATTTTCACGACATGCTTGTTTATTGGACCTGTGTTTTAGCTTTGGCGCAGAATAAAGAATCGGCAGATGAATTTGTCGGTCTGTTCAATATTAGAAAGGCTGAATTGGTTCAGTCTATTTTGAGCAGGGGGAGCGACGATATCAAGACTGTGGAAGGGTATCTGGAAAACTTTTTTTAGGGTTATTTATATAAATGACGACCAAATTTCTTCCCATTGCTAATATCTATTTTCCGATGGAGTCTCATAGAAGGATTTTGCTAATGAAATACGGCTCGTTTAAATACGGTGAGGGGACAAATTACAACGAATCCGCTTCTTCGTTTACCGACGATACTGCAACTACTTCTACGTTCTCAGTTGAGGGCGGTTTTGGAGACGGAGAGTTTGGAGCAGGAGATTTTGGAACAGGAGAGCATGGGGCGATAACGGTTACTTATTCAACTGAAACTTCTACCACGGTGGTATATAGCTAATGCCTAGATTTCCTCAAACGGGAAGCACTGATAAAAACACATGGGGTACTTTGCTCAGGAGTTTCTTTTCTCCATTTTTCAATCTGACTACCGGGGCCTTTGTCGCTAATTCAATCAGCCATACGGAGCTTGCAGACAAAGGGACGAATACCCATACACAGATTGATAGTGCTGTTTCTGCCTCTACTTCACACATAGCAGATACAAACGATCCTCACAACACTACTTGGGCGCAGGTTGACAAAACGACTTCGAGTATAGCGGATATAACGACCAAGAGTCACACGTCGTTAACGGACATTGGAACAAATACCCATGCTCAGATTGATACGTTTGTTTCCAGCAAGGCTGCAGCAAGCGGATTGGCCTCTCTCGATGGAAGCTCTTTAGTTGTTCAAAATCCGGCAAATGCTACGGCTACTCCTACGGCCTCTAAAATTCCCATTGCCGATGGCAGCGGCCTTTTAAGCCATGGTTGGCTCCCTATGGTTGGAATGGTCACAATGTATGGGAATGCAACAGCCCCGACAGGATGGGTAAATTGTGACGGATCGTCACTAGAGCGAACAGGAACTTATGCCAATTTATTTGCAGTAATCGGGACCACTTATGGGGCTGCGGACGGGACGCATTTTAGCGTTCCTGATTTTAGGGGCATATTCCCGAAAGGGTCAGGCACAACAACAAGGGCGGCTGGTGTAGACGCAGCCGGGAGTCAATATACCTCCACACTAGGGACGTATTCTCAAGATAAACTCCAGGGACATTATCATAACTTGGTTAGGGAGGGTGGTGGTGGTGGTGGTGTTCGATTAGGCACTGCAGCAGACGGGAACACAGCTTCGGCAGACGATTTAGGTCTAAAAAATTTAGCAAGAGCATTGGTAACTAACGGAACAAACGGAACACCTAGAACAGGGAGCAGCACTGAGCCTCAAAATTTAGGCATTAATTTCATTATCAAATATTAGGGTGATTCATGGGAGACTTAAAAACAGAAGATACCAGCTACCCGGCAACGCTTGACACGCGCACTCTCATCGCCGATTCAACCGATGACGTAGTGGCAGCGCACGTCAACGGGCTTGCCTCTGCGATCATTGCGCTTGAAACCGAGCTAGGCGTTAACCCTGCCGGGAGCGTGACTGACATAGTAACTAGGCTTGCGGTAAATATCCATGACGACGGCGGCGTTTTACGTGGAACCTCTTTCCCCGTAAGTCCTCCGCTTAAACTTCATTTGTTCTGGAGAACTGACCTGAAACAGCTTTACATGTACGATACTTCGATTGCTCAGTATCAGCGCGTTGACGCCACGAACGTCCATGCCAACCTTGCAGCCTTGGACGCAGACGATCATACTCAGTACGTTCATAACACAACTGCAAGGACCATAACCGCACAGCATACGTTTAACCCTGGAAGCGCCTTACCTCCGTTCATCCTTCACGCGAACGCACAGGGTCAGAAGGTGATCGGGCTTGATGCTGAAACAGTAGACGGGAAGAATCCGGGGAGTGCTTCGGGGATTGCTACTTTGAATGGTTCAAGTCTTGTGGTGGAAGATCCGGCGAATGCAACGGCCACGAAGACGGCTGGGAAAATATGCAAGTGGGGTACTTCTGAGGCGTTTGAGTGTGGAGCGCTAGCCGCAAGTGGTCAAATTACGTCAACAGTCGCGACAGGAACTGCACCATTTTCTATTGCATCAACAACAAAAGTAAGCAATTTAAATGCAGATAAGCTTCAAGGATACAGGCCGTGTCTTTATGCTACATCTTCTACAGCGACGACAGAGACAACTACGATAGATCTTGGGACAGTCACAACGGGTGATATTTTTATTATGAATGTGAACATTACTGTAGATGCAGGTTCAACACCAGCAAACTATATTTCAACTTCGCTAGAAAAAGCTTCTGGCACTGCGACTGTTTGGGATGGCTATGCCTTAAATTCCATTCATGGGATACAAAAAGTCTCTGCTACAGTTTTTATAGGCGATGCGACGGGGGTATTCACTGTTACGTCGGGGGGTACACTTATAATGAAAAGTGTTATCACCAATACTGGTGGAGTAGGTAATGGATACAGACAAGTTATTAACGTTTCTTTTTTAAAATACACGTAGCAGCGCAAAAAAATATTACACACAATGGACATTTCAAAACTCATAGCAGCTTTAGCCGTCAGCGGCGGTGCAGTTCATCCCCAAGGCCATGTTAGGGAAGGTAATGACCGGGGATACCCGATGACCGTTGATTATGGGAACCTGACCGAATCTTGGGGAGACAACGGACCTAAATCCCCAAAATGGACCAGCAAAGATAAGGAAAACGCATCTAAGTATGGGATGAATCTTTACGATAAGAGCAAAGAAGATGAAATAGCCATTCAAGGCGCTGGGTTCAAGGCTCAGGATGACATTGCAAGGATCATAGAAGACAAAGAATCAAAAGAGGCGATGTATCTTGCCAATGCAATTTTAAAAGGTGCTCAGGTTGCGGGAATATCCAAGAAGCTTGTAAAGACTTCTCCAGAGCACCCGCAGAATAGCGACATAGACGAGATGAAAAAGATTTCCGGCAACAAATACGTGCGCCCGATGATGGGCTTTTCCGCGATCATGGATCTAATGAAGTCTCAAAGACCTGAGCAGAATTGGGACGTTTCGGCGGGAGTAATGCCTAATTCAACAGCGGTAGGACTTACTTTCAACAAGAGGTTTTAATGGCAGTAGCAAGAGAAATGAAATCCGGTTACTTGCAGCTTCTTGGCGAGCTTAACAAGAAAGTTAACCCTTCGCTTGCCGATGACGGCATGTATAAGTTTGAAGGATTTAACCTTGATGAAGCTCTTTCTATCACCAAGAGGGCCGGATATCAGATATTAAACTCTGTTCAACTCACAGAGGGCGGGAATCCCGCTACCTTTACTGGGCTCTTTGATTATGTAAAGTCAGACCTTACCCGACAGCAGACAGCAACCGGACTTAGCGGGGTTTATCGGTACGGTTCTCCTTTTGCAAATCAGTGGAATTCTCTTACTCTTACAGGCGCAGGTGGTGACAGGACCGGGACGGCAGATAATCTTTACGATGCAGCGGTATTTGATGATCTGTTTTACCTTGGTAACGGTGTTGACGGGAACCTGAAGTACAACGGAACCACTGTTTATAATATGGGGATAACGGCCCCTGTAACTACGGCAACTGTAGCTTTGGCCGGAGTCGGGGCAGGGAATCTTACAAACGGAACGTATTCTTATAAAATAACGTTCTATAATTCATCCTTGGGGCATGAATCGAACCCTTCTTCTGTTACAGCCGATGTGACGGTAGTTGATAAAACGACGAACGGAAAGGTAGCTCTTACGGATATTCCCGTTTCTACCGATGCACAGATAAATCAGAGAAGAATCTGGAGAACAACAGTAGGCGGCGGGGTATGGCTCCTGCTAGCAACGATCAACGACAACACAACCACTACTTACACGGATAACCTTGCAGATACAAGCTTGGGTATAGCAATAGACGGCTTTGGCAACGGGGTACCGCCTGTTTTCAGCATGATTGAGATTTGGCAGGGTTACGCTTTCATGGCAGGCCCTAACTCAAGTTATGTGCAGTTTTCCAAGGTCAATAAGCCTAATGCTTGCGATACGAACGACAGAAGAGGGTTAGACGCCAATGACGGCGATGTTGTCACAGGAATAAGAAAAGGACCGGGATTTTTAGCAGTTTTCAAAACAAATTCTATCTGGAACGCATACGGAAGCGATAGGAACACGTTCGGTTTTAACAAGATGATTCCGGATACCGGTGCGGTCAATAACGCCTGCATAGTCAACGTTCCAATTCGTAATGTGCTGGCATTCATAGACGCTAATGCTAGGTTTTGGTTTTATAACGGGGTATCCGTTGCGCCAACTGCTTTAGGGCTTGAAATTGACCTGAACGCTTTGAACCAAGGCCAGCTTTCTAAGATTGTTGGGAGTGTCCATAAGACAAAGAATCAATGCCGATGGATTGTGCCGAATGGATCTTCTGAACAGTGTGATCTTTTAATTTGGTATGACTATTTAATGGATAAATGGGGCACTCAGCCGATTACCAATACTCCTGCAAACTTTATTGCAGAGTTAAAAGATTCGTCAAGCAGGAATCAAAATTATCTTGCCGGGTACACAGGATATGTATTAACAGGAGATACGGGGGGGTCTGATGACGGATCAGCTATAGCCTGTGAGGTTATAGACAGAGGCCACCCCGCTGTTGACTCTGCGCCTGGGCAGAAAAAGAACTTTTATGAGTTGTTGATTCTTTTTAAGCCTGAAAGTGGAACCGCAATAAATGTCTATGGGGCTATAGACGATCCAGAAGGAACGTATACTTCTATTGGAACCGTAGATTGCGGGGCGGCTTCAGGAAGGGCCACGATAAGATTTAATCTGTCTGGATATAGACTTTATATTAAACACACCGAGTCCGGGGTAGGAACTACATTGACTATTCGTGGATGGGAAGTTACTTATAAACTTATTGGAAGGCAACCGTAATGCACAGAAAAGATTTTATTCTCAGAACCCCTCTGGATAATTACATTGTTCCGCTTGAAAGCTTTCTCCAGGTAATTTCCAGGGACGGGCTCAAAAGCTTGAGTGGCAGCTACACCGGGGATGGAACAACGAGCAAGACCGTAGAGATAGGCTTTGCACCTATTTTACTGATTATCTCGAAGAGCGTTAATACCGGAACGACAACTTTCCCGCTTGCTGGTGATATGGTGTTTTCTTTGTATGCCAATATAGGAGTTTCTTATATCCCTGGAACGGGTTTTGTGAACGACGCAGTTACGGCTTATTCAAACGGTAGCGTGACCCTTGGCGTCAACACAAGCGTAAATCAGTCGGGAACTTTGTATCTTTTTCTGGCAATAGGATAAGGGGGAATTATGGGGTTTTTAGATTCCGTTAAAAGCAATATCGACCCTTTGGGCGGGCTAGGTATTAATAAAAGGGAGAATCAGGAGAATTATGCCAATGCAATGGCAGCAGCAGCAGCCGGGATTGCTCCTGCTTATCAAAAGGGAAGAGAACAATTACGGGCTGGATATGGCAGGGCCGAAGATTCGGCAAGGGCAGGATACGATACTGCCAGGAGTGGAAGCGCGGCAGGATATGGTAGGGCAAGAAGGGAACTTTCTTCGGGTTATGGCAAGGCAACCAATACCGCTAGGGCAGGTTTTAAAGAAGCAAAAGGCTACTACGAAACCCCTGAAATGGTCACTACCCGGCAGGAGCTTTTTAACCGTGTTTTAGGTAAAGGTGGTATGAGTGACGAAACCCTTGAAATGCAGAAAGCAAAAGCCAGGGAAGAGTATGGTACCGGGTTAAGATCTGTTCAGGACTCCCTTAACAGCATGTATGGGGATTCTTCGGCAGAAGGCATGGCCGGAGAAAACCTTGCCAGGGCGGCGGCTTCTTTAGGCGCGGAACGGGCCAATACAGTCAGGGATATAGATATAGGCAATGAGCAGTTGAAGCGCCAGGAAATGACCGGGGCAATGGGGTCGCTCCAGCAGGAAGCCGGGGCAAGAGCGCAACTTTCAGCAGAGGAGGCACAATACGTTTCTGGACTTGAAGCCAGGTTTGCAGAAGGATCATCTAGTCTTACGGCTCAAGAAACAAATGCACTTGCTCAGTTGGCGGCGGCAGAGGGAACAACCCTTGCGGATCTTCAGGCTCGCTTGGCAACGGGTGAAGCTTCGCTTACTACGGAAGAGGCTAAGGCACTTGCCGAGATCATGACCGCTCAGGCAACAGGGGCGGCAACAATCAGCCAGGGCAAGTCTGGACTGTTGTTCTAGGAGGATAAAATGGGTTGGGGTGCGCTAGTTAGTATTTTGGGAAGTATGATGAACCGTGAAAGTCCACAGATACAAGATGTAAAGAGGAAGAATAGTGTTCTTTCTAACCCATCGACACTTCAGAACAACTCAGGCGGGGGCGGTGGATTTGCCTCTCTTTTGGCTAATCTGGGCGGCGGCAAGAAGAAAAACAAAGAGCAGGATTGGTCAAGTTCTTCTGATGACTATTGGCTGAATAACAGGCCATAAGGAGAAAATAATGGGAGTCCTTAACATACCGCAGTTACAGCGATCTGATTCAGGCGAGGGAGGGCAATTATTGTCTTCTCTGGCGCAACTGCTTTTAAGCAGCAAATTACAGTCCGGAAGAGAGCAGGAAAAGAGTAAATTAGAGGCATCTCAGCTGGAACAGGCCGCTTTAGCCGCGGAAAGCTCATTGCCGATGAACAAGGGCAAAAGTCCGCTAATGGAGCTTATTCAGAAGCCCCAAGGATACGATGAAATTCCCGAGACTATCCAGAGGCCGGTTGAAGAGCTTCCAAAGACTTCTGCGCCCAACCCTGATTGGACGCGCATACCTAGAACAAAGGATTCTGTTGAAAAGGCTAGTGAAATATCGCTGAAGCAAATGTTGGGAATGGATAAAACCCTTGAAGAACGGTATATCGGGGGAGAGTTGCCGCCTGAGGAGTCTGATAGATATTTGAACCTCAAGCAAACCCTTATGCCGGTAACGACAATGGAAAACGGGAAGCCCGTTATCAATACGGTAGGGACTAAAACAGGTAAGGTTACAAGGATTGGGGCTGCAAAGCCTTTGTCAATCAGCACAAACCAGCCTTCGCAGGATGAAATAAAGAACGCAGCATGGAAAGTGGCAAACGGGGAAATTTCACTTAGTTCAATTCCCGCAAGGTCTACAGCGAGGATGGCGGTAATCAACGAACTCGGCTCAAATCCTGCCTATAAGGATTTGAACTTGGCTGAAGTGCAGGCCAATATCAAGAAGAAGCAAGACTTGAGTTTGATTCGGAGCAATGCGCTTATTCAGGCTATTGACAAGCCCATGCAGGATATGTATACGGCGTTTGAAGAGCTTAACAACAGTGGGATTGTCCCGTTGAACGCGGGAGCCAACTGGTTTCTTCAAAACACAGGCGACCCAAGGATTGCAAAAGTCAATACTTACCGGAATGAACTTGTTCGGGAAGTGCAGAGGGCGCTTGTCAATTCTGGAGCTATGGCACAGGCAGGCGTAGACCAGCAAATGCACGTTCTTAATTCATCGTACTCATTGCCTCAGATGAAGGCATCACTGAAGGCCATTGACGATATTTTACAGGCACGGCTTGAAACGCAAAGTTCTCCCGCGTTTCCTAAAGCAAAACCGGCGTATGACCCTCGGACTCAATCAGGGCCGCAGCCTGTAGCGCCTCAAACCGGAACATCTCGGTATTCCAAGTACGGCATTAAAACGGAGTAACCATGCCTATTGGCGATAAGAACATAGACCGTATCAAAGGCAATGTGAAGCTGATGATCGACAAG
>Ga0208958_1001012_pt1 | contig 30173 bp, 37 predicted proteins | sample RifOxyB1_FD_184032 | JGI IMG/M metagenome (GOLD analysis project Ga0208958, IMG submission 184032) | Soil microbial communities from Rifle, Colorado - Rifle Oxygen_injection B1 (SPAdes) | ecosystem: Environmental > Terrestrial > Deep subsurface > Rock core/Sediment | place: Rifle, Colorado...
GGGGGCAAGGACACTCAGGGCTACATTACCCAGGTCTTGGGTCTGTGGGGCGAGGAACTGATTTCATCCTTCCCGCCCGGCTCCATAGCCACCAAGGCGGGACCGTACTTCATTCGAGACGTGAAGCCGATGACGGAAGCGGAACTGGCCCAGATCGCTATCAGGGTCGGAATACCGTCCGTGCGCTGTGACTCGTTTGCCATCGGCTGGGACTACGGGTTCAGTCCGGACCCGTCAGTAGTCATTGGGGCTTTCACTCGAGGCGAGGACGTTTGGTCCTGTTATTTCAGGCTGAATATGAGGCGCGTGGCGTTGCCGCACCAGGCGGCGGTGGTTATGCACGTCGTTCGCCAGGTGTTCAACGGACAGTTCGTGGGTCTATCGTGCGACAACCACGGCGCTATTCAGACTCTACAGTCTCTTGATCCGGAGCGCAGCCATCTTTATCTGTGGGCCAATCCCGGCGGCTCCACCCCAACCCAAATCTCCGCCGAGACCAGGGAATTCGATGAAATCTCCAGGATGGTCAGGATCACTCCGGCCCAGAAAGATGTCAACGTTCCCAACAAGGAACTGTACACGACGTTCCTCAAGAACTGGATGGTCAACGCCGTCGTGGACATCGAGGGCCGCAAGTTGTGGCTCGGGGACGACAAGGACCTGGTGGATGAGCTCGTGGCGACGACCGAGAGAAAGTCGTCGGGCCGCACAATGTATTACGGTCCGACGGACCCGAACAACAGAACGGCGACCCTGGACCACAACCGGGACGCCGCCACTTACCTGTGTCACGCTATCAATTACGGGGTTGGCCTCGAAGGACAGCTCTACTCGGAAACGGAACTGATCTCCGCTATGGGTTGGTCCGGCGGGGAAACAACGTGGAAAGCGCCGTGGGAACAGACGCTTGACAACAGAAAATAAAGGAGTAGAATAAGCAATATGAAACAGAATGAAGTAGTCACCATAACCACCCGGGTTGACAAGAAGACATACGACGCGGTAATCGGAGCGACGGAAAGGACTGGTCTTTCGATCTCGGACATTCTCCGGTTGCTGATTAAGTGGTTCTTGTCGAGTCTGGTTGGGAAGTTACAGGGAGAGAAACCATGAGACAGTTCCTGTTCTGGCTGGTGTTTGTGTTGGCGGCTGCGGCTGCGTGGTATCACTCGTACCTGGTGTTCAGCGCCAGTGATCCGTGGTACATCGCCGCCCTGTCAGCCTTCGCCATTGACGGCCTCATCACCTACTCCATGTACTCTATCGGTACGTGGGTGGGCGATCAGCGCAAGGCGGGGTTTGTGGGTGTCGGGCTGTTCGCCTTCATTTCGGGGACGGCGCAGATCATCAGCCGGTTCAGGGGCCTGGGTCTGGAACTGCCCGAGGTTTTGTACTATATCTCGTTGGGTCTGGTTCCTTTGTCCACGACCGGCGCGGTGGTAGTGCTGGGCTTTGTCCACTACTTCGACGCCAAGAAGGGCGACCGCAAGCCGTCACAGTACAATCCAGGACGTGCTGTGACTACCCCACAGAGACCGATCATCCGTGATGACGACGAGGACCTGGCCCAGTTCTCTCTCCCGCCTTATGACAAGTCGATGTCCTTTGCTGACAGCCAGACCGACAGTTTTCCTATGAAGCCCAAGTAGCGGAACTGGCACCCGCTACGCGGGAACTGAGAATAGAGTGCTGGACACGAAAGGGAAAAAATGGACAAAGGGTCTACTGGCAATGGGCGGAAAAAGGTCGGGGCGGTAAAAGGTACTACGGCGGAACGTTCGACAGGCTCTCGAAAGACCGACAAGGGGAGTACGAGCAAACTAAGCAAAGACGACGCGCTCGTCGTCCTACACTCGGCTCTTGACATAATCAAGTCCAAATTTGGACCAGTGACCTGGGGAACGACAATCCACTTACCCCCCCAGGTCTACGTAATCCTACCGAAAGGAATCTTGATCTGCGTAGGCTGCAACACGATGTACTGTGACAGTGGGGACAAGAATCCGTACTGTGACAAGTGTCGAGCGACGAAATGAGAAAGAACTTGGCGTTGCCAGCGATGGCGGCGGTTGTCACAGTATGCCTGTCCACCGCCCTGGTCATCTACGGGACGGACTTCATTGGAGTTGCTCGCCACTTTATGGAAACATTGTCCCTGGTGGCGATTAGCCTGCTGGTTTACCGTAAGTTGGGTGTACTGTGACCAGACAAGCGGGTTGGGATGCGACCAGTAGACTTTATCGGGACGCCTCTGGTCGCGTCATTTCCAAGCGTAAAGATGCTGGGAGGAGAGAAATGGCCGAGAAATGCGCGTACTGTGACACGAGAAACGTTTCTGGGACAGCCAGGTGCGTGAGTTGCGGAGGCGGCAAGTTCGTTTCGGAAAGCCCAAGACCGTCAGAAGTCATCCAGGACCACCAGAGAGAACAGCGGTTCCTGGCCGAAGAAACTAGCGGGAGCGGTTTGAATTCAATGCGGGGAATCCGGACCTGCAAGATTGACGTTCGCGGACCCTGCACGGAACCCCACGAGGACCCTAAGGGATCGTCGATTTTAGACCTTATCCGGTCGGCGTTCCGATTAGATTTCTGAAACTTCCAACGAGGCTGACACGAGAACCAAAGCGCAAGAGCAGGCCGCCGAGAGAGACGGGGTATGGTGCCAGTGGTGCCTTCACCGCCTTTCCCGTCTCTCTCGGGCAACTGATGTCCACCACATCGTAGGACGCAAGGGTCCGACCGCTGATGTCCCCGAACTCTGTATTTCCCTCTGCCGGGCTTGTCACGACAACTACCACAGGGGCAACCTGCCCAAGAAGTCGGATTTGGCCCGTCTGATGCTGCAATTGTACGGGGTCGATCTAACAGAGAAATACCCGGAACATTTTGATTGACATAGGACTGAATTGGCATTACAATCATTACGATTGGGTGCCAACATGAAAACTCCACAAATCTACAAGCAGGGCAAACAAACAGGTTATGACGCGGCCAGCAGGCGCTATCGAGACGCCTCTGGCCGGATCATTTCCAAGCGGGCCTACAGGACTCTTGTGACCGACGGCGATAACCCGTCCCCGGAGTCCTTTGGTTTCACTGTCCCGAACGTGGTGACTTCGCCATACTCCGGTGTTCTGGACAAACTCGAAGCGGTCGTGGCCGGTGCGTCTAACGGCGCTGACTTGTGGAAAAACCCGACCTTGCGTCAGGCTGCCGACCGCTTCAATGCCCTGATAGCCGCATCCGCTCCTGCTCCGGCCAACGCTCAAACCCAGCCGATACCGACTGATGTCAAGGCGTCCATGAACTTGGTGGACTATTACACCAAGACCAACGGCGATGTCTGGCAACACATCGAAGCCCCGATTGACGTGGCGGTCAACCCGCTGGAAATCAACTGCCCCGACGACGGAGTCAAGCGAGAACTCGAAGAGCTTTACGACAGCCTTAGCATGTGGTCCGTGCTATACCAGAACTGGATGGCCTGCTCGATGTACGGCATTGCGCTCCCGCTGGAGGTGTGGGAAGGCAAGGACCCGGTTCAAATAGTTCACTTGCCGCCCCGTTATGTCTGGATCGGATATTATGTCCCCTACGGGATCCAATTACAGGACACGTCCGGAGTCTATTCGATCAAGCCGCTGGACAACTCGCCCCAATGGACGAACGCACTAGCCAAGTCCATGTTCATGCCGATGACGTACAACTCGTTCGGTTCCGACTGGAACGAGCAGATCGGCAAGGGCTGGGACATTCCGATCAACCCCAACTTCCTTCATCCTGTAAGAAACAAGGCTTTCGACTACCAGCGGTATCCCATTGCGCCGCTATCCAGGGCTTTCAGGGCGCTTGGGTCAAGGTCTGTGTTCGACGAAGTGGTGCGGGCCACGATTGAGGGCTACAAGAACCAATTGTGGGTCTTCCTGCTCGGCGACCTGGAGCATGTCCCGAGTTCCCACGAAATGCTGGCGCTCAAGGAAACCGTGACGGGCATGGCTGGCGAGAGAACGGGCGCTCTAGTTTGGCGCGGTGGGTTGACGGTCGAGCAGCACACTCCGAAGCCCCTGGAGCAAATGCTGTCGATGGACGCCCGCCAGGCGTTCACGATGGAGATTTTCCGGCACCTGGGCGCTTCGGGTCGCCTTGTCACCGGCAACTCAATGAGCAACCAGCGGAGCGACGGCGGAAACGAGATCGACCTGTCCATTTGGCTCAAGCGTCTCGACTTCCCCAGGACCGTCAACCTCCAATGGGAAAAGGACTTTCGACGTCGGATTGGTGAGCGCCGCTCGGAAACCTGGCGCAAGGCCAACGACAAGACGACCGTCCAGTTCTCCAAGTCCCTGTTGGAAGTCTCCGACATCATTGAGAAGGAACTGCGTCCACTTTACGCGATGGGCCTGTTGTCTCGCACCACCACTCTTGAGAAGTCTGGATACAACTACGACGCCGAGAGAAACAACAAGCAAAATGAGCAAAAAGACCTTGAGTTATTCACTGTCGTACCCACGTATTCTCAAACGACTGTCAACAAAGGCACGCCTGAGAAGAAAGCAGACATTGGCCCGCAGGGTAGACCACCAAAGTCGATGAGCGCCAACGAAATCTTGGCCGCCTGGGAGAACGACGAAGAGCGGATCGGACTGATGGCCCAGACCGAGAGCCTGGTGAACGCCGAATTGGGGTCCGAGAACTCGGACGGCAAGAAGTTCATCGCCGCCCTGCTAGCCCTGCTTTTGTCTCTTGACTCTGTAACCGAGCGCGTGTATCGTGAAAGCGGCGGTATGTCCGCGTTGTCCGACGACACCAAGACGTTCGCCAGGCGCTTCGTCTCGTCCTTTGCCGTTGGCTTCGAGCAAGCCATAGCCGAACACCAGGGGACAGACAAGGCCGAGGCCTTTATGTCAAGAGCGTTGCTGTACCCGCAAGAGGGGTACAAGATGGCGGCCATGAACGGGCAAGCGGCGGCAATGGCGGAGCGTGGGGCACGGTACTGGAAGCGTGTCACCCAGCAGGACAAGAACGTGTGCGAGATTTGCGCTGCGGACGCTCTCGTGTCGCACTCGATAGAGGAGCCGTTCCAGGTCATGCACCCGAACGAGCGGTGCGCCCAACAGTTCTTGCACGTCCAGTACATGACGGCGGGCGGCCTGCCGTCGATTGAGATACCAGTTCCCAGGTCATACGATTACCCAGACGAGTTCACGGAAATCACCGGGGCAAAGAAACGCATCGTGCGGAGGAAACGGAATGGGTGAGGCGCTATTCGTATACGCGGACAGGAACGAACTCGGCATACTCAACACATCACAGTACAGGGTGCTTATCCCGGCAAAGTATCTGAACAAGGCGGGCCACAAGATAGTCACAGAAACGGGCGGGTCGATCACCAACGTCTACGGACACAAAGCCGACACGATCAACTATTCGCACGTTCCAGAGGTTGTGCTGTTGGAGCGCGTTGTCTGGCCGGGGCGCATTGAGAAACTCCGCTTGGCCGGCGCTCGGCGCATCATCATAACGTTCGACGACAACTACCAACTCCTGCCCCCGGGTGCCGCCAGCGAGTATTGGAAACGGAACTACGGGGATTTTGTCAAGTGTCTGGGTCTGGTTGATGAAGTAATAGTGCCCAGTGTTGCGCTCGCAGCCGACTACTCCAAGCTCTGCAAGAAAATCTCGGTAGTTGAGAACTACCTAGACCCCGATCTGTGGCAAGCAAAAACAAAGTACGACAACCACCCGTTGACCATTGGCTGGGGAGGCAGTAATCAGCACGTAGCGACCTGGGCGAACAAACACTTCTCTTCCGCCCTGAGAGAAATCCAGCGACTGTACGGCGACAAGATACGCATAGTGGTCTACGGCGATGCGGCGGTTTCCGCCCTGAGTGACGGCAACGTAGAGTTTGAGAGTCGGTATCTGGTTCCGTTTGACGAATGGCCGAAACATTGCGCCCAGTTTGACATTGGGCTTGCGCCCCTGTACGGTGTGTATGACGAGCGGCGGAGCAACCTAAAGGTGATCGAGTATTGCGCTGCCGGAGTTCCGTTCGTTGCGACCGACGGAACACCCTATCGGGGATTGTGGGTCGGCAGCCATGTCGGCAAGACCAACGAAACTCGCGGGTGGATTGCGGCACTCGACAAGATTATCCAGAACTACCCATCCGAAGTCGAGACAATGCAAACAAGCGGAGCGGAAATCGCCAGCGAATACATGATGAACAACGGCGTTCACAGATACGAGGAGATACTGTTCAATGCCTAACATTCCGTGGATTTCCGTTGTCATTCCAACCTACAGCGCGGTTGGGTTTGAATTGACCAAGACGTGCATACAGTCTCTAAAGGCAACTCACGCCCACCTGAATCCGGAAATAATCGTAGTCAATGACGGCAATCTGGCAGCAGATGAGATCGCCGAAATGTGCGAACAGAACGGCGCTGTCTTTTACGGGATCGAGCGCGGTGGGTTTGCCAAGGCGTGTAACGTCGGTCTGTCTCAGGCTAACGGAGAGATGGTGTTCTTGGTCAACAACGACATCGTTTTCTACGAAAACACTCTGCAAGTAATGGCCGACGCCTGCAATGTATTGGGCGCTGGCGTGATTGGCTGTAAGTTGATATACCCCACAAAGAAAGTCCAGCACGCCGGCATCACGTTTGTTCCCAAGAACCCCAAGACCGACTATCCGTTGCCCGGCTGGTTCGACCACATCGGGCGCGGACTAGACGAGTTTCACCCCGACGTGGTGTCTATGCGTATCTCGTTCGTCACCGGAGCGTTGCTCGGCATCAGCAAGGCAGCCAGATACGGTGTTGGCCTACTGGACGAGCGGTTCGGATTTTCGTGCGAGGACGTGGATTACAACTTGCGCTGTCTAGAAGCGGGCCTCAAGCCATACTACATCGGGTATACTGGCGCAATTCACGCCGAAGGAGCGACCAGGGGCGCTTCGCCTGAGGAAAAGGTGAAACTGGCTCCGGACGTGTACGAGAAAGAGAAGCAATCTCTGGCCGACCTGTTCGACAAATGGACGGGCTTCGACTGGAAATCAATACAGGTGTGAGACACAATGCGCGTATCCAGAAAAAGGCATACGTGCAAGCGAACGATAATGTTCGGCAGCAAGGGATCAAAGATAACGGTTTACGCGGTGTGCCGAGTGTGTGGGGACTATGTGATTGTCGGGTTCCCGAGGAAAAAGAAAGCGAGGGAAAAGTGATTACGTTCGTTTGCCCCAAACCAGATACGCCGTCAGGTGGAGTGTGGTTTATCCACAAGATCGTTCAACTGATGCGCAAGATTGGCATTGAGGCGGTCGTGGCTCAAACGACCAAGTTTGACGTTTGGTGGGCGAACGAGACCTTCGACGACGACATGATCGTTGAGTACGACAAGGCCACAAAGTCCGACGTTTGGGTATATCCGGAGGTCTTGTGGAGTCTGTCGTCTGGCCGAGACGGGCGCAAGATCATGTTCGTGCAGAATGCCGTGTGGGGGCCAACAGAGAAAAAGGACTATGAGGGCGTCGAGGTCCTGGTCTGCTCCAGACACATGTGGAACAAGGTCAAAAGACTGTACCAGGCCAACGTGATTGGCAAGATTACCCCATATGTGGACCCCGAACTGTTCCCGACCACGGCCAAAACAAAGGACGCCGTTCTCCTGATAAAGCGCCGAACCGATATGTACGACCAAATCCGTGACGCTGTTGTCTCTGCCGGCTTTCGCCCTATCGAAATCACGCAACCCGTCACCCAGAAGCAAATCGCCGCCATGTTGGCTTGGTCTGAATTCTACGTTCATTATGTCTACCCCGAGGGCTGGCCGATGGCTTGTGCCGAGGCTATAATGTCGGGCGTGATCGTGGTCGGAACTCCGGGTGGGGGAGGCAACGAGTTCATGTTCAACCGAGAAACGGCAATGGTTGTGCAGGACCCCGATCACGGCGTAAGCAAGGACGAGTTCGTTGCCAGACTGGTTGAGGCGCTTGTCGTGTTGCGAAACGACGCCGACCTGCGAAGCAAGATGTGGCAACAGGCCCGGTCGTTTGTCTCGCAGACGTATACCGAAGAGAACACTATCAAAGAGATAAGGCAAGTGTTCGGATGACCAAAGACCCAATGCAAGACGAGGCGTGGCTTATTGAAACTCTTTTCAACGACAGAGTGCGTTGGACGAAAATGCCCGCCTGGCAAGCCGTACACTTCGCCCTGTTCGGTCCGGAAAACGGGGCAACGGTTCGCTCCGCGAGAGTCAAGTTTCCTGAGGGCGTGTTGGATCGCTGGGGGACAAGCGGAACGATTAGGAACACAATTGGCAGCGATATACATTGAGGACACTATGGGACACTACACTGAGAGTGACAACATCCGAAAATACTGGGACGACCGCTACATCGAGTGGGACAAGAACCCCGCGATACACGTCATCCAGGGCAAGTACGCCTGGTTCGACGCCAGGTTCGACCACATTCTCAAGCCAGTAATCCAAGGCGAGAGAGTTCTGGAGTTTGGGTGCGGCAACGCGATGTATTCCGTTCCCATGCTGCGCCGATACTCGTTATACTATGGCGTCGATGTCAGTCCCAAGGCGATTGAAATCGCGCACAGATACCACGACAATCCCAGGACGAACATTCAACTGATCGAACCCAATCAGGTCTTACCCTTCCCCGACCAGTTCTTCGACTGTGTGTTCACAATCACCGTTCTCCAGCACCAGCCGATTTCCTTCAGGTTGGCAATGATAGAGGAACTCAAGCGGGTGTTGAGGCCGAACGGAGTGTACATTGGATTGGAATGGGCAGACAGGCACAGCGCAAGTTGGGATATGCCGCCCATCGAGGAGGATGATTGGTGCAAGGCATGGCGACCCTTTGTAATCGAGAGGGACATTCCCCCGGAACATCCAGATTGGCGAAGCGACAACGTTTGGGTTGCCCGACAACCGAGATAGCGACTTTGCGGAGACCGGCATGAAGATGTGTACCAAGTGTAAAATCGAAAAAGAAGACAGCGAGTTCGGATTTAGAAAGGGCCGGAAGGACAACAAGAATTCGAGATGTAAGTCTTGCAACAATTCGCACTCGAAGAATTACGCTTCTGCCCACCCGGACAGGCGCAAGCTTACTTGCGGTAATTACTACTTAAACAACAAAGAAAAGATAAGAGGATACATAAGCGAGCACAGGGATAGCATACGCGAAACAAAAAAGGCATGGAGGCACAACAATATAGACAAAACAAGAGAATACTCAAGGCGCGGTCATCTAAATCACAAAGAAAGAGATTACAATAAATGCAAAACGTGGAGATTGGCAAACAAAGACAGAGTAAACTCAACCAAGCGAGAATGGAGAGCAAATAATAGGGGCGTTAATCTGGGGTATCTCAACAAATGGAGGACGAAAAACCCGAACAAGGTTTTGGCAAGTAATCACAAAAGACGCGCCAGAATACGCGGGTCTTCTGGCGAATTCACGGATACGGAATGGAAGGAACTGTGCGAAAGATATGGGAACATTTGTTTGTGCTGTGGGGAAAAAAGAAATTGACCGTAGACCACATTGTTCCCGTATCGCTTGGCGGCAAAAACACAATAGATAATCTACAGCCGTTATGCTTAACGTGTAACAGCAAAAAGCACAACAAAATTATTGATTACAGAGACAACGTGTGGTATTCGGAGTAAACATGGCCCGCTACGACGATCTTTCTGAGTACGACTGGCTGATGGCCGAAATCATCAAGCACGAAAGCGACCAGGCCAGGGTGCTAGGTCATATCCTGATGGATAAACTGTCCCCCAAGTCGGTGATCGACGTTGGGTGCGGACCGGGCATCTATTTGTTGCCGTTCCTGGAGCGGGGAGCGGAGGTGATGGGCATTGACGGAGCGCCCAGGTCGGGACAGTCCTTGCCGGCAACGGAACCTTTTCAGATCGTGGATTTGCGAAACCCCTGGTTCCCGCCCAGGCGGTTCGATCTGGCGCTGTGTATCGAAGTTGCCGAGCATCTGAGACCGCAATACGCCGGCATATTAGTGGACACGGTTTGCAGGTGTGCAGACGTTGTGTTCTGGACAGCCGCCCGGCCCGACCAAGGTGGAGAGGGTCACTACAATCAACAGACCAAAGACTATTGGCTTGACCTGTTTGCGGGACACGGCTACGGCCTAAGCCCACGCAACGAACAGGTGATGGCCGAGGTGAACCGCTTGCCGGAGTTCGAGCATTGCAAGTGGGTTCGCTGGAACGGGATGCTGATCGAGAGGTCAAAATGACGATGATAACGAAAAGCGGTCAGGCTTCTCTCAGGGGCGATGTTGTAAAATATCTGTCGCAGAAGAGGCTTGAACGATCCGACTACAAGATATTAGACATAGGCGGGATTGCGATGCAATGGCTGGGCGACTTCCAGCCCGACTATGCGGACATCCAGGCTCCGGCGAAATACCAGGGCGACATCAACAATCTGGAGACCTGGGAACACATCGAAAGAGACGGGCCTTGGGACTTCATAAGTTGCACGCACACCCTGGAGGATCTCCGGAACCCCGAGGTCGTCATCCGAATGATACGAAAAAACGCCTTGGCCGGGTTCATCGCGGTTCCTCACAAGCACTCCGAACTAACAACGTGGGTGCATCCGGACTACGTTGGGTATTGCCATCACAGGTGGATATTTTGCATTCAGGATGACAAATTTCGAGCGATTGCAAAGTGGCCCGTCACTGGTCAGTTGCGAAAGGGCGGTAGGCCAGGACCGGGCTTTCTTCCCTGGCTCAACCCAGGCATGGCTAACCAGGGAGAACTCGCATTTCTCTGGGAAGGAGATTTCGACTTCGAGATCGTCAACAACGATTTCCCGGGTTTGGCTACCGAGGGCTGCGATGGTATGCTCAGGATGATTAGAGACGAAATGGGGCCAGGTCTGTAATGGCTAGAGTTCTCCACGCCCTAGACTCCTGGAACATCGGCGGCATACAAGAGTTGGTGCTGCTAATCAGCCGCCACTCCAAGCACAAGCACGATGTTTGGGGTGGACGTGGAACGATGTCGCCTATCATGGACGCGGAGGGGATAACGACCTGGGAAGGCGGTCCTCCGGCAGACGCAAAATACGATGTTTATGTCGGGCATGGCGTTGGCGGATGGTCCTATAACAACAGTTTCCGGTGGGCAAAAGATCGCGGAATGCGAACCGTCGAGGTTATGCACAGCAACGCCAAGTCCCAAACCGATCCATCCCTGACAGATAGATTTGTCGGCTTAAGCAGACTGGCGGCGTCTATCAGTGGACACCACAAGGATGTGCGCGTGATCTATGCGATAGTCGAGGTTGACAAGTACGCTCGCCAAGACCCGAAGTATATTGGGCGTCTTTCAAGACTCGCGCCCGAGAAACGCCCAATGACGTTTGTCGATCTGGCCCGCAAGTTCCCGTCCGAAAAGTTCGCAATTGCTGGCGATGGCGCTCTGATGAACGACGTTCGGCGCAATGCCCCGCCCAACCTGGACGTATTGGGTATGATTAGGGACTTCCCGGCGTTCTACTCGTCCCTTCGCCTGTTCGTGTTCCCGACAAAGGATGAGTGCTGTTGCACGTCGGTTGCTATGGCTCAGGCGGCTGGAGTTCCTGTGATCTGTCAGAACATAGCGGCGCTTCAAGAAACGACCGGAAGCACGGCGTCATTGGCGTCAACCGATGCTGAGTTCTCTGACAGAGTAGCCGACTACATCAGAAACCCAACCCCATACGAGGAAATGGCGGTCCTGGGCAAGATCTGGGCACGAGCCAGTTTCTCCCCCGAAGTGGTGAGCGGCAAGTGGGACGCCTTGATTGACGAGTTGACGTAATGAAACCTATAGATTATTTGATTGTTGGAGCGGGTTTGTACGGAGCGGTCATGGCGCGGGAATTGACCGACGCTGGTGCGCGTGTTCTGGTGGTCGAGAAGCGGAACCGAGTGGCGGGCAACTGTCACACCAGGCAAGTGGAAGGCGTTGTGGTCCACGATCATGGGCCGCACATCTTCCACACCAACAGCGAAAACGCTTGGCGATACGCAAACCGATTTGCCCGCTTTTACGAACACAGGACATCGGTAGTAGCGTGCTTTGAGGACAAGATACTCTCATTTCCGATCAATATGATGACGTTCTACCAGGTGTACGGCGTCAAAACCCCCAGCGAGGCGATGAGAATTGTGGCCCAAGACGCACCGTCCAGCATAAACAATATGCGCGACTCGTGCATCGCCCGCATGGGAAAGAAAATGTACGAGACGATAGTCGAAGGGTACACAACCAAGCAGTGGGGCAAACCCCCGGAGCAGTTGCCAGTGTCAATAGGGCGGCGTATACCTGTTCGTTTCACATACGACAGCCGGCGCTTCAATAGCAGGTTTGAGGGGTTGCCCGACGGGGGCTACACCCCGATGGTCGAGAGAATGCTGGCAGGGATTGAAGTTTGGATGGACGTGGACTATCTGGCGAGCAAAGGCGACTTGCCGAGAGCCGACAAGATCGTCTATTCCGGACCCATCGACGCCTTGTTTGAATACGACCAGGGGCACTTGGAATATCGCTCACTGAGATTTGAGACGTTTGTCAACCAGGGCGGCTCCCAAGGCGTGGAGTGCGTAAACTACACCGGACTTGAATGTGACCACACGAGAGTTGTGGAGTACAATTACTTCATGGAGAAGCCAATACTCTCTCCGTCAGTCGGAGCGGTAGAATACCCATCCTCCGCGGGCGAGCCGTACTACCCAATAAACGACGACAAGAACAATCGCCTAGCGAAATCGTACAAGGATCGCGCCGAACAGATGGGAATCATTGTTGGCGGACGCCTAGGTTCGTACAAATATCTTGATATGGACGCCGCGATTGCGATGGCTTTTGTAGACTCACAGAGAGAAACAGGCCCATGACTATAAGCGTCGTCCTGCTCCAATATCGCTTGCCGGAGTACACCCGGATCGCCCTCCAGTCGGTTCTTGAGAGCGACCTTGCGCCCAGCGAAATCATCCTGGTAGACAACGGGTCTCCAGAGGAAGAAATCTCCTGGGCCGAAACGTTCCCGGTCAAGATAATCCGTCTGACAGAAAACATCGGATATGTTCGCGGGACGAACGTCGGTTGGCGTGCTGCCCAGAATGAGTTCATCTTCTTGCTCAACAACGACCTGTCTTTGTCTCGACAGTGTATCAGGCGCATGGTGGCGGCTCTGCAAAAGTATCCAAAGATAGGCTGGCTTACGGCCTGTTACCAGCGCGGACCTTGGGACAACAGCAAGACGCCAATGCCCACTCACATAGAACGAGAACTGGACCAAAGCAAAGGCGCAAGTCGAGACAAGATGAACGCCTGGTCCGAGAGGCTCGGCGACGAACCGGCCATAGAGTATTGCAACAAGACCGAGGGCACCGCGATAATGGTCAGGAAGTCCATAAGCCTAAGCGTCGGGGAGTATTGGGACGAACTGTGGGGGCACCATACTCACGACTATTCCCTCCGCCTGAAAGCCAATGGCTACCAGACGGCGGCGTGCAAGAACGCGGTCTTTTGGCACTCGACGGAACACCCAACGGTTGTTGCGGCCTTTGGAGACATCGCCATGCCAGAGCGGTATAATCACTCCACGCAACTGATGAACACAAGATACGGAACCTCGTGGAGATAGCGATGACAACTAACGTCCTTCTCGTGTACCCGCAGCCGAGCGTAAGTTCACCCCAGAAGTCCCCTCCCCTGTCCATCTTGCACGTCGGAGAGTCGCTCAAAACGGCCAAGGAAAGGGGGCTGTCTGATGAGACGTATTCCGTCAGATATGTGGACTGTCGATACGACGACCTTGCTCCAGACGACTACAAGTGGGCCGACGTGGTGGGCGTCAGTTCAATGACTGGACACCAACTTCGAGGTGCAATTTCCACTCTGAAAGCCGCCAAGTCGTTTGGCAAACGGACCATTCTCGGCGGAATCCATGTGACGATGCAGCCAGAGCAATGCTTGGCCGAAGATTATGTCGATAGCGTCGTTCTGTCCGAAGGTGAACTGGCCGTAATTGACGCCATACACGGCGGGAAGAAGCAAGTTGCTATCAGGCGGCTAACGGGAACGCAAGACCACGTGTCGCCAGTGTCGCCCGAGACCTTGATCCACTTCAAGCGAAGCGCCCGGACGGGCGACACGGTGCTGATGACTTCTCGTGGCTGCCCTTTTAGGTGTGGATTTTCACTTTCGGGAGAGACCTTGATCCCGACCTCGGACGGATTGCTTCGCATGGATGAGATTTGTGGAGACCAGCCATCTATTCTTTCCGTAGACTTGCTCGTGGCGACAGACAATGGATGGAAAGAGGCCAACTACGCAATCAACGAAGGAGAGATCGACGCTTTTGAGATAGAAACGTTCACGGGATTGAGAATCACAGCATCTGATGTTCATAAGTTTCGTGTTCTTACACAAGATGGCGAATATGCGTGGAAAGAAGTCAAAGACCTAGAGCCAGGCGTTGACTGGATACCCATTCAGTACAACTTCGGCGTGTTTCCGTCAGAGTATCGGGAGTTAATGCCAATCCCTCCAAGAGAGGGTCGAGTCAACAAGAGCGGCTATCGCTCAACGGCGACATACCCCCTTCACGATCCGCTATCAAAAGTTCCGACTCTGCTTACGGAGGATTTGGCGTGGATCGTTGGGTTTCTTGTTGGCGACGGGACTATCGAGAAAAAGCGGTCCCAGATGAAGTTTAACTGCATCCCGCGCAGCAAAGAGCAATTGCTCCCCAGGTTAGATCGTGTGTTTGGAAGCACATTCAAGTGCCGCCCAGACTCCCGAAGCAAGAAGGTGGAGATTGTTGGCGTGGCTAATCGCCAAGTGTGGGACACGATAGTTTATGGCGTTGGCCTTGACGTGAACGAAAAACATAAAATACCCAAACTGATAAGAATGTCTCCTCGGAGCGTGTTAGAAGCGTTTTTGGATGGCCTATGCGAGGCTGACGCCCACAACACGCCCAAGGAGGGGTTGATACTTACAACGTCAAAGAGACATCTTGCAGATGATGTTGCTATGGCGTGGCTGTCTCTTGGGCATAGACCGACGATAAGAACAACACTCAACAAGGCATATGGTGGTGTCTTCGTAAAACACATCGTATGTAGGGACAGAAAGAGTTCTCTTCGATTTACCGCCAGAATTGCCGGCGGGTTTGGCGTGAAGAAGCCTAACTGGCTATATCCTTTTATGGACGCCAAGGGTTCCAAACAAAGAGAACAAGTTCTTGTTCGGACAGAATCCGATATCGGCGCGGACACGCGAGAACAGTATTACGTTCCCCTGAAATCGGTAAGTCCTATTGGAAAAAGAGTTCTATACGACATATCCGTGCCAGACGGAAACTCGTTCGTGGCTAACGGATTCGTGGCGCACAATTGTTATATTCAGAAGTTCTTCGAAAGATCATGGCAAGAGGTGGATATGGACAGGTGGAGGAGCGATGTGCTGTATTTGAAAGAAAACGGGGTGGTCAAATACGAACATGGAGACGATTTTATAGGCAAGTGGTCTCGTGCCCGCGAAATCATATCGTTTCTCCACAAAAACGATATTCAATACAGGCCGTCCATTAGAGCGCACCAGGTCGATAACGAAGTTGCCCGCGAGATGGCGGAGATGGGGATCAAGCATATCTCGGTCGGCATGGAGACAGCCAGCGCAAGGATGCTCAAACTGACAAAGAAGGACATCACCATCGAGCATCAATACCAATGCGCGGAGTCCCTAGCCAAGCACGGCATACACCCGTTGTTCTACTGGATATTAAAAATGCCCACAGAGACGGTCTCGGAAACCAACGAGACCCTTGACCACATGGATCAAATGGCGGCCATATTCAGGAAATACGGAACCCCTCTAACCCAGAATGTCTATTGTTATGTCCCGCTTCCGGGAAGCCCCCTGTTTGATCTTGTTGACAAGAATACTTTGCCAAAGTCAATGATGGAGTGGTCCAGATATTCGCTAAACCAGACAAATGACGAGTTTGCGAGTTCGGCGTATTGGATCGGAGGTCTGCACTTCCACAAGGGGAAAGGCGACAAGACAGACAGGAACTTTCCAGGCCTGATGCGATTAATGATATTGCCGTTTGAGATTATAGCGACTCTTCGCTGGCGGCTTAGGTGGTTTGGGCACTACAAGTTCGAGAAGATGATCATTGAAACTTTACTGAAGTGGGCCACTATGCGCTACGAAAACTCAATCAGAAAAGGTAGCGTCAACAACGTCAACGAAGTAGAGGCTATGGACTTTGGCGTTGTGGAACACAAGCCCGACATTGGTGCTAGAGGAGAATTTCTGACGGGAGATATTGACGGGAAATCCGGTCGGCAGTAAAATAGCAGCGGAGGACAACATGGAAACCGGATATAGAAGAAGCCGAAGCCTAGAAGAGAGATTCTTTGAAAAGATTGACAAACGAAGAAAAGACGAGTGCTGGATATGGAAAGCGTCGTTTCAAAAGGGATACGGCCAGATAGGAATAAAGGGTCAGGCGTTTCCAGAAAAGGCTCATAGAGCGTCTTGGATAATTCACTTCGGAAAAATCCCGGACGGGTTGTTTGTTTTACACAAATGCGACAATCCCGCCTGTGTAAATCCTAGACATTTGTTTCTTGGTACTCAGTTAGACAACATAAGGGACATGGATAAAAAGGGAAGGAGAGTGTCTAGCGGTCCCACAAACAGAGTGGGCGAACTTAGTAATTCCGCTAAACTAAGTGACGATCTTGTTAGATATATACGACAAGAGAGAAACAAGGGGAGAAGCCAACAGTCAGTGGCCGACGAGATTGGAGTTGATAGAAAGACAATATCTTGCGTGGATACTGGCAAAACCTGGTCGCACGTTAAGTAATAGTCGTGCAAGAGACGACCAAGAGGCGGTGGAACAATGATTGACATCTTTATGATCGTGCTGAACGAAGAAGAACTGGTCAGATACGCGATGGAGAGCGTGTATCTAATCAGGGAACACGTTGGAGTGTTCTCAATTGTGGACAACGGGTCTACTGACGACACGCTTGACATAATCCAAGAGTTCAACCAGAGTCTAAATTTGGACTTACAGCACATCAGGAACACGCCCCACCACGGGAACCTGAGAAACGCCGCGATCTCGCGGTGCAAATCGGACTACGTTTTCTACCTGGACGCTGACGAAACGTGGGACGTGCGGATGCTGGACTACATTGCCCGGGGAAAATACAAAGGGAGCGATTGGGTGGACTTTACCAAGTACAACACGGTCTTTGACAGAGATCACTGCACCCCAGACAAAGGACCAGCCACTCGCGGATTCAGAAATCTGCCGGGCACAACGTTTACTCAAAACGTTCACACGTATCCACTGAATCCGTCCTTCAAAATCAAAACGCACGCCGACGTGACAATGTTCGATCATACCGGATGCAAGTCCACAGAGGCAATGTGGGCTAAGGGGTGGAGGTATCAGTGGGCTGTCGGAACGCTTTGCATAGGTAGGCCGAACGAGTACATCTGGCGAATGGGCAACGCCATCCGAGACAACGCGATCACCATTCTGCCGGACGAGGTAAGAAAGCATGTCTTCACAGGGCCAACAAAATGAAGGCATTGGTGACTGGCGGCTGGGGGTTCATCGGGTCTCACCTGGCCGATAGATTGCGGAAACTTGGTCACGATGTAATCATAGTTGACAACAAGGCTCCAGCAAAACAGAGGGACAACGCCATATACAGGTGCGACATCAGGGACACGTCCTGGTTGAACGACATCATGTTCACCGAGAAACCGGACACGGTGTTCCACCTGGCCGCGCTTGCGTCCGTCCGAGACTCTTTTGTCAGACCATACGAGTATTACTCCAACAACGTTCTCGGAACGGTTTCGCTGTTCGAGAGCCTTTCAGCAAGCGTTGAAAACTTCGTCTTTGCTTCGAGCGGTGGGACCGTGTACGGCAAACCACTCGTGTTCCCTGTTGGCCGCCTTTCCCGTCTCAACCCAATCGACCCCTACGGCGCAACCAAGGTTGCCGGCGAACACTACGTAGAAATCCAAAGCGCAAAGCGCGAAATCCGGTGGAAGAACCTGAGATACCCGAACGTGTATGGCCCCCGACAGGACCCATACGGCGAATCCGGAGTCGTAGCAATCTTTTGTCAGGACGTTATAGACTACCTGACGCCCGTCATCAATGGCGATGGCGAGAACGTTCGAGACTTCTTGCACGTCAATGATGTCGTCGATGCTACCATAAAGTCTCTTGACATAACGCCGGGCAGTTACAACGTCGGGTCTGAGTGTGGAACGTCGATAAACCAGATCGCGTCACACATTGCGGTCGCCAGTGGACGTGATGTTGAGTTTGTCCACGGACCGCCCAAGTACGGCGAGGCCAGAAAGATCATCCTGAGCAAGGATTTCGAGTACAATGTAACCGATGTTTCCGAGGGCGTCAAGGAAACTTACAGGTGGTTCAAGGAGAAATCACGGTGACAACGCTGGCTGCGTATCTGTTCGGCTACAACCTCAACAAGATCGCCTATCCGTGGAAAGCGAGCATCCTGTCTGCGTTGGCGGCAGCGGACATCGTGTACTTCTGTGCCTGTCCGAGCGAGGACGACTTCGAGCAAGACCTTTATGACACTTTCGGTCACGAAATCGAGGCTGGGCGGTTGGCTGTGATACACAGACCCTGGGGAACGCACTACTCTGTCCAGGCCCACATCGCTAATTCCCTGTTGGACCAAATCGGCACCAAGTTCGACTTCGCCTTGAAGATGGACGCCGACGAGGTGATCTGCGAGTGGTCAATCCCCCTGTTCCGCAAGCAACTCGACGATTACAACAAGAGTGGAGCAGTTCTCGCCAGGCCGCAGTATCTACACTTCTGTCCCGACGCCAACACCACTTTCCCGTTTATCTACGACAGCAAGGCGGTGATCTCTCGAACGTCTGCCGGGTTACGATACTCTTCGGGTCACGGCGGGGACGCTTGCGCCCTGGGCGGAGCGCCAGAATACCAGACTACCCTGATGTTGCACCACTACGGCAAGATGGAACAGGGACGGGAACGAGAAGCATTGCTGAAAGAAAGATCGTTCCAGAAACTTTATGTCGAGTTGGGATTTCCAGACCCTCGCGTCGAGGCATTGGCGTCTCAGGGATACATGGACTACGTACACGTTTTCAAGAACGCATACGACAAGGGACACTTCAAGCCGTACCGGGGACGACATCCGATTTTCGTCCAGGACTGGCTTGAACAAATGCGCCAACGCTCGATTGGGTTTTGGAAGGAGATGGGCAAGTGACGAAGGTAATGATCGTCCTGGAAACGGGGTCTTTGGCTGGCGGAGTACGGGTGGTCGGTGAGATTGCGAACGGATTGGCTAACAGGGGACACGACGTTTCGATCTGGTCCGTGAACGACGCCAAGACGATGGCCTGGTTCGACCTGGACAAGAAGATCGTCTGGCACTCGTTCCTGAGAACCGGGACAACCGCCGACTACGACCAACTTGCCGATGTGCTAAAGAAACAGGACGGCCTCAAGATGGCTACGTTCTGGAAAACCGCCTACGCTGTTCAATATGCGTCTAGGCCGGGCGAGGGCTTCTATCTCGTCCAGGACGTTGAGACCTCGTATACGCTCGGCACGATAATGAGCGCCACGGCCATGAACACCTACGGCCTGGGGATACATAACGTCACCACCTCCAAGTGGGTCGAGACGCAAATCCCCTGTGACTACATCGGGATCGGAGTGTCGAGTTTCTACAGACCCGCATCGAAGTCCAAGAGGGGCAAGGTCCCCTTGGCTACGTCTCGCAGATTGGCGCTCAAGGGCTGGGACGTGCTGTGCGAGACGGCGCGATACTTGGCACAGCGCAACATTTTCTTCGACCTGTTCGGGATTGACAAGACCAGCACTATGTTCGTCAAGCACAACTACTACAGGTTCCCGCCGGACTCGCAGGTCAGGAAACTGTATCAAGAGGCGGGTTGCTTTGTTAGTCCGTCCCGGCACGAAGGGTTCAACCTAACAGCCCTGGAAGCGATGGCCTGCGAGAGTCCCGTAGTCAAGACGATTGACGACGGGTCGAACGAATACTCTGAACATAACGTAAACTGCCTGACCAGCAACGATCCCAAAGAACTTGCGTCTTATGTCGAGCGAGTTTTGAAGGACAAAGACCTGGCAAAGTCGCTGGCCTACAACGGCGTCAAGACGGCTGCCAAGTACAAATGGCGAGACGTTATCGACCGTCTTGAGGCGTTGTTTTAGGTACTTGACAGAATGATGAAAGTCGTTACAATCATATCGAGCGCACACACAGGGTAAGACTATCAGGGCGTTGGCAGTGGACCAACGCCCGTTTTTGTTGCCATGACTGACAATATCACCTTTCTGCAAGTCAACTCCCCGACCGACATCTCCCTGCAAGCAAGTGGGCAGGGCGATATTTTAGTGTTCAAGAACGCGATCCTGTGTCGGGCCGAGGTCAACAAGAACCTTGACGAAGTATTGCCAGACGGTATCGACGAGTTGGCGGTAAGCATCGGCGGTCGTCCAATCGATGTCGAGCATGACCTTTCGCTCAATTGCGGTGTCTTTACTGCGGGTCGTCGAACGTCTGAGAATGCCTTGTCTGTGGACGGCTTCATCTGGGCCGACCGATTTCCGCAAACGGCGGACGGTATGCAAACCGGCACTCACTACTTGAGCATTGAGGCGGACGCAGACAAGGCAAAGTGTTCAATCTGTGGCGGCGAGTACGACAGCGCCACTGACTACTGTGACCATTTGTCCAACCGGCGGCTGACTGGCGCTCACAGGACAATGGTTGGCCTGAAAGCCAAAGGCGGAGCAGTTACCAAGCGCCCCGCCGGAACGGACACGGCCTTTGACCGCTCGTCCCTATTCTTCGTTGCCAGTCACGAAGAGAAAGAAAAGGTTACAACTATGGCAGAGAAAGAAATGGCGAAGTGTCCGCGTTGCGGCGAAATGGTCGAGGCCAACGAGACTTGCGCGAAGTGCGGCAAGTCGATGGAAGCATCGGTAATTGCGGCTGAACTGGCCGAGGCTTTGGCGAGACTGAACGAGATCGTCAATCTCAAGGAGCAGTTGCAGGCCGCTCACGACAAGTTGGCTGCCGACCTGGAAGCCGCCAAGACTGACGCCCAGAAGGAAAAGGAAACGCTGTCGGCCAAGGTTTCTGACCTGGTGGCGTCTATTCGTCGCTCGGCCCTCGGACTGGGTGACGAGGACTGGAACAAGCGCAAGGAGGTGATCCTAAGAATGGACGACGAAGCGTTCAATCTGATGGTTGCTTCGATTTCCGAGAGCAAGAGCAAGACAATTGCGGGCGTTCGGCTGCCAGAACCCGTCGCTGGCGGAACGCAAATCAAGGAACCTATCACGCTAAAGTAAGATAACCGGGAGATAAACATCATGGCTGCAAAAGTTTCTCAACTCATCAATGGCGGTATCCGCAACGGCAAGGAACTCAAGACCAACGGCGCGACTATCGAGCCGGGTCTGCTTGTCAAGTTGGACACCTCGGGATCGACCGTCTCGCTGGCCGGTGTTGACGGTGCTGTGTTCGGCTTTGCCTACGGCAATCGCTATCAGCCCTACCGCCCGACGACCCGCGTGTTTGCGACCAACGAGCCGCTGACCGTGGTCTGGGGCCAGGGCGAGCTGCTGCTGTCGGCTGACTTCTTCGCTGGCGGCACCCTGCCCGTTGCTGGCGACCCACTGTACTCCGGCGCTTCGGGTCTTTGGTCAGTCGCCGAGACCGCCGGCTCTGCGCTCGGGAAGTTGAAGGCAGATGTGGTCAAGATCGTCACTCGCATGGAGCCGGTCGGCGGTGTGGGTTCGTCTCAGAACCTCGCTCACGTTCGGTTCAGCATCGTTCCGTAACGGAGGACAACATGGAACTGAATAAGCTAATCGGATTTGACTACCGCAAGGGCTGCTTCACCATCGGCACGCACGATGTCAAGGGCAACAAGCTTGAGGCATCGGCGTACAACCAGGCCGACGTAGATGCGTTCCTGGCGAAGATGGCGAGTGGCTCGCCGGACGATCACGAGCTGCTGGCGGCTGCCATTGTCGAGCCAATCGAGCAGGTGGTTCCGTATCTGGAGATGTACAACACCTTCTATATGGACAATACCTACGGCGAACTGGAAGACAACGCCATCCCGGTCGAAGACACCGTGGCAATCGCCTTCGAGACCCACCAGGACAGCGCCGTTCTGTTCGTTCGCTCGGGTTTCACCTGGACGCGCCCTGAGTTCCAGACGTTCGACGCCGGTATCGAAGTGCCGTGGGACGCACTCAAGAAAGCCGGCTGGAACTTCCTGGAGCGCCAGATGCGCCGAACCGCCGAGGCTCTGGCCCGCAAGCGCGACGAAGTGGCTCGCAACGTCTTCATCGCCGGAATTCCGGCCAGCCATGAGTACATCGTGACTGGCGGCGCTCTGACCAAGGCTGGCGTCGATGCGGTCCTAAAGGACCAGGCCGACATCGGCTTCCCGGTCCAGAAGGCTCTGGTCAATCCTGGCACCATCATGGACATGGCCTCCTTCACCTGGGGCGGCACCGGGTTCCAGATCGCGCCCGAGGACGCCAAGACGCTGCTTCGCACGTTGCATCTGCTGGACTACGGCGGCGTTCAGTGGTTCACCAATCCGCACGTCTCGACGACCGAAGTACTGTTTGCCGGCGCTCCGTCTCAGGTCGGCTGGCACCAACTCCGTGGGTCAATGAAGTCGGCCTCGGACGTTGACATCCGGAACAAGGTTGACCTGCACGCGATGTACGACGCCGAACACGCCTGGTACGTCGGGAACACCTGGACCCTGGCTCGCATTCGCATCTCTGCGTAAGCGGCTTTCCACAACTGAATAAGGGAGATTAGGCAATGGCTAACAAGGGAACGACCAAGGAGAAATTCTATTCGGTAAAGAGCAAAGGGGTTGGGACTCTGATATTCCGGAGTCCCAACCCCTCGGTCCAGGACCTGGTTGTCAAGCCGTTCGTCTCGTCGGTCATCGACTACGATCTCTGGCGCAAAGTTCCCCACTTTGTCCGGGCCTTGACGACCGGCCAGATCGTCTTGTCGGAGACGGACGACATGCCGCTCGACGAGCGTCCTGCGCTCAACCCCGAACTAGAGGCTCCACTGGACTACAACTATCGGCGCATCGCAACCGAGGTCTGCTTCACAGAGACCGTCACAGAGCCTTACCTGTCAGCGATCAACGTTGGCGATTTGCTGGGAGCAACGGGAGTTCCATCGCGCAACGCCAGCCGCGTCACCAAGTCGTATCTGATCGAGAAACACGCACCGTTCCTGAGAGCAACGCTTGACCTTGAAAAGCGGTTCCGCAACCGCAAGGAAGTGGTCGGAGTGCTTGAGAAAGCGTTGCAGAAGATCGAGGCTCTTTGATGGCTTACGACCTGACCGTCAACGGGATAGTTGATTTCTCAAGATTTGGGCGGGTTCTCTCTCAGCAAAGAATTTCCAGAGACCCGCTTTCTGGCGTTGTGGATGGAGACAACCTGGCCTTTCACACCAACTACTATCCCGTTGTAACGTCAGGGTCGTTCGCGGTCTACGACGGCCTACTGTCGGTGTCCGGAACGGCTGACTACGACATTGGCGAGATTGTCCTGGACTCGGCTCCGGCGGCCCAGCCGACAGCCAACTACACGTTCTGCCCGTACACCTCGACCCAGATATTGCAGTTCCTGATGTCCGGGTTCGACGAAATGGAGACGCGGTTCACTCGCGGATGGAAACTGGACGATGGAGTAGGGGGACTACCGTCCGAGTCCAGCGCGAACATCTACCTGTACAACTCGTCTGGGGCCGACCCGACGGTCGGATCGGACGGGACCTTGTTCTCTCGCTCCAGGGTCAACGTCGGTTTCTACATGCTGTGCTGTGAGTACAGGCTCTATCTCAGCCAGATGGGATACCACGCGACTACCGATTACACCTGGCGCGAGTCGAGCAGAGGTATGACGGTAGACAAGTCCAAGATGCCGCCCAACATTGATCTCCTGTTGGAGAGGCTCGACAAGAGACTAAAGGGTGCCCTCGAGCAGGTCGAAGAAGTCCTGTACAACGGCGAGCAGTACGGCGGGTTTATCGGGAACCCGGTCACGCTGGACTACGCAACGAACTTTGAGTGGCAAACAGGGTCGAAAGACTCGGACTACCGGAGCCAACTTGGATACCATATCTCGCGTAGGCCCCTGACCTACTACCCATAGGTGCAACATGACCGAGCAAATTCTGAACACGCTGTTTCTGGCAACCGTGAATGAGCGCATGATAGAAGTCCTGGCTCGCCCACTCGAACGAGCCTTTCCCGCCCATTTCTATCGGTACTCGTGGGCGTTGTTCTATGTCGCTTTGGCGACGGGCATCGCCCTGGGCCTGTCCTCGGGCATCAACGTGTTCAGCGATGTTCTGACGGATTTGTCCGGGAAGATCCTTACGTCAATCCTGATTGGCGGCGGGTCCGTTATGATCCACGAGACGATTGGGAACAGAAAAAATGAAGGTCCAGCCTCACGAGCGTATTGACATAAGGCGCTCGCTTGCGGACACCAGGCTGTCGTCTCGCAAGGTGTATCTGTGCGTTCCGACGTTCGAGGACGATGCTTTCGATCTCGACGACCAGAGCGCGAACGATCCATCGGCTGCCGGAGACGGAACCGGACGAACGGCGACGTGGGTGGTGTACGCCGTGTTCTGCAACATCAGGGACGTTGACACTAAGTTGATCGCGTTCGGCACGGTGCCGCCCGGAGCGGTATTGGGTGATACGCTGGTGAGTTATAGCACCAGGGATAAGGATGCTTTCAGGAATGCCTACGACAACGAAAACGCCTATCTCGACATCGACGGAACACGTCTCAGACTCGTCGGGATCGCTACCAGTGGTCTTGGAGAAACCGAAGAGTATCTCGGAGTCGCCAGAAGGTTCACGCCCATCTGGACTGCCGCAGGACATTGAGCAGTTCCGGATGGAGATCAACATGCTGCTTGGCTCGGCCATGAAGCGCATGTTGGTGGGCAATGACAACTGGGGCAACCCGACCATGCGGAACATCATCCTGGACGAGTCGAACAAGGTGAACAGATTTTTCAATCACAGGCTTGACCAACTATGCAACACGCTGCAATCCTCAGGCGACTCAACGCCCAAAGAATAGCGATGTCTGTTGACGCAGAAGAGAGCGTCACGTCTTCTGCAAAGCGCATAGCGATGGCGATTGGTTTCTATGCTGCCGGCCAATCCGCTACCGGCACAATGAGCAAGAACATCACCGAGGTGTCCGAAGTCTCTCGACCCACCTTCGGGGTGTACACAGTCGGAGTGGGAAACCTGGACAAGATCGGCGACGAGAACAGCGCCCCAGAAGGAACGATTGCCCAGTTCCTGGCCGACAACAAAGACGAGATCAACCGCGAAAGACGCAAGGCAATAACTGAGAGCAGGCTATCAGGAAAGAAGGGCGGCGGGAAGGCAAGGTTCCTGGACCGACACACCAAGGGCATGGCCTGGTGGAACTTGCCCAAGACCATGAAAGACAAACTCCAGAATGAGAGAGCGATGGGCAGGTACGGTGGGGACAAGTCCATCGGGGAAGGAAAGTCGCCGTACTTTTATGTCCAGGAAGGCTCCAAGACGGCCTGGTACAGCGGCGCACAGAAGGCGTACATCAGTCCGACCATGTTCGTGTCCGATGCGCTTGCCAACGAAGCCGAGTCGATATTGAGATCAGAGGCTTCCAAGTTCATCGCCTGGGTGCTTGAATAATGCTGATTGAGCGCAATATACTCAAGTCGGTAATGACGGACCTGCGAGCCGTACTGACCTCTGGCAGTGGCGGCTTATCGAGTTATACGGTATACTCGGAGAAGGATTTACGTAATGTCCAGGGTAAAACCCTGACCCCGACGAGGCCGTGCGTGTTCCTGCTGGACGCATATTCCAGGCCGGCGGAACCGGCCTTGCCGATGATGGTAGTGGAGTTAGGAACGATCCAAAAAAGGCCGTTCGAGCTGGGCAACCGCAAGGGAAGACGGGTCCCGGTGTGGGTGCATGTGTTCGGGCGTCAGCGAGGAGAACGAGACGATCTGGCTTCGCTCGTTGCCGACGGGGTGGGTGCCGCAGTACCGATCTACGATTACTCAAGCGGTTCTGCCCTGTTGGAAAATGCGGTGGTTGAGGATGACATTTACATCGAGCCTTATGTGGTGCCAGAGAGTTACAGGGTTGAAGGCTCGCTCGACGAATGGAGCATTGTGAAGTTCGTCGTAACCCTAGTGAACTATTAGGAGATAGACAATGGCTAACCCTGCAAACGCCGCACTTTACTCGCATCGAAGTCAGATGCTGTTAGAGAACGCGACTACCGGCTCCGAAATCGCCGTAGACCGCGTTCAGTCGTTCGATCCGTCGTTCAACATTCGAACCGATCCGTACTACGAGCTGGCTCGCAAGGGCAAGATCGGCTCGACGCAGCACCCGCCCGAATACCGGATTGGTATTGAGCAGAACATGACCGACAGCATGGAGTTCGAGTTCGTGCTGGCCGGCAAGTCGCTGACCGCCGGCAATCGGTCGTACAATGCTGGCGACCTGCTCACCTACTCCGACAATCTGACGGCCTGGCTGCTGACGCTGAATAACGCCGATACAGTCATGAACGAACTGCAAATCTCTAACTGCTCGGTCGCGGAACTGAACTACCGCTTCACGGTCGGCGGAGCGATGACCCAGGGCGTGACGCTCGTCGGTCGCACCGGCAAACTGTACACAGCCAATACTCCGCACGCGGCCTTTGGCGCTCTGGACGACACGTCCCTGGGCGGCATCCACGGCAAGGACGCCAGGGTTTGGTTCAGCACGGGGTCGATAGTCGCGGATCGCGGGTTCAGACTCCAGAACTTCAACATCCGTGTCGCCTACCCGACCGTGTACGTCCGCGAACTCGGCAATCGGAACTTGGCCGGTACTCTGGCTGATAGCCCGGACGTGTCCGCCGACTTCGACATCCTGGTCGCCGACGAACAGCCGACCGAAAAGTTCTTCACCGACGAAGGCGACTACTTCGACTACGCCAATCCCGTGACCGCCTTCGACATGGTTATCCGGGTCTACGATCCGACCGGCACCGAGGGCACGACTATCATCAAGAAGTTCAAGGTCGAGAACGTTCTTCCGGTGGCGCACACGCCCATCCGGGCGCAAGTGCGCGGCTTGTCCACGGCCAGATACAGCCTTGTGATGAGCAAGGAGACAACCGCCAACAGCGGCGGACTGATCGTGGGCAACTACGACTTCTAACCACACTGGGGACCGGGGGCTGGTTGCCCAGCCCCCGGCGGGTGATTTATGCCGGAAGAAGACATCAAGTTACAACTGGCGCTTATCAGTCAGAAAATGTCACATATTGTCGAACTGATAGAAACCCAGCACCAAAAGGTAGAGTCCGACATCAAAGATCACGAGGGACGCGTCAGAACCCTGGAGGACGCTCAGGCCAGAATGTCCGAACGGATAAGTCTATGGCAAACCGGACAAGCCGTTTACACAACCATCGCCAGTATCGTTGCGTCTGTAGTGGGCAGGACGCCGTAGAGAAGACCGGGGGTTTCCGCACCGGAGACGAGAGATGATAGACGATGTTCTTTTGTCAATCCGCGCCATGCTCTATCCCTTCACGTCGTTCCTGTTTTTCCTGAACGGCTTCCAGGACCTGCGTAGGCGTCGGTCAACGATGATCCTGTTCTCTGTCGTTGGGCTGTACTTTATGGTGATGAGCGTTGCCGCCGTCTACAAGATGGCAAAGGACCTTATCGCGGCAAACGTCGTCCTGGATTACACAACGCCTATCGTCATCCTGATGGATATTGCGTTGTTGATCGTCTTTATCCGACAAAGAAAGGTGGTCTAATGGGTACACCGAGTTTCCGGGTCAAACAGGTCTCGCCAAACTCGCACGAAATCATTTTCGATCAGGAAGCAAAAGTAGGATGGGAACAGTGGGTGCTGTTGTCCAGCGACAGGCATCACGACAACGCCCACACGGACTGGTGCCTGGAACGAAAACATCTGGATCTGGCTCTAGAACGCAACGCGATAATAGTGGACGCGGGTGATCTACACTGCGCTATGCAAGGCAAGTACGACCCCCGCTCCAGCCGAGCAGCACTCCGAAAGGAATACGCCCACCGAGACGATTACCTGGACGCCCTCACCCAAGAAGCCACGAAATTCTACAAACCCTATGGCGCTAATTTCGCCATTCTGACACGGGGAAACCACGAAACCTCTATCACAAACCGCAACGGAGTTGACCTTACCGGGAACTTAGTGTATGCTTTACGTAATGAGTGTAAGTCCATCTGTGAGGCGGCAAACTACTCCAACTGGGTGAGGTTCAAGTTCTCGATCTCCAACAGGACAAGAAGCAAGCTTCTCAAGATATACCACGGCATGGGCGGTGGAAGCGCGGTCGTCACCAGGGGCGTGATCCAAACCAATCGCATGGCGGTCAACTTCCCAGATGCGGATTATGTCTTGTCGGGACACACTCACGACTCCTGGATAGTGCCGATAAAGCGCGAGCGGATTACCGACAAGGGGAAGATGATACACGACATACAGTGGCACGTCAGAACCCCCACGTACAAGAACGAGCATGAGGATGGGTCTGGATGGGCGGTAGAAAAAGGGCACAACCCAAAGCCTCTAGGCTGCGTCTGGATAAGGTTCTATTCGGAAGCCAGCCACGACTTAGGGTACTTGATCCGGGAAGAAATAATCGCAGATGTGAGGTAAACATGGCTTCGATTGACAGGTTGTTCCGGGTGTACGAGGAAATTGAATTGCCTGGCGGAGTTCAGGCCAGGGTCCGCGCCATGAGCGACTACGAGTTGCAGTTGCGCTCGAAGCGGTCGCTCGAAGTGTCCAGCAAAGCCGTCAGAGAACTGAGAAACCCAGACAGCGGTGAGCATTTCTCGCTCATCGCTCCGCTTGACGAAGCCACAGACGAGTCCTTACGCGCCATCTGTGGCTCTTATCACGTCCGGGACGCGAACCAGCAAGCGGCACGCGACCTACAGCCCAAGTACATTCCGTTCCCCGACGACGCCAGCGACGAAGAGAAGCGCAAGGTGATCGAGGACCGGGAAAAGGAACTGTCCGACATCAGGGACAAGCGGATCAAGAAAGCGGGCGAACTGCTCGAAGCCTATCGCAAGTCTCTGGAAAGCAAAGACCATGACCGCCTGTTAGCCGAAGCCAAGCGCAAGATCGAGGGTGCAGCGGCTGACAGCGCGTATGCTGATGAGTACGCCAATCAGACGTTGCTCATCTGTGTCGAGACGCCGGACGGCAAGCCCTACTTCGGCGGCATTGACGAAGTGCGCCTAGTTCCGTCGCGGGTGCAGGACATGATCCTGGATAAGGTGAGGTCGGTCAACGAAATCGACCCTTTGAAATTAGGTGGGCAGTAGCCGACGGGCTATTTGCCGGAGCGTGGTCGCTTGTCAAGCACAGCGGAGTCCAAATTTGGACTGGTCCGGCCATTGCCCAGCCGTGGTGGTTTTCCCTGATAGCCTCGCTCTCGAAGCGTATCGACTCTATTCTTGAGGCGTCAGGCTACGATCCGGACAAGATGACCGCCCCGAAAGACATCTGGCTGGACGACGAACTATTGGAAGGATGGTTCGAGGAGAGAGACAAAGAGCGAGAGCGCAGATTGAATTCAAGGACGCTGGACAATGGCTAACTTCTCTGAAAACGTCGCTATTATCTGGGATGTCTCGCAACCTCTAGGCCAGATCAAGGCTCTTGAGGAGCGTCTGACCGCTCTCGATTCCAGACTTAATACGATTTCGACAACTACGGTTGCAAACTTCGCAACGTCCTTCGTGACCGCTACGGGTCGCATCAATGCTGGCCTTGACGAAACGATAAAAAGGCTCGAAGCGATAAGCAAACTCTCGGTGGGTGGTGGATCGCCCCCGCCGCCCGGACGAATGGCGCAAACGGCGTCTGTGTACAGTGGAATGGGAG
>Ga0208958_1001018_pt1 | contig 30092 bp, 44 predicted proteins | sample RifOxyB1_FD_184032 | JGI IMG/M metagenome (GOLD analysis project Ga0208958, IMG submission 184032) | Soil microbial communities from Rifle, Colorado - Rifle Oxygen_injection B1 (SPAdes) | ecosystem: Environmental > Terrestrial > Deep subsurface > Rock core/Sediment | place: Rifle, Colorado...
TGACGAAAAGAAGAAGAGGTGATTATATATGAATGACGATAAAAAGACCTTTTTATTGCAAATGATTACGCAACTGGAAGAAGAATTGCTCAAAATGTCATCAAGGTTAGAGGATAATGAAGACATTAAAGATGACGATTATGAGAAGTATGACAAAGCAATTGACGGATTAGGTAGGTTGCTACATAACCTAAAAGAAGAAGTATATTATACTTAAAATAAATATTCCAATACGCTTGACTTTATAAAATAAATAATTTAATATAAAGATAAGAAATCTAAAGAGTGGCTAAACAAAACGGTCACTCTTTTCTTAAAGAGAGGTGAGGATCATGGAATACTTAATCGGTGGGCTAATTGGTTGGTTTTTAGCTGGTGGAATTGGATTTGTTTTAATGGCAATTTTAATTGCAGCAAGTCAAGCAGACGATACTTTATTGGGAGATGATCAATATCATGAGTAAGATTATTGAATTAAGATTAAAAAAAGAGGCATTACAAAAGAAAATGGATGCAATCGAAGCTGAGTTAGAATTAGTATATCACTTGATGGATGAAGAAATCGAAAAACAATTGGAGGCTTAATATATGGCTAGGACTAAAAGAGAATATCCTGAGATTAAATTAGATGATACATATTTTGTAACCAGCGATTCCTATAATTGGACATTGAAGAAGTTAGTCGATGTAATTGATAAAGAAACCAATGAATCCACTGGAGAAAAACGTGAAAGTATAGTTGGACATTTCGGAGCAAACTTTTCAATGGCACTTAAACGTTATGTAATTGATTCACCAAATGAATTAGGTAAAGCGACTGTACACGATATTCTTGATAAGTTAAATGAGATTAGTAAGCAGATTGATAAAGTAGTAAAGAAAGAGAATATCGTCTTTTCGGTTAAGGATAATGATTGATCAGTATTGTGAAATTTGTAAAGAAGGAATAAACTCAGACAACTATGTTTTAGAAATTGCAGACGATAAACAAAAGATACAGATAAATGGTCACAAAGATTGCATAGATGAGTTACATATTAAGGTTAAAGAGGTAAAGGAATTAAAGAAGAAACCAGTACAGAAAGTATTAAAGGAAATTGGTTTTAGTGTTGATTAGACCAATATTGTGAAACAAGGAAGTGGTATGTTAATTGAAAATCTTAAAGTGGTTTAAAAGGAAAAAACAAGAAGATGTTTATGCAAAAATGGGCAGTTTAGGTGTTTCTCCGTCCTACATGCTGATGTATCAAGATTCCATTAGAAAAATTAAAGAATACGAACAACAAAATAGTTAATGCACAATCCAATGAAGGAAAAGAGGTGGGAAAAATGAAAAGAAAACTAATCCATTCTATCCTTTCTTTCTTTACTAATGCTGAACTTTCAGAGCAATTAGAAATGAGAAAGAACCTAAAGAAGTAATGAACATTTCGAAGATATAGTCTAACAAGGAGTTGATGACAATGCTAAACAGTAACTTAGTTAGAATAGTATTAATTTGCAACTGGTCAATGTACCTACTATCTACAATTACATATGGTATTGTCGGAGAATATCCTGTTATGACTACAAGTGGAATTAAGAGTTTAATTATTGCTTGGATCATTGAAAAAGTAAATTAAAAGGAGAGTTGTTAATGAAGAAGTATATGGATGTTATCAGGCATGGAAAAAGTAGCACACATTTGATTCTTGAAGGTAATCCTAGAATTGTCATTCAAGAAAAGTTAGATGGTGCTAATGCAAGTTTCAAAGTTGAAAATGGAGAACTAAAATTCTTCAGTCGTAATACTGAACTTGATGAAAGTAACACTCTTAGAGGTTTTACAGTATGGGGTAAGAAACACTTAGAGCCTCTTTGCATTGAAGATGGATATATTTTCTTTGGCGAATGGCTCGTAAGACATAAACTTAATTATGGTGAAAACGAAAATCAGTTTTATTTGTTTGATGTGTATGATGAGAAGAATCAAAAGTACCTGCCTTTTGAAGAAGTGAAAATTGCAGCTAAGAATCTATTCTTAAATTTAATCCCTGTTTTCTACGAAGGTGAGTTTCAATCACTTGAACACATTCAATCATTCATCGGGAAATCAATGTTAGGTGAAATAGGCGAAGGTGTGGTAGTTAAGAATGTCTCTTACACCGACAAACACGGAAACCAACAATTTACTAAATTTGTATCTGATCAATTTGCAGAAATGGCTAAAGTTAAGCAGCATAAGGTAAATACTCAAAAGGATGACTTACAAGAGTTTGTAAACGCAACTGTAAACAAAGCAAGGGTATCAAAAATCGTACATAAATTAGTCGATGAAGGGTTGCTAAATGAAGATTATGCAATTGAGGATATGGGAGCGATTCTTAAGAATACTGGCACACGAGTATTTGATGATGTAGTTAAGGAAGAGTTAGATGAATTGTTTAAACTGATCAAAGGAAAGATTGGCAGGAAACTTCCAACGATTGTTAAAGAGGTATTAGCTGATGAGGGAAGAATTTAATAAAAAGTTTGTGAAAAATATAGTTTGAGAATGTTGTTATATCAACGTTTTTAAATACAGATTCACAAACAAATTACAATGAAATTTGAATTTTATCGTAATTTTAAAGGGGGTGTAAAGAAATGAATGATTTTAATTTTGTATTAAGTCCTGCTTTGCAAGAAATTGATCCATTGGGAGAGAATTATTTATATAAAGCGACTCAACATCCAAGCGCAGATGATTTACTTGTTGTTCACTTTGAAGAAGACGGTAATTGGGCAACAGCTAATTATACAAAAGAAGAAGTATCTTTAAAGATAAACGCTGGACACTGGATAAAGAAATAAAAATAAATATTTTAATAAAACTACTTGTTTAATTAGAAATAATTTAATATAATAAAGACATACCTTTTAAGGGAGTGAGAACAATGTAGTCCTCAGAGTAACACCCTCATAGAAAACAATTAAACTATAAAACAAGGAGATTAGGAAAATATATGGCATACAAGAAAAAGAATGACGCAATGACGCAGACGGTGTTTTCAAACACAGCAGAGGTAAAATTCAATCCAGTAAAGAAGTATTACGGAATTGTTCTAGTAGATGGAAAAGAGAAACTTTATCTACATGAGGGCAAATTTAGATCAGAAGCGGTAGCTGTTCTCGATGAAGAAGCGAGGCTTGATGGTGGAAAGTTGTTGTCTGTTGGAGTCATTAGATAAACAAATAAATAGGGGATGAGAGAATGCAATATGCTCACAGGGGATTTGTTGTTTCAATGAATCGAGCAGAGGAAGACGGAACACTGTTGACGTTCAATGGAGAGATTCCAGTTAAAAAGGGGAGTATCATACTTACTGATTTAGAAGGTAATTCAACTACAATATCTGACACTCGATTCAGCCAACTCTATGTTCCTGTAGAGCGAGTGAAGGAGAAAAAGCCTAAGAAACAATTGAGTCCCTTTGAAGAAATGTACGCTAGGCAGATTGCCGAATTTACTGGAACATTAAAGCAAGATGAATCTGATTTACATATTAAAGATGAATTGGTAAGCGATAAAGCATTTTAATATAAGATTTAACATAAATATTTAAATATAGACATAGGAGTGTTGTGGAAGAATGGCGATTAAAGTTAAACGTTTATATACTACTGAAGGAGTATCTCCTTTCGATCAGTTTGAGTTTGAACTGAGAACATCAGAAATTAAAAATCCAAATGGAACTTACGTTTTTAAATTAGATAATGTAGAAGTGCCTAAGCACTGGTCACAAGTAGCTACTGATATTATTGCAAGCAAATACTTTAAACGTGCTGGACTCCCTGTAATCGAAAGAGAAACGAGTGCTAAACAAGTAATGCACCGATTGGCTCTTACGTGGTCAAATTGGGGAGAGAAGATGGGTTACTTTACTACGAAGAAGGATAAGCAAGCGTTCTATGATGAAGTGCTATATATGCTTCTTGAACAAATCGCTGCTCCAAACTCACCTCAATTCTTTAACACTGGATTGTTTGACGCTTATGGCATCAAAGGAGAAAAACGTGGAATGTGGAGAGTTCATCCTAAAACTGGCGAAGTGTATGAAACTGATAATGAGTACGTTAATCCTACTCCTCATGCATGTTTCATTCTTAAAGAAGAAGACGATTTACTTTCTATGATGGAAGGAATTAAAACTGAGACTATCCTATTCAGAGCAGGTTCTGGAGTAGGAAGCAATTTTGGATCATGGAGAGCAACGAATGAAAAGATTAGTGGTGGAGGTAAATCATCTGGTCTAATTTCATTCCTAAAAGTTCGTGATGCTAATGCTGGTTCAATTAAATCAGGTGGTGTTTCACGTAGAGCAGCTAAAATGGTAACTCTTGATGATCGTCACCCTGATATTGAAGAGTTTATTGAATGGAAATCAAAAGAAGAAGATAAAGTTAGAGCATTAGGTAAGATGGGATATGATACTGACTTTAATGGCGAAGCATACGCAACTGTTAGTGGTCAGAATAGTAATAACTCTGTCCGTGCTACTGATGACTTTATGAAAGCAGTAATTAATGACGAAGAATGGGAACTACAAGGTAGAGTTGATTCATCAGTAAATCGTAAAGTCAAGGCTAGAGACTTATGGAAGAAAATCAATCATGCAGGTTGGAAATGTGCCGATCCAGCATTACAATATCATACTACTTTGAATGATTGGAACACATGTGCAAATGATGGAGAAATTCGCTCAAGCAATCCTTGCTCGGAATATCATTTCCTAGATGACACAGCTTGTAACCTTGCTTCAATCAATCTACTTAAATTCCTAAATACTGATAATTGGACATTTGATGTTCAAGGATATTTACATGCTATTCGCTTATGGCAGACTGTACTTGATATTTCAGTTACAATGGCACAGTTACCAAGTAAGAATATTGCAATTGGTACATATAAATATCGTACAACTGGTCTTGGTTACGGAAACCTTGGACAATTACTAATGACACTTGGATTACCTTATGATTCAGATGAGGGTAGAGCATTGGCAGGAGTATTAACTTCAATCCTTACTGGTCAGGCTTATAAAACAAGTTCTGAACTTGCTGAAGTATTTGGCGGATTCCCTCGATTTAAGGAAAATGAATCTTCAATGAGAAGAGTATTGAACAATCACCGAGTAGCAACTTATGGTGAATATGCTTCTCAACATGGACTTGAATACGATAATCTGTCAATCATCCCAATGGGAGTTAATCATACACTGATCAAAGAGTTAGGTTTTGAGGGACTGTCTGGTACTGCATTGAGTCTATGGGATGATGTAGTAAAAGCCAAGAAATTCAACTCTGCATTCGTCACTTGTATTGCTCCCACTGGAACTATCGGACTACTGATGGATTTTGATACAACTTCTCTTGAGCCTTCATTCAGTCTAATTGTGTATAAGAAATTAGCTGGCGGAGGATACATGGTAATTCCTAATAAGGGAATTGGCTTGGCTTTGAAGCGTTTAGGATATACAGAAGAACAGATTGAAGAGATTCTTGAGTTTGTGAAGAATAACTCTAATATTGAAAATGCCCCACATATTAAACTTGACCACTTGCCAATTTTTGATACAGCTAATAAAAACTCAGGTGGAGAACGATTTATCAGACCAATGGGTCACGTTGAAATGTTGGCTGCTTCTGCTGCATTCCTAAGTGGATCATCTAGTAAAACTGTAAATCTACCAAATAACGCAACTGTTGAGGATTTTGAAGAAGTGCATATGAAATCATGGGAAATGGGAGTACGCTGTGTAGCCTTATACCGTGACGGAAGTAAAGCGTCTCAACCAATGAACACTAGCATGAACTCTGAGAGTGAAGATACTGTCCACTTTGAAGATATGTCATATGATGAATTGGTTAAAAAGGCTAATGAATTACATAAGAAATCTCAAACACCTACAAGGGTTTCTCCACCAGCAATTCGTCAAGCAGTGGTACACGAAACTAAGGTTGGAGATATGACTATCCTTGTTAAAGTAGGATTCTATGATAATGGTAAAATTGCAGAAGTTTACGCAGATACTAATGATAGTCAATTAATCAAAGGATTGCTAAACACTCTTACAATTTTAGCGTCTCATATGATCCAACGAAATGTTCCGATTGAAGATGTAGCATCAATGCTAAGGAAAGAGAAGTTTGAGCCGAGTGGATTTGTGATGAAGCATCCTAATATCAAGCGAGTAGATAGTTTAGGAGACTTAATTGCAAAAGTACTTGAATTAGAAAATGGAAACTTTGAAAATCTACAAGTTAAACCAGAAGTAAAAGTAGCTGTCACTCAAGAGTTTAAAGAGGAAGACATTGCTGATGCTAAGAAAAACGGTAAAGTTGTTTACGGTGAAAAGTGTGGTACTTGCGGTAGCGAAAAACTAAGACAAAACGGAACATGTAAGATTTGCTTAGATTGTGGTTCAACTACAGGATGCTCTTGATTTTAAATAAACTAATATTAGAAAGTAGGCATTCAATGAGTAAGCAATTATTGAAATTCAGTCGTCCTTCATGTGTTCCATGCGAAATGGTTAGTAATTTTCTCAGTGATAAAAATATCGAGTATACAGAAGTCAATGTTTACGAAGATACTGAAACAGCAAACAAATATAATATCCAAAGTGTTCCAGTTCTAGTCTTACTAAATAATGGTGAAATTGAAGAAATAGTGTTTGGATATAAACCAGACGAAATAGAGCGTTTGTTGCACCAGCTTTAATCCTATAAAGGGGAGATTATCATTCGGACTCCCCTTTAATTTAAATAAACAAAGGAGATTAGATGAAAGAAATAAAACTATCCAATGGTAACATAGCCTTAATAGATGACGATGACTTTGAAATGGTGAGTAAATGGAAATGGCAAGAAAACCAAAGAGGATACGCAAAAGGAAAGGTTAGAATAAATGATGATTGGAAAACAGTGTCTATGCACCGTTTCATTATGAAACCACCATCTGATAAAGTTGTTGATCATATTAACCATAATAAATTGGACAATAGGAAGTCTAATTTAAGAATTTGCACTCCTCAACAAAATTCAGCGAATGTGCCGAAGTTGTCAAAAACGAAAAATTATAAGGGAGTAAGATATAAAAATGGCGGATACGAAGCAAGTTTAGTCGTAAAAGGTGAGTATAAATATATTGGTTCTTATTCATCAGAAATAGCTGCCGCAAATGCATATAATTATTATGCTAAACAGTATAACGGTGAATTTGCATATTTAAATAATCTACATGTAAACATGGGAAAAGATGAATTTGAACAATATAGACTTGAAAAAAAGATAACATCAAAGTTTAAAGGTGTAGGTTTTAATAAACAGAAGCAAAAATGGTTAGTTAGGTTACAGTACAATCGAAAATCAAAATTTATTGGTTGGTTTGATAGTGAGATTGAAGGTGCTTTGGCATATGATCAATACATAATTGAAAACAACTTGAACAAACAATTAAACTTTGCGAAGGGTGAATGAATATTGGGTAAAATGGATGAACTGATTATTGTAGCACCGAGATATAAAGTATTTGAAGATGAATCCTTAACCTTTCAAGGTGTTAATTCTGACAAAGAAACACTGAAACTAATTGTAGAGAATATCGCTTCTTCATACTCAATTATGAGAAGAGGAAATGCTGAAGAGAATCCAGAGTTTAAGCAACCAATTCCTTACTGTGTAATTAAACGTGGAAATCAAGTATATGCTTATGAGCGTTTATCTGGTGGAGGTGAAACAAGACTTCATAATAAGATTTCTTTGGGTGCAGGAGGTCATATGAATGAATTTGTTTCCAAGGATTTCTATGAAGTTTTATCCATCAATCTTGAACGTGAATTAGAAGAAGAGTTGAACATCCAAGGTGAAAGATTATCTTTAGATACTGTCGGATTGATTAATGATGATGTAAATGAAGTAGGTAAAGTACACATTGGATTACTGGTGATTGCTGAATTGGCTGATGATGCTGATGTATCTGTAAGAGAAACTGATCAATTAAAAGGAACATGGCTTAACGTTGAAGAATTAACTCAACCTGATACATATGAAAGACTTGAATCGTGGTCACAATTTGTTGCTGATATTTTAAATAACTAATAAAAAATAAATCAAATTGTTTTTGCTTAACCCCCAATTAGCACTACAAATTGATTAACTAATAAAAAGCACATTTTAATGGAAATCAGGGAGGGCTTATTGCTCTCCCATTTAACTAAAAGGAGAATTTCAATGAAAACTAAATTGAGTGAAGAAGAACTATTAAAATTAAGTCCAGAAGAATTATATGGAGAAATGGAATACCTAGCAGAAGTAACGGTACATAAACTATTCCCACAGCCCAAGAAATATGCAAACTCACTACATATGGATTTGGATGACTTTTATCAATTTGCTAAAATGGGACTTTGGAAAGGAATTCAGACATTCCACACAGTCACTCATAATAGGACTTTAAGAAGTTTCCTAATTCAAAATATACGTTGGTCTATCCATTATGGTATTTGGAGATCAAATGTACAAGATAGAATCTATAAGTCTAAGGATGCAACAGAAGATAACTTAGCAACAGTAATCAGCATGAGTAATAGTCCTCAATATAATATTGAAAATACTAATACGTTTTATGACTTAGTGTCTGCAGATAATATTAATAAATTTGACTCAACAGAAGATTATCCTGAGAATATTGTAATTTCCCAATTTGATAAAGAAGGAATAATGAGCGTTCTCAAGCCTATGGAAAGAGAACTAGTTAAACTTAGAATGGGAAATGAACAATTAACATTTAGAGAAATTGGTGAGATTTACGGTGTATCTAAGCAAAACATACATATGAAATTTAAGAATATCCAAAAGAAAATTCGTAATTATTTAGATAAGGAGGCTGTTGCATATTGAACAAAGCCGATCAATATTTCTTAAACAACTTAAGAGAAATTAAAAATGAAGGTGTAACTGACTTATCAGGCAAAGTTAGACCAAGGTATTCAGACGGTGAACCTGCACATACAAAATACATAACCTTTGTTAATGAGAAATACGACTTATCAAAAGGTGAATTTCCAATTCCAACGCTTAGACCATTAGCAATTAAGTCTGCATTGGGTGAAATGTTGGCTTTTTATCAGGATCAAACAAACGACTTAGGAATAATGGAAGACAAGTATAAGTTAAGATGGTGGAGAGATTGGGAAGTAGGTAACACTAATACAATCGGATTAAGATACGGAGCAACAGTTAAGCGTTATGATTTATTGAATAACCTCTTAGACATCCTAAACAACGATATGTTCAGCAGACGTAAAATTATTTCCCTGTGGCAAGAACAAGATTTCATTGATGAACCAGAGGGATTGAAACCTTGCTTCTACATGACAAATTGGGAAGTAAGAGTAATTAACGATGAAGTATACTTAGACTTACATTTGACCTCTCGTAGTTCAGATTATAGTGTAGCTGGAGCGATCAATCGAGTACAATATGTCGCATTACAATTGATGATTGCTAATCACTTTGGATTTAAATTAGGTAAATTCAGTTTATTCACTTCTAACTTGCATTACTATTTACGACATGAGGAACAAGTTAATGAATTACTAAACCGTACTCCATCTAATAAGCAGCCATATTTAAAATTGAATGTTCCAGAGAAAACTAACTTCTATGATATTAAACTATCCGACTTTGAATTAGTTGACTTTGAATGTAAATATCCACAATTGAAATTCGATTTAGGAATTTAAAGGAGTATTTAATGTCAATTAAAATTATAGCAGCCATATCTAATACCAACCAATTAGGCTATAAAAATGAACTCCTTTGCCATTTGCCTAATGATCTTAAACGGTTTAAAGAATTAACAACTGGTGATTTTGTAATCATGGGCAAAAACACTTTCAATTCAATAGGTAGAAGTTTACCAAACAGGCAAAACATCGTCCTAACAACAAGCGTAAATCATAATCTACCTGTTGATGTTTACGCTTATCATTCTGTTGAAGATGTTCTTTTTGAATATGAGAATTACAGTGAAAAACAAGAAACACTTTGGATTATAGGCGGAGGCAAAGTGTATTCTCAGTTCTTGCCTTTTGCAGATTATATTTACCTGACCATTATTGATACAGAATTTCAATATGCCGATACTTATTTTCCTGAGTTTAATTTGGATGATTGGAAAGTTATTGATCATGTAATAAACAAGGCAGATGATAAACATGAATTTGATTATCATTATGTCACCTATAGACGAAAATAAAAATAAATAATTCAATAAAACCCCTTGTATAAAACTAAATAAACTAATATAATGAAAGAGTAGATAAACAGTCTGCTCTTTTTTTAATACAAGGAGGTGAAATTATGATGAAGCGAACTAAACGGAATTCAATGGGACAGATTACAGGTAAAGAGGATATGAGTTACTTTTTCACAAGCGATTTAGAGAATGAAAACTGGATTGATCACAAAGTAAATGCAGATGATATGCGTTTTCCTGTTCAGACAATTGAAGTTTACCCTGTACATACTTACACCCTTAAGGAGTTACAAGATGCAAGATAATAAGGAAATTAAAGAGTTATACAAGAAGATGTGTCAACGCTATGAAGCTAACAATATGCTAATCGACAGAGATTACTCAGGTGATCCATCTAAGTTATATTGGCAGAATTGGGAATTAAAATTCTGGAAGGAATTTATCGAGAGAATATATCTGGAGGAGGATGAAAAGTAAATGTATATCACTTCATTTGACCAGATTCACTACAACGAAGTTACTCTCTATTTAGAGAAAAAGTGGCAGCGTAGATTGCAACAGTGGGAAAAGGACATTTTAATTGAAGGTTACAGATACGGAAGACATACGGAGATTGAAAATAAATACATAATCGAAGCAGTAAAATGTACTAAAAATACATTCTAATAAATGTTTACTTTTATTAGATGAAGTAAAGACCAATGTAGTTCATTAAAAAGGAGTTGAGAGCATGAAGGAGATTTTTGATGGCAAAAAGGCAAAAGAACTATGGGATAAAGGTGAAGATAGGCTTGAATACCTTGACCTATACGGTGAATGGCAAATATTTGACCATAAATTCGATAGGGCTTCTAAATTCAAATTTTATGACCAATGGAGAATTTATTAATAGACTATTTGATGAAAATTATAACAAATGAAAGTACAGTTTTATCGTGAATTATGAAAGGGGAATAAACATGCTATATGAAAACCTGAAAGGGGTAAACGTTGTCCATGTGAACTGTTATTTTGCAGAAATTGATGGATCTGACGTATTTTCATTTTATGAGAACGATGAAGTACTCGGAATTACATTTAAAAGTAATTATCAATATGAGGATCACGGATACCCTAGATGGAAGTCAATTGAGCCATTAGATAAAGATGAAATTACGTCTATTCAAATTGAGTTGCAAGATGGGACTATAAAAAGTGTTGGAGTTCCATTTAAAGATGTATCTCCAAATGGTGCTTACTGTATTAACGAAAAAAGCATAGCACATCAGGATGGAGATTACTCCATTATAGAATGGCGAAAGTAACAATGTAATTACTCTATAACGTAAAAAAATTACGCTTTAAAACTCTTATTTTATCGTGATTGGAGGTGGTGGGTTGATGAGCGGTAAAAAAATAAGAAAGTTTATTTTAGATAACAGTAAAAAGTTGATTGAAAAACTTAAAGAAAATAAGAAGCAATGAAACACAGATTTTATCGTGAATTGGAAGGGGGAAATTTTAATTGAGAAATGAACTTTATGAAAAATTGTTTAATTGGATAGAACCTGAAGAAGATATATGTGGTTTAGCGAAGATGGGTTATCAAATTGCAATATCGGATAAATTTAAGTTAATGGGCGAAAAGATTCCTGAACAAGAAATAGACGTATCTGAATATCTAAGAAAAATAGAGAGATTGTTAAAGTTGGTAGATATTATGGTGAATAGTTGGAAAAATCTCGATGACCTTTCAGAAGAGGAACTGTCGGTATTTATAACTGATATGCAAGTGAGGAACTTCTTAAGGCAACGGACATTACAAACCGAATATGATGATTATGAAACATTGTGGAAAATGTTTGGGGATAAAGAATATAGTGACCGCATGAAATCAGTAGAAAACATTAAATACCTTATGAGCATTGAATTAGATTAATAAATAATCAAATACAAAAGGGTTATAACGTTATAAAAAGAGCTGCGCAGCCTCCCTGATCAGGAGGAGAATGGAAAGTTGGCTATATTGGAGAAGGAAGTTTCGATTGGTCTAAGCCCTAGCAACATCGGTCACTATGAGAGTTTAGGTTACGAAATTCCTAAAGTGAAAAATAAAAAAGGAAAAATGACATCAGTAAAAGGAACTAAAATATTAGTGAAGGTAGAAGATATGCTTCCTGGTACAAAAGTTACAAAAGTATGCGACGACTGTGGAAAACACACACAAAACCAAGCATATAGTCAAATAATCACACAAAGAGAAAAAGGTGACGGAAAAGATAGATGCTTTTCTTGTGGGAACTTGAAAATGCACCATATAAAAAAGCAAATGCACCATACGAAAGATCATTGGGATATTTCGCTAAGTTAAATGATAAACACTATCTAATAGATGAATTTAGCAACAAAAATAATATTGAGGTTGATAAGATATACTATTCTAGTAACGATAAATTTATTTGGAATTGTAACAAATGTAATAGTGAATACAATATGTCAGTTAACGCACGAACAAGTGGGAATTCAAATTGTCCATATTGTGCTGGAATGAGAGTAAATGAAACAAATTGTATATGGACGACACACCCTGAAGTAGCCGCATTATTAAAATACTCTTCAAAAGGGTACGAACTGACAAAGGGTTCGCATAAATATGAAATTTTCATATGTCCCTTATGTAGAAATGAGAAGAGAATGAATGTTAGTAATGTTATCGGGAACGGAATAGCGTGTAGTAAATGTTCGGACGGAATAAGTTATCCTGAGAAATTTTTATACAGTTTTCTAACACAAATCAATATCGAATTTGAGATTCAGAAGACATTTGAATTTACAAAGAAAGTAAAACATATTAATTCCAAAATATCTGGTAATAAAAAATATGACTTTTATATTCCATCCTTATCAATGATAATCGAAGCACACGGTGCCCAGCATTACGAAGAAAATGGTTTTAGAAATGGACGTTCATTAAAAGATGAAATTGAAAATGATAAATTAAAAGAAAAATTAGCTAGAAAAAATAATATTGATAAGTACATTGTTATAGATTGTAAAAAATCTGACTTGGATTACATAAAGAATAATATACTTAAAAGTTTACTAAATTCATCATTTGATTTATCTAATGTTGATTGGTTAAAGTGTCATGAGTATGCTTGTTCTTCAAGAGTTAAAGAAGTTTGTGAGTATTTCAATAGTTTGAGTTAATTAAAACTGAGGAGAGTGTGTGTGAGATGAAAATGAAATTTGAAGTTTTAAATGCTAAAAAGAATGTGAAAGCGGTAAAGTTGACGGAAACTGCACAAAGTCTATTGAAAGAATCAAAGAAAATATTACTTTAAAGTTAAAAAGAAATCCATCGGGCGATGCATCAAATCTGGAAAATGTTAATGTAATTATGAAAAAGCAAAACCTTGAAGGTAATAAGATTGTATTCTCTTCTTCCAAAACTAAGTTATATTTGGGTGAAGAGTGGGAAATCAATCTTCCTGATGGTTTGGATATTAACATGATTGAAATTAGTCATGATCGTGACACAGGAGTTAACCTTGCACACTTATCTTTTGAGGCTGAAGAGGACACTGAGAAACGAATTGTAATCAAAAATGATAACGGAAAAGTTTTAATAGATGAAAACGGAATTTATGTTGATGGAATTAAAATTAAAAAAGACGAAGTAAAAGAAGCGTGGGATAAAATTAAAGAACTCCCATTTGAAGACTTCCAACAGCAAGCGTTACATAGACTACAACGACAATTCCTTAATACACCTGACACTAAGGATACAGTACTAACAAGAATGAATATTATCCAGATGATTAAGGATTTGAAGGAATTAGGATTAAAATAAATAATTGAACAAATATAGGGTAACGACCAATCGTTAAGGAGGAAAATTCAAATGAAACTAGGTAATTTTAATGTACTGGATGTTAGTATATTCAATGAAGATGGTAAATTAGTAACTGAGTTAAATACCCTGAAAAATAGCAAAGTGCTTGTTCGTCAAGGGAGAGGTTACTTACATATTGTCGATGCACTTTTGGATCAGAAACTTCTTGAGTTCATTGGTTCTACAGAAGAGGATAAAGCAAGTGATTTTGAAAAGCATCTAAATATGCAAAAGTTCTCTAAAACTATCACATTCAATGAAAACTTAAACGGGCAATGCAAAGTTGTCGGTAAAGGATTAATGAGAAATGCAGACGATATGAAAGATGTGGAATATCTGTTTGAAATACCTAACGCTGAATTTGGAGGAAATATTGATTTTGATGGCGATATTGATGACCTATCTAAATATGATTTAGTGTTTAAAATCAATCCTTTTAATGAGCAAGGCGACTTATTTAAAATGCATATTTAATTAATCAAATACATACAGTGAGGTAGTCTTTAATCGGACTGCCTCTTATCTTAAAGAGGTGATACGTTGGCTAAAAAGAACGAAGGTAAACTGTTCGAGGAATCTCTAAAGTCCTCTGCAACTGAACAAGGTGTATTCTTCTATAGGATAAAAGATGTCAACCCTATGTTCCTTAAACCTAACGCAAAAGTTGGAAAGAATGATTATGATTCATTTGCCTATAAGTATCCTAATCTATTTGCGATAGAATTAAAGAGTACTCAGGGTAAATCCATATCATTCGATGAGAAGATTATAAAGGAACATCAAATTAAATCGTTGCAGAGTGCTGCTGAACATAGAGGTTTAATTGCTGGATTCATATTCAACTTCAGGGAATACGACAACTATACAGCGTTTGTACATATAACTGACTTTATTGAAATAATGGAACTGTCTCAAAAACAAATAACTAAACATAATTATAAAAGCAAATTAAATAAAAGTAGTATTGGCTTAGACATAGTTAAGGAAGTTGGACACGAAATCAAAAATGTTAAAAAGGTTAAGAGATACCGTTATTACATATCGCAACTGTTGGATGAATTGATCGAGAAATATTCACATAAGGACAATCAGTAATCGCATACATACATAATGAGGTGGAAAAATTGATAAATACTAAGACATACACTAATGACAACATGCCTCCATGTACTATTTCATGGGAGAAAGAACCGAATAGAGAGTTAATGGCGAAAGCTTTACTGAGCATGTATAATAAGAGTAAATCGAAAGAGTCGAGCGTTTCTGCTTGATTCTCTTTTTTTATTTATACAGTCAATAAGAAACAACATACCTACGTAGTTTTTTATATTATGTATTGAAAACCCTTGATGTATAAGGTATTCTTATTATATCAAATATTTCTCAAGGGTGGACTATACAATGATCATTAATAATAGAGAAATAAATCACGTAGCAATGTATCTGAGAATAAGCCAAGAGAAGAAAGGTGAAGATGTAGAAACACTGGAGAATCATAGACAGTTAATGACTGACTGGATTACTAAAAATAAATTGACCTATGTTGAATTTGGAGAGGTAATCAGTGGTGGAAAAACCGAAATGGAAGATAGACCTAAACTGAAACTTTTACTCGACAACATTGAACAATTTGATGCTATTTTAGTTGTGGAATTGAGTAGGATTTCGAGGAATGGTTTAATCAGTCAAACAGTTAAACAATACTGTATTGATTATGATAAGCCAATTCTCACTCCTTACGATCAAGTTTATGACTTAGCTAATTCAGATAATGACCGATTAATGTTTGATGTGGGTAGCATGATTTCTTCGCATGAGCATGGTGTCATTGGTAAACGTAGTAAAGCAAATAAGATACAGATGGCTAAAGCAGGGTTACATGTATCTGGTGCTATTCCGTTCGGTTACGTTAGAAATCCTAAAACAAAGAAATTAGAAATAGACAAAGAAACTGCTCCAATTGTAAAGTATATATTTGAATTACATTCTCAAGGTTTAGGAAGCTTTAAAATTAGAGACATATTAAATGAGGAAGGATTTAAGCCAGCTAGAGCAAATGTGTTTAATCTACCCTCAATCAAAAGGATCATCAGAAATCCTCACTATAAGGGATGGACTGTATTTAATGATAGAAAAAAGATTAAAAAGGGAGGTAAATTTGTATACGATGTAGTGGACACCATTGTTATTGAAAACACTCATCCTGCAATTATTTCACCTCAAGAATGGGACAAGGCTAATAAAGATAGAGTAAGTCGAGCAAATAAGCATAATCTGGTTAGAGAAAAACCTGCTGTTAAGTCAGGAATAACTTCACTAAAGGATTTACTGTTCTGTGGAGTTTGTGGAAGGAAGATGACAATTAGGAAGGATTATAAAAGTAGTACAGGATATATTGTTAAACGCTGCGAGTATTTATTGGACAATGGAGATAAATGTCCTAATAGTGGAATTAGATTAGAGCCAATTGAAAATAGACTTCAATTATATTTAGATGAATATAGTATGTCATTACAAAGTGAAATAGACGAGTTGAGTAACGAAGGTAATAAAGCATTGTTAGAAATCAATAAAAACAAAATAGGTCAATTGCAGAAAAGGCTAAAGGAAACTATTGATCAGGAAGGAAAGTTAATTGATTTGGCACTATCAGGTATTTTCACAACAGATGAAATAAAAGTTAAAAAACAAGAATTAATTAATACTAAGAATACAATTGAAAATTCAATAACTTTGCTAGAAAAAGAAATAGATGACTCACAGGTAGAAGAAGAAATCAATAAATATTTGTCGGTCATTGATGTAATTCAAAATAATAAGACGCTTTCTCCTGAAGGTAAAAATGAAGGATATAAGACATTTATTGATAAAATTTATTACACTAGGGTCATTCCTGAGCATTTAAGAAATGTTTCAACTAGGAATCCAGAGAGACAGAATGTTCCTTTTACATTGAAAATTGTACCGTATTAAATTAATAAAGTGGGTATTGTAACATGCAGGTTTTTACAAAAAAAATTAAATGTAAACATTGTCAAGGTTTCTTTAAACGCAGATACAATACGAGAGGGAAGAAGAATCCAGTTTACATCTGTAGTCGAGTAGATAATTATAATGATTGCATTCGGGTAACTGTAAGGGAAGAATTTATAGTTGGACTAATTAATCGTAGATTTCAAAGGGAATTATCAGAGGAAGAATTAAGGGGAATTGTTGATTATATTATTGTGGAAGATACTTTCTTAATGGAAATTCATTTTACCAATGGAGACGATCCAATACTCCTTAAAGGGAATTTCATTCAATTTTAATTTAGGGTAGCGTGAGTGAAAATATACCCAGTGAGAGAAGGGAGGTTTAATCCTTTCAATCACTGGATTTTTATTAATTATGTGTTATATTTTAAGGTAGCGTTATTTAATTATTTCCATTACACGAACAGTCAATTCCGTAATGCGGAAATTAAAAAAGCCCTTAAACGTTGATGTGTAGGGGTTAGTTGGCATTTTATTAAATTCATCTTCTTAGTTATTTATAGAACTTCTATTCTCAGGATTATATAATGAACCTTTAAACATTTCATATGTAACTTTATCAACTAATCCAGTAGAATGTAAAAAAGGATTAATATAAATGATCCATTGACCGTTTACTTTAACCCTTTTAATAACATCTAAATATTCTAATTCCTTGTATACTTCATACAATTTACTTTTACCAATACCGAACAAATCACATATAATTTCATTGGTAGGTTGTTGTCCATTAATAATTAAAGTGTTAGTCGGGAAGTTAATATATGCTAAACAAGTATATAAAAATCCTCTTGAAAATATAGACATTTTACTTGATTCTAATAAGAATCTAACATCAACTTTGAAAACTTTCACGAAATGAAAACCCTCCTTTACATTCAAAGATTGAAATTCATTTCCTCTTTTATCCTTTACAACTCTTAAATCAGACTGTATTCCTAACTCAACCTGTTCATGATGACTCTTCATAAAAGCATGATATATTTCTTTTTCGTATGCTTTTTTAACATCCTTTTTATCGACTATTTGACCAGTTTCAACATCAATCAATTGACCATTTTCAACGGTATATTTATTTGCACTCACTTTATTTCCTCCTATACACAAGTAGAAAACCGACAACATAACGTCATCGGTTTAGATTAATTATTCTTATTTTCTTTGATTAACTCTTTAACTTTTTTAAACGAATATATAAATTCTTTAAGTTCAACATTATCGTTGTAACTTTGAATTGCTTCCTGTAGTTGTTGATCCTTTTTAAAATAGAAAGTTAAGTTTCTGCCTCGGTCATTAAATCCTTCTGGCTCAATACCTTTACTCATTATGTATGCGACTAAATTTAAACTCTTACAATAAAACATTTCACTCATTATTATTCCTCCTATACACATTTACCTAATATAATTATATTAGTTTATTTATATTTAATCAATAATATTTAAAAACTCTTTAAGAATTTTCTCGATATTTTCTTCTTCCCAGTAAGGTATCCTGAGAAGGGGAATATTATTTTCCTTGCAATAATCATTTTTTATCTGATCCTTAACCTTCGATATTTCAAATGCCTTTTCTCCGCCAAAATATTCAATAGGTTCAAAGTGTTGAATTCCATCAAACTCAATTACAGACACTATATTTCCACTTTCGTCTGTAATACCAAAGTCAAACTGAAGCAATGCAATATGTTTACAATCAGGGAAGGTATGTTGATTGATGTAGGAAATATTATGTTCATTCAGTACTTCAGAAACTTTCTTTTCCCCTGCAGATAATCTTTTTCTACAATATGGACACTTAATTCCATCATTTTTATATTTTTGAGGCTCAACGTGCCATAAATAGTCACAAACAGTGTGTCTAAGAATGACCTTGGTATAAGCATTTATGTATTCTGTTTCTAAAACATACTCACCGTTGTCTATTTTTGATATAGCTTCTTTATATGTTTCTGTAGTAAATTGTTTCTTTCCAGAACAAAAAGGACAATTGCTTTTACCAGACAATAAGTTTCCTGGATAAACTTCCCATGAATTGTCGCATTCATTGTGTTTTACGAGAATCTTTGTTAACCAGTTTTTGTATTGTCCTAGGATAGTATATTTACCAAATCCACACTTATCTTCTACTCTAATTAAAAAGTTGAAATGATTTAGTTTGGCTCTATCCTCTTTTGTCAGTTTGATTTCACTCATTTTTTAGCCTCCATTAGTTGCAAAAATTAGTTGAAAACACAAAAAAGACCATGCAAATATACATGGTCTTAATAAAAGTATTTAGTTATTTATTGAATTCGTTTATCTTTTGAATTAGATCATCTGTATTGTTGAAGATGAACACATTTCTATTTGAGTCTGTATCCTTTGCCTTTTCCATTCTTTTTAAAACGAACCCACTTTGCATTAGAAATCCAGCTAACTTTTGATTAAAGATTACGTACTCTTTTTTCATTCTTGTCCTCCAAATATTCCAATGAAATTCTCATTTCAATAGTATTCTTTAAGTGCACCAGTAACTAGACTTGATACTCGTTTCTGTCCCTCAGCAGTCCAATGCAATCCATCAGTTAAATATGTTTTTTGATTTATTTCGTTGTAGCCCATATTATGGTACATGTCTATCACTGGGATATTATAAAATTGTCCGATTGCTTTTACATCATCACCATAATCTTTCAACCCACTTCGCAAGGTAGTTCCTGTTGTATCTGTCCATGCCCTTGGAGGTGTCATTAAAATTATCCTCATTTTGGGATTCTTAACAAGCAATCCCTCAATTAATGTTTGGTATGCTCCGATAAATGTTTCAGTATCAAATATAGAACCAATAGGAGCTAACGTCCCTCTTGTGTATCCTCCGCCTTGGTCATTCGTACCGCCCATAATGGTGCATAATTCAGTAGTAGCACTTACAACGTCTTTATCTTCCCACATACCACCTGCCTTAGCCATTCTTCTTCCCGAAACAGCTAAGTTCGTAACAACAGGTATATTGTATTGCTGTTTGGTTAGTAAGTGCCACTGTTCACCTTGAGTTAAACTATCCCCTATCAAAGTCCATTCTCCAATCGAAACGTCAGAACGATTATATATTGTTCCGCTTCTAACTCCGATTTGATTTAACGGATATGCAAAAGGGAATACAGAAGTGTTTATAATTCCAAATAATACAATTCCTGTGTATGTCCCGATGTTGGCAGATGTAACTAATTCAATGGTATTATTCTTGTAGCAGACATAATAAAACGTCCCCGTTCCCATTTCTGTGGAAAAGGTTTTTGACCCTGACGATAAAGTAAACGCTGCGTTAGTAGTCCATAAATTCCATGGAGTGAATGTAATTGTTTTATCTGTAAAATCAATACCGAATTTAACGTTGCCACCAACCACAAGGTTAGAAGCAGTCACTCCGTTATTAGTACCACCACTTCCTGAACCTGCATTTATAATAGCAGCATCCATTTCTGATAACTTAGTTTTAAGATTCTTTGAAGAGTCCACAAATACACCTTCTGAAACAGTGACAGGATATGCGTACTCATTGTTTGAACTCTTTAATTTTTTAAGTTTTCCTTGCATTTAATCACCGCCTCCTATTTCAATGCGTTGTAGTTTTGTGTTCTTTCATTAGTTGTAAGTGCTCGGTTATAGTAAGTAAGGTTTTTGTATGTTCCTGCTTTAGTTGCTTGTCCTATGACAAGTGAAGCTGTAGAAGTATTAAATGTAAAATCAGCAGGTATCGCAACAGTTGCTATCTGAATATCATCTACATAGATAGTTAAACTAGTGCCACTTCTTACTAGGGCAATATGATAATTCTTCGTAAAATCATCAAATATATTAGCAGATGCTACGGCTGGATAAGCAGCACTTCCGGCAGATGTACCGTAAAGGTTAGCAGTTAATTTGTGTTGCCATGTCAGTTCAATTTTCATTACGTTAGGAGTCAAACGTGATAATAGTAACGTAGCTGCGTTTGTGCCGCCAGAAGGAATGGAAAATTTAGCATTGATACTCGTGGTGAAATCTCCACTTCCTTGAAAATAGTTGTCAGGGTTGACAATCGTTGAATCGTTTGATGGATTTTCTTGGAATAAGAGTAAGGAAGAATCCTGAACATGACTCCCTACCTGTGTAGTTTCCTTCGTATACACCACAGTCTGCACAGTGCTTGCATTACCAGCACCATCCACCGCATAAGTTTTCACAGTAGTTGTCGCAGTCAAGGTAACAGGTGCAGAGTATTTCACCCTTGTTCCTGAACTCACAGGATCACTTCCGTCAGTCGTATACCAAATATCAGCAGTTTCATTTGCACTCATCGTCACAGACTGAGAATCGGTAAATGTAGATGCAGGTGTAATTGTTAATACAGGTACGGTTGTGTCAGCAGGAGTAGAAGTGGACGCACTCACTGTTATAGCTGTTGAACGATTTCCTGCTCCATCAATAGCAACTACTCGAATTGTATAATTCGTACTTGCAACTAATCCAGTTACAGTATAAGAAGTCGAACTTGCATTTACCACTGAACTTGAAACAGTATAATTAGTTCCATCGGTAGAATATGCAATTTCATAATTAGTAACATCACTTGAAGAACTTAATGTCCAACTAACAGGAATAGAATTGTGAGTTGGTGTTCCTGAAGATAAAGCCGTAACTGGCTCAGGTGCAGTAGTATCACTTGATACTGTGGATGTAATACTAAAGGTCAATGTATTAGAAGTTAAATTTCCACTATCTTTAACTTGAATAGATAATGTATGACTTCCAGCAGATAAAATTCCAACATTCCAAGTGTTCGCTCCTGTAGCAACCGTAACTGTGTTAGAGACTCCATCTTTTGTGTATGTAGCCGTGATAGTTCCACCTTGATTATCAGTTACCGTGTAAGGAATCGAAACGCTTGTTGTATCAAAAACATTGGTTGTACTATAACTTGAAGAGATGCTTGGAGCAGTATTTGTAGGAGTTGTTCCACCTGTATCAATGGTTACGGTTTCTCCATCTAACCAATCTTCAAAATAGATAACATTCGATGGAAGTGTTCCTTCACCTGTTCCTGAGTCTCCTTTTTCACCTTTCAATGAGAGCAAGAAGTCTGATTCAGTTCCAGTATTTCCAGCGTCAAGCCAAATTTGATATGCACTTTTACCGTCAACCCCACGTTCACCATCTAATCCATTTTGACCTGTTGCACCAGTTAATCCAGTATCTCCTTTATCGCCTTTCGCTCCTTTTAAAGAATTAAGAAAAACTTCAACACTACCAGTGTTTCCTTGATCTAACCAAAGTTGATAAGCACTCTTGCCATCTATTCCAATTGTTCCAGTTCCACCTGTAACCAATTCAAATCCATCCACAGTTAGTTTATTATTCTCATTAATTCCTAATCGTTCTAAATCCTCAAGGTTACTATGAGTATGTTTACTATTCTTTAGGCTGCTAATGTCAGTTCTTAAAGTTGAATCGTCATAAACTTTAATGTCAATTCCGTTTACAATAATGTTTCCGTTAGTTGTGCTTCCACCAATATCAGTGTTTCCTCCACCACCAATATCAGGAACATAATTCATCTTTTTTGAAACTGAGAAACGCTCAATCTGACTAGAGAATTGTTTCCCATCTGAAAATTTCACGGTTGCTTGGAAAGAATAAATTCCTTGATGTGGAATATCAGAAGCATCTAATGTAATTTGACATTCACCTTGTAAAGCGTTAGTTACAGTAGCCTGTTTAACTATTCCTGTTGCTTTATACTTGATTACGACTTCTACTGTTGCATTTGTTAAATCAACAATTTGGGAATCATCAGATATGGTTAGACTTAGTACGCTTCCTGAGTCACCTTGTACAATTTCATTTGCCACATAGACACCTCCTAAATTTTAATATTTATCTTCTTGTTAATATTGATTTCAATTTTATAGTTTTCTTTTTGGTTGATAATCATTGAGTATTTATTTTCTTGTGTGGTAGGTTGAGGTTGACTATCAGAAGCCATCTAAATTCCTCCTTAAATTTACGATAAAATATTACTTTTATTGGTAATAAATAAAAAAAGAGAAAGGAATTAATCCTCTCTCTTAGTGAACATTTGTGTCCTATTCTTCAACAGAAACCGCACCAACCACTAGTATTTTCAAAGTTCTGTATTGAGCGATTGTGTTAGGGTCTTGTCTAACTCCGGCTTTAAAAAATTGAATCTGTACGGTCTTTAAGTCGTCTATCACAATAGGAACAGCCGTAACGTTATCCAATGATAAAGCCCAATCTACCTGACCACCTACAAATTCAACTGCACTGAATTTAGACTTTAAAACTACTGACAATGTTGTTGTTGTTTTTGTTATTGACTCAATAATAGAGTCGTTTCCAAAGCCATATGCCCAATCCGAAACCCGCCAATCTCCTGTGGCGAAAGTTTTAAGGTTCAAACTAAGGAATTTCGGAGAGAGTCTTTTAGTTCCAGCGTTCCTTGCATTCACTTGAGTAAACGAAGTTAAATTGTGATATTTACTGTTTTCATAATTACGCAATGCATAGAAACGATTAGGTGCGTTATAACCTAGAACTAAATAAGGTGTTTGGTTGTCAAAAGCAATACATAACCCTTCGCTTTCATTGGCTTTTGTGAAAGTTTCTTGAGCCAAGATATTTCCTTGTAAATCCAACACCGTTAATTTGTTATTCGTGTAGAAGTAAATTTTATCTTGAAAGTAAGCGATGTTTTGGGGAACACCAATGTTAGGAATTTGAAAGTATTGCAACTGATTAACGTCAAAATCAAATACTCTGAATTGGTGAGGCGCAGTGTCTCCTCCGCTTGTATGAACGATAAATAAATCACGATCATTGTCGATGGTGAATAGTCCGCTGGAACCCAAACTCGCCAGATTAATTTCCCTTGTTATCGTTTTGTTTGAGAAGTCTATTTCCCTAACCAAAAACGGATTGTAACCACCCGCACCAACATATAGCATTTGATTAGATTCTCTGAATGCAATACTATCGCTGTGTCCTATTACCAAGTCACCTGTAGAAGCCAGATATTTCCCATTCAAATCATATTGATTTATTTTTCCGTTTCCGGTTCCTGTGTCGAATCCCACATAAAAGAAGTTACTGTCGAAGCAAACACCTTGCATATTCGCTGTATCTGACACATGAAATAACAAATCCATTTGAGAGTTATTATTAGGGATACGACTTGACTTTAAAGTTTTCGGTAAAAGTGGAACTTGATTATTTTTTTCTTCACTTTTTCCTGCGTAAACTAAATACTGTTTATTTACGATGTTTGCTGATGTGTCAATTAATACATCGACTTCCTTAGGGATGAATACAAGTTTGCTTAATGTATAATCCCCTTGCTTGATAACCAACCTCTTTTTCTCTTGTTTAGCCACTGATGCTAAATCTTGCAATTTAGTGGCAAAGTCATCATTTGCAGAATCAAAAGAATTAGTTACATTTAGTAAATCCATAGTTTGCTTTGTTGTGTCTATGTCCTGACCTACATCTGCCAATTGTTCAGTATGCTCATCTACTTTATTTAATTTATCTTGAACGATTTGTTCAAGCATTTGTTTCTGTATTTTATTTAAAGGCATTGAATCACATCCTTTTTAATTACAAATAACTATTTCTGTATATTTTCTTTAAAGTTAGGGTAAATTATTAACGCAGCATGAATCACCTTCACAAGCCACGAAAAGGGGAGAGGTCACACCCTTTAACCTCTCCTTACAATTATTTATTTTGGTTGTTTATAAGTCTTAGATTGTTCTGAGTCACTTAGATGCTTGGTTGTTGGATCATTAACTGCATTCCAAACACTAACTGCAACAATCACGACAACGTATGGATTAGAGATAGCTTTTACGATTAAATCAATTGCAGATTGCCAAGTGGTTATATCTTGAGCAGTCAAGCCGAAATAACCTAAAATGGGAGCGAATATTGAAAGCCCTAACTGAGCAATAAATACAGGATTACGAAAACGTACCTTCCAATTTATCATCCTCAATTCCTCCTTGTTTGATTAATTATTTTTCAAGAAACTCGATTATTTTTTTCAAAGTTTCGATTCGATCCTTACCCGATAAATTAATAATTTTATCGGCAATTAGTCCAGTAGAATCTCCACCTACGATATATAATTCCTTAGCGATTTTACCTTGTGGCAATGCGTTACGGAAATAGATTGGTGCTTTAAGTTTCACAGCCAGTAACTCAGCTTCATCGAACTCAGGATAACCACCGATTAAAATTGCTTTTTCTAACATTTCATCTTCCTCCTTTGGTAATGAAATTGGTTTTGATTCAATTGGTTTAGGTTTTGGTGTGTTTAAAACTTTTAATTCAGCAGCAATAGCGTTCAATACAGATTGCCATCTTCCTTCGTTTAAAATTCTATGAGGGCAATTTTTACCTGACCAATCCCTATGTGGCTTAACTCTATCAACATTCCACTTACGTTCATGCAAAAGTTGAGCAATAAATTTTATAGCTAGTGCTTCAGCTTTCCTATACCTTTCGCCACCCGACATAGAATAGCAGACTTCTACTCCAATGGATTTACGATTCCCTGTTCCTTTTCCACCATCCCCACAATGCCATGCGTTACGATTTACAGGTATACCTTGAACAACTTCCTTATCATCAATTGCAAAATGAAAAGATGTTTCATTGTTATTATTAATCATGTAATTAATTTCACCATCAGCAGTAGCGTCATTATATGTATTATGAAATGTGATATATTCTGCAGTCATAGAGTAAGGGCATTTGATGGAATATTTGCTTGAAGGTACAAGTTTCTGTCTCGCTTGAATAGTCATCATTTATCCTCCTTGTTTGCTTATTTATAAACCTAATAATTTACTAACATCAAAACCAGCTAATTTCACACCTGACAATGCTAAAATAAGAATGATCATTACTTTAAATACCATTCCAAAGTTAGTTGATAGGAAGTCTTGATACCATATTGTTTGTGATTGGACATTGTTTTCAAAGTCCTCTTTTAACTCTGCAATATCATTATTTACTTGTGAAAATTGTCTTTCTTGATTATTTAAAATCATCGTTTGCTGTATTGAATTTTCCTTTAATTCATTAATCACATCACGATAGTAAATTTTCATTTCTTTGTTATCTTCTTTGATTTCTTTAATGTCTTCTTTAACGTGGTCAATTTCAACCTTTAATGCTTCATAACTTCCTTGCACCAATGTCAACACTCCAATATATGTTAAGTTATCTATTTACAGCCGAACTAGAGTGTGGTAAACTAAAGTTGGCTAGCTACATAGTCAATAAAAATCCCACTGTCTACCTCAAATTGACCAGTGGGATTTTTGTGTTTCTATTTAATTTTCCAGTGTCTAATTTCTCAATAAAAAGGTTGTTTTATACTGATATTCATTAATGAACTATTGTGTCCGATAGTTCGTTACTTAATTTGAGTCCATGCCCCCCAAGTTCCTGCCACCTTCATTCGCACCCATTGTTTTGAAGTGTCGTTATACGGATAATATTCTTGAAGTGCAATTGAATTATCATTTGTCTTTTCACTATGTTTTACTATTCCATTTATCGCTACAGGTCTATTAGTTGCCGAAAAAGCATAATAAACCCCAGAAACAGTTAATGTGTTTAAGTCGGTATTTTGCAAATCTTTAATGTTTAAAGAAGGGGCAGATTCCAGTGAAGTCACTCTTTCGATTAATTGACTTCTGAATCTGATTCCGCTTATTGCAGTTGCTCCTTGAACTACCTTTATGTTCAATGTGTGCCAACCTCTAGATGAAACTCTTATTCCTTCATCTAAATATCTTGCTCCACTAACAATGGAAGCAGGTTTTTGTCCCTTGCTGATGTTAAAAATAGGTGAGGTGACAACAGTTGTATCGAATGTGATTTTTGAAGTACCTTTATTTCCATAGTTAGCACCTTGTTTTAAATCCTCATCCAATGTAGACAGTGGCTGTCTAATGGCATTATCCAACTTTACTTCGATTATCGAATTAGCAAAAACGTAATTATTTGGATACACAACTAAATCCTCAGTGTCACAGTAAAATGAATAAGTAATCTCCTCGCCAACCTGTAACTCTAATGACCTATTCCCTACCACATTGTCACCTACTGCCCATGCATAGTTGGAATAATATTTTATTCTTTTAATAGAACTCGAAGTAAAGATGCTGGCATTAGTGGTAAAAGGGTCTTCTCCTTTTCTAGTTGCAAAAGCAATCCCATCAACGACTGTCTGTTTTCTTAGCATTGAATCTCCTACAAAGATACTTGCCACTCGTGTTCCCCAAATAGTCAAACCTTCGTCTGTAAGATGAACCGGGTCACCAAAAGAAGTTGTTGCAGTTCCTAAACTGTTACCATTGCTATTTGCAAAGATTTCATCTTCATAGTTTGCAATTATCTCTCTGCTGTCTACAAATGGGGCAGAATATTTTTCAGCTAACCAAGAACAAATATTTCCAAAAACATAAGCATCAGCCCTGAATACTGTAGGATAAGGGTCTGTTACCAATTGATAAGATTTCAATTCCCATCGTTTATCATTTCTTGTTGGGATAGGAGAAACTAAGATGACTGCTTTACCTCTATCTAACTCTCTAGTGATTAATTTTTCCATCCAGTAAATATAGTCTTTCGTTTTTGTTGCGTCAGGATACCCATACTGAGTGCTACTGTCATTTGTACCGTAGCAAATCACGGAAATGTCACCTGCATGTGTATCAGGAAAACGCTCATGCCCTGCTTTGGCACTATCGCCAGCGTATGCCCTATCTATTCTTGAAATACGGTTCAAATAAACACCATTTAATGTCGACAGGAAAGATGTTTGATAAAGTGAATTGCTCCTCATTGAGTTGCTATCACCCATAAATGTTACAGTAACGTTTTCTCCATATCTTAATTTCCGTGCTACCATTCCCAAATACTCTTGGTTTTTTCGAGAGTAATAAGCTGAAAAGACATCAGAGAACTGCGCTTTTTCTGCCAATTGTTCAGTAATTACATTGTAATTTTTCAACTTGGTAACATCAATCTCATCTTGACCACCAATTTCATGACCGCTACCGTGTCCTTTAGTGATTGTCATATGACCTTCAAACCATTTTGCATATACAATTGTTCCTGCTGGAACACCTTCAGAAAGGGTAATTGTTGTTGAATTAGTTTCAGTAAATCCTTGATCTTTAATTTGCGGTACTCCACCAACCCAAACTTCAATATTTCCTTTTCCGATAACGTACTGTCCATTAGTAATTGTAAATACAGTCTGACCTTCTGTTGCTGTCCAAGTTTTATCATTTATAGTCGCTTGTGGACTAACAGAAGTCCAATATGTACCGTTTGTTGGATCAATTCCAGCAGTAGTATCTTTAATACAGATGTAATTGACACCGCCAAAAGTAACTACGTTTCCATCCTTATATACAACTGATGGATTATAATTGCCTTTGTGACCAAGATTGTCACCTTTTGTCTTTGCATAATCCCCTTGTGCTTTGGCATAGTTTCCGTTACCATTAACCTCTATGAATAGTTCTTGTAGAAAGGTCAGTTGCTCCTCTGAGCCAATTCCACCTTCATAGTCATCAAGGATTTTAACTTGGAATGGTCTTGTGCTAATTCTTGTTTCTCCAATGTAAATCTGAGCGACTACTTCAAGCATACCTGTTTCTTCCATCTCGGTAGCACCAAGTTCATAAACAAGCATTCCATTTTCATATCTACCTTGACCTGTAACTAATTCTCCTTTTGGTTTTTTAAAGGAGACAGTATATCGGTCTGCTTGTGATATGTCATACTCAACATCTTCATCTAAAACTCTGATATTAAGAATGGCAGTGTCATTCTTCACAAATACAGGGATTTGGTTAATGCCTTTCTTTTTAATATCTACTGTTAAAGTATATTCGTTTTGATATACCATCATTTCACCACCATTTTAGAAATCTTAAATTATCAGAACTTTTATTTACTCTTGATTACTCATAAATACTCACTTTTTGAAAGGGAATTTGGCGATAAAATAACCGTTAAAAAAGAGGGGAAAGATGTCCTCTACTTACTATGGTATTTTTTAAAATAGTTGTATAATTCGTTAGGGGTAATATTCCCTAAGTACCTGTCTTTAGGCACTATTCCTATGTCACTTAATATGATGCCAATTAATTCTGAACAAATATAATTATTTGGTGAGTTATAAATTTTTAAATCCTTATTCCATACTCCTCTAAGAAAATAACCCCAAATTTGTCTGTAATCATAATAGTGTCCGATCAAATTTAACCCCAGTTCTTTGATTCTTTCTCTTTGTGACACTGATAAATCCAACGATACTATTTCATAATCAATAAAATAAAAAGGAACTATTCTGCTTTTTGTAAAATATTGTGCTTCAAGAATTGCGTTGTTTGAGAGACAAATTGCAACGTGAGAAAATTTACCGGGATCAAATAAGCGAATTAATTTTGATATAGGAGACTTTCCCCTTATAAAAACAATATCCCCACTTTTCATAGGTCATATTTCCCGCTTATGAAATTCGTTGAAAATTCCGTGAACTGTTCCTGTGTATTATTTCCTTTTCCATAGATATTATGAAATAATGCGTGTATATCAGGTAATAATGGAACACCATAACCATATTCGTTATGCTTATCTACTAGAAGTTGCTCTATCATTTTCAACTCATCATCACTATATTCACTCACACTTGAATATATGGGGAGAGTTAATTCATTTAAAGTTTCTTTAAGAATACTCTCAAAACTATAAATATGATGTACTTCTAATCTACTATGTTTTTGACCTGAGATAACGCATTTAAAATCATAGTATTTCAAACTATCCTTTTTCCA
>Ga0208958_1001024_pt1 | contig 29911 bp, 35 predicted proteins | sample RifOxyB1_FD_184032 | JGI IMG/M metagenome (GOLD analysis project Ga0208958, IMG submission 184032) | Soil microbial communities from Rifle, Colorado - Rifle Oxygen_injection B1 (SPAdes) | ecosystem: Environmental > Terrestrial > Deep subsurface > Rock core/Sediment | place: Rifle, Colorado...
CTCCAGAGAACAAATCAATGCAGGGGACGAGTACGAAGGGTCTGTCTACATCAACGGAATCAAGCTGTGGGTGGTGAAGGAGCACTCCTTCTGTCTTCCGTGGGATGAAGACGAAATCCGAAAGCTGGATGAAGAGCTCTCGGAATCGGAAAGTGAGGATCTCGCGGAGGCGGCGTAAGCTGCCTCCTTTTCGTTAATAGGAAGTTCGAACCCATGTTATAATAAAAAAATGAAAAAAATCTATTACAATAAATTGATTCGTGACAGAATCCCGGAGAAGATTAAGAAGCACGGCGGGGATTATGAGGTAGAAAAATTAAAGGGGAAAGGATTTGAATTGGAACTCTTAAAAAAGGTAGGCGAAGAGGCTAGTGGCTTGCTTGCCGCTAAAACGAGGAAGGAACTAATCTCTGAGTTGGCTGACGTGCTTGATGTCATTGAAGAAATAAAAAGATTAAAAAAAATTACAAACAAAGAGATAAAAGATGCTCAAAAGGTGAATTTCAAGATCAAGGGCGGTTTCCAAAAGAAGCTTTTTCTCTTTTGGTCTTCTGATACGGGTTATAAGAGCAACGAACGAAAATATAAAAGATAAGTCTACTTAGCTCTTTTTTAGTTTGTTGATTTCTTTTTCTAGTTGTTTAATGCTGGATTCCAGTTTTTCTGTTCGGTCAGCTGTCTGTTTTTCAAATTGACTGGTATGGAGGGCTAGCATATCAGCTACAGCCATCATTTCGGTGATATCTTCTATCGCGAGGAGGATAATGGGCTGGAAAGAGAAGTCTTCTTTGAAGTGAATCTCGCGGGCATTCAATATCATTATCTTATGTCCTATCAGGGGAAAGTCATGTTCAACCTCAAAGCCCTTAAAAAAGGTATTTTTGGGTAAAATATCTTCCAAGAGTTTACGCAAGGCGGGGATATCCCACTGACCATTTCCTAAATCGTACACAATCTTTTTTTCGGTATCTTTCGCTTCCACTTGGAAAGTTCTATAGAAGGGATCGTTGGCCGCCATCACTCGGAGGTCTTTGTCTAAAATCAAAATTGGTTCTCTGATTACATCTACGACGGTTTTAATATATGTCCAACTTTCTTCCCAAAAACTTTTTACAAAGTCTACCGGAGCGAGCTTTACATTTTTATCCTTTTTTATTTTTTTTGTCTTCATATATCACCATAGACGTACTGTTATTAAAATGATTACAGTGCTTTTCAAGTTGAAGTGTGTTATAATGAGAGCAGTTATATATTCTCTTGAAGGCAAGTGTTCTTGTAATATAAGACTCTCTAGCACGGCTCTATTTAATTAGCTAACTTACTATGAATAAGAAACAAGAGGTAAAAATGAAGGATATTTTGACCCTAGCCCATCACGACTATGAAAAGGGGTTAAACGCTCGGGCATTTTTTAAAGTAAGTGATCGGGCTACCAGCCAAGATTTTGTACAAAATACTTTCATAAAAACTTGGAGCTATCTTCTTAAGGGGGGGAAGATTGATATAATGAAGGCTTTCCTTTATCACGTCTTGGACAATCTCATAGTGGACCAATATCGGAAACACAAAACAAGCTCACTTGATTTTCTTATAGAAAAAGGTTTTGAGCCCGCGGTGGAAGAAGAAGAACGCATTTTCAATCTTCTGGACGGGAAGAAAGCGCTTCTTTTGATCGCGCATATTCCCAAAAAATATCAAAAAATTATGCGGATGCGTTACGTGCAGGATTTAACGCTCAAAGAAATGTCACTCATCACCGGACAATCGAAAAACACCATTTCCGTGCAAGCACATCGGGGACTTGAAATAATTAAATCTTTATATAAAAAAACGCCCGCTGTCTAAAAAGCAAGACAAGGAGAAGAAAAAGAATAAAAATAATGGAGAACCAAGAAGTAATACTGAAATCACCCAGTGTCGTAGTAACTATATTGGGTGATGTTGAGGGTTCTATAATTATTGGTGGGGCAGTGCTTTCAAGAGCTAGGTTGTTGGTTCCTGGTCCAAAGGCCGTACCGTCAGTAGAGAAATTGCTCGTGACTTCAGATCCTTGTGCAAAAGAAGAAAAGGCGAATATCAGTGTGAGCAGCAAGAAAGATTTTAATAATATGTTAGGTTTCATAGGTTTAAAGAGTTAAGATATATTTAATTTATCATAAAGAGAGAGACAATCGACCAAATTATCCTGATATATCTTTGCCGTAACAGAACCGCCTTAATGACAAAATATGTGTGGTATAATAACGAAGATAGAGTTAATTATTAAAAAATAAAATATATGCTAAAAGAATTTAAACAGTTTTTGCTTCGGGGGAATGTGGTTGATTTGGCTGTCGGTGTCGTCATTGGTGCGGCTTTCGGAACTGTGGTTTCCGCGGTAGTAGCTGATTTATTAACTCCGCTTATTGCGGCTATCGCCAAAGTTCCAGATTTCTCCAGACTCTTTTTTGAGATAAATGGAAGTAAGTTTATGTACGGTCATTTTATTAATGCCCTTATCTCATTCATTCTGGTTGCTTCGGCGGTATTTTTCTTTGTGGTAAAGCCTATGAATATGCTTGTCTCACGTTCTAAGAAAGGACCACCGGCTGACCCGACTACCAAAAAATGCGCTGAATGTTTAAGTGAGATTCCAATAGAAGCGAAACGTTGTGCGCACTGCACCCAAGCTATTGTTTAGTTTAATTTTTGTAAATATGAAAAAAAGAGAGATGATAGAGACACCTTGGTTTTTTACAGTAAAAGAGGTTTTAGATAAACTAAACACCACGATTAGTGGTTTGTCTCACGACGAAGCCAAGAAACGTTTAGAATTGTTTGGGGATAATGATTTTAGGAAAAAGAAAAATTTAAGTGTTCCCAAATTAGCCTTAAAACAATTTATGAGCCCCCTTATCTTTATCCTAATGGGGGCGGCTGCTTTGACCGGGATTTTACAGGAATGGCTCAATATGGTTGTCATCGTGGGCGCTATTTTGATAAATGTCGGACTTGGTCTTTATCGTGAATATCAAGCGGAAAACACTTTGGAAAAATTGGAAAGTTATATAAAAGATCGCTCTCGGGTGGTTAGGAATGGGAGTGAACAAGAGATTGAATCTTCATTATTGGTGCCGGGGGATATTATTAAGTTATCTTATGGCTCTAGGGTCCCCGCAGACGCACGTTTAATTTCTATTAATAGTTTTAAAGTAGATGAAGCTATTTTGACGGGAGAGTCAGTGCCAGAAACAAAAAGTGCGGAGACAATAAGAGAGTCTACCCCATTGGCGGATAGGCTCAATATGGTTTATGCCGGAACTTTAGTCATAGAAGGTTTTGCTACTGCGGTGGTGATCGAAACAGGCAACAGGACTGAAATAGGGAAAATAGCGGAACTGGTTTCAAGAACGGATAGAGCACTAACTCCAATTCAAAAAGGAATCAGCCAACTTTCTTGGTATATTTTTATACTGGTAGTGTTTATTGTGTCAGTTATTTTTATTTTAGGGGTATCAAGAGGGGAGCCGATATTTCAAATGCTGATTCTGTCTGCGGCTGTTGCCGTAGGAGCAGTTCCTGAATCGTTGCCTATCGCTTTAACTGTAATTCTCTCTGTTGGGGCGGAAAGAATTGCCCAGAAAAAAGGAGTAGTAAGAAAATTAACCGCAGCGGAGACTCTCGGTTCAGCCACTCTAGTCATGACTGACAAGACAGGCACACTAACCAAGGCTGACATGCAACTTGTCGGAATCCATACTTTTGATAATTTGGTTAAGGAAGAATATTCTAGAGAGAAAATTATAAATTTGAATCCTGACCAAGAAACAATACTAAAATTATCATTAAAAAACATAAATATTATCATCCAGAACCCGGATGATGCAGAGAAAGAATGGAAGTTTGTCGGGCACCCATTTGAGGTAAACATTGCCAAAGCTTCTATCCTGCACGATATTCCGGTTAAAGAAATTATGTTGGAAGAAAGTTCTTTACATATTCCTTTTAACTCTTCAAATAAATTTTCTGTTTCCAAAAGCGGTCACGATTACACTATCATGGGCGCTCCTGATATCTTGTTGGAAAAATCCAATGTGGATAAAGAAACTTATTTAAAAATTTCTTCTTGGATACAGCAGGCAAGTACTGAAGGCAAAAGATTGATAGCAGTCGGGACTTTTAATGATAGGGGTTCAAAAGAGATTAATACAGATTCTATCCGAGAAATTGATTTTAGGGGGATTCTGTCATTTTTTGACCCTATTAGAGAGGAAGTTCCCTTAGCTATTAAAAACATTGAAACACATGGAGTCCGAGTAGTAATAATCACGGGCGATTTAAAAGGTACGGCTGTTTCTGTCGCAAAAAGTCTTGGTTGGGAAATATCGGATAATGAGATTTTAGTGGGAGAAGATATTCGTCAGATGACGGACGAACAATTGTTGGATGTTATTCAAAAGATAAAAATCTTTGCAAGAGTTACCCCGGAAGACAAGCTTCGTATTGGCAATTTGTATCATAATTTGGGAGAGGTGGTGGCTATGACGGGCGATGGAGTGAATGATGCCCCGGCTCTAAAATCTGTGGATATAGGGATTTCCCTTGGTTCCGGGAGTGATGTGGCGAAAAGTGCAGCGGACCTGGTCTTACTTGATGATAATTTTGAGACCATTAGTATGGCGATAGATGAAGGTAGAAGGATTCTTGCAAATATTAGAAAAACTTTTATTTATTTGATGTCCAATGCCTTGGATGAGGTTTTTGTAATCGGCGGTAGCCTTGTTATGAACATAGCTTTGCCTCTCACCGCTTTGCAAATTATCTGGGTAAATTTATTCACAGGGAGTTTGCCCGCTCTGGCCTTCGCTTATGATGAAAATCTAGATAAAGGGATAAATAAAAAATCTTCTAAAGAAGAATTGTTAAATACTGAAGTTAAAATACTTTCATTTGGTCTTGGTACAGTCAGTTCCATTCTAATATTTTTACTTTATTATATATTGCTCTATTTTGATGTAGAAATAGGAGTCGCGCGTTCTATTTTTTTTGTTTGTTTCTCTATCTACATATTGGTGATATCTTTTTCTTTTAGAAGTTTATATAAACCTATATTTTCTTATAATCCATTTTTAAATAAAAAGTTAAATTTAGCGGTAGCTATGGGTCTTGGAATTTTGATTGCCACAATGTCTATACCATTTATGAGAGATCTTTTTAAGATAGCGCCAATGCCTCTATCTTGGATGTGGTTGGTAATTTCTTGGAGTGTTTTAAATGTTTTATTGGTGGAAACAGCTAAATGGATATTTAGATATAGAATAAAAGCAAAAAATTTACGCAGATAGCTGTTTAGTTTAATTTTTGTAAATCCCCCAACTCCTTTTCAAGGTTGTGTACGAGTGCTTCGCGTTCCTCGGGGGAGAGGAGGTCATATAAATCAACCCACATAGAAAGTTCTTCTTTGTCTTCGCCATTTTTTACTAAGTCGGCGATGAGCTTTTCTAAATATTCCTTTTTTGTGTTATTTATTGTCATCAAGTTTTTCGTCATTAGCCCTGACTATTAAATTTCCGATGTTATCATAACCATATTCTTCTATAATTTTTTCACAGACCGAAAGGGGCTCCTTTAATGATTCCATATCATATTTTTCAGCAAATTGTCGGACATTTTTTAAAAATTGTGGAAAATTTAATTTGAATTTTTCTTGTATAACCTCTTGTACACCCCTTTTTCCCTCTATACTTTCTTGTGCGATAGTAAGCCAAACAGTAAATGCGGTTAATTCCAACATGAGAAGATGTATTTCCTTATTTACTTCTGAATCTTCTGAAACAAATCTAAATCCCAATAAAACATAGAAAATTAAATTGCTAGATATAATTACTCCACGCATTATTTTATCTATTGATTTTAGTTCTTTGCCTCCCACAATAGCCTTGTTTTTAGCTATCTCTTTGCCCATTTTTATACTTCCAGCAAGGGGGATGGCACTAATTGCAAGTGATGCTAATCTGCTAAGTACAACCTTTCCGAGAGTGAGACGTTCTTTTTTCGCCTTTTCTATAACTATCCCAACTTCTTCTTTTCGGGCCTCATTGGGTTCCACAGTCTCTAGGGAAGTCTTTTCGGGTTTGAATTCCATTCGCAAAGTATAGCAAATAACGAGGTGGAAGGAAAAGAAGAGCCTTTTATGGTATAATTAAAGAGGCGATAATTATTATTTATTTAGTGCCACGCCTTAATTGATATTGCGCGGCATGATTCTACAGAATCAAAATATTTTATGGATCCTAATAATAAAAGTGAAGGTGCAGAGACGAATGCAGGCGCTCTTAGCAAGAAAGATAACAAAACCATCATGGGCATTTTGTCCTATCTCGGTCCGCTTGTCATTGTGTCTTATTTGGCTGCGAAAGATGACCCTTTCGTCAAATTTCACATCAAGCAAGGTTTGGTCTTAATCGTGATTGAAATAATAGCTTGGCTTATCAGTTCAATGTTCTGGAGATTCTTTATGTTTATGAATTTCGTTAATTTTGCCGTTTTGGTATTTGCTGTTATCGGCATTCTGAACGTCACTCAGGGTAAAGAAAAAGAGCTTCCCCTAATCGGACAGTTTTCTCGTTATTTTTCATTTTAGTGTATACTGTAGGCTAGTATTATTAATTAAATTTAAATACCGCCCAATGCGGTCAAGTATATGGCAAAAAGAGGAACCACGCTTAGTCCTAAAAAGAAATCAAGACGCTCTCACAAGACAGCGAAGCGTTTAGCGGTGAAGAGGGTAATGATTGCTAAAAGAGCTCTCAGAAAAACAGAAAACAAAGGTTAGAGAGTAGAGATTGGCGTAATAAAATAATTTTATGGAGAAAAGGCCATTTAACGTTCATCCTGATGTTTTCAAATTAGGAATTGTTAGTTTTTTGACGGACATCAGTTCCGAGGCCGTTTTTTCGGTGTTCTCTGTATTTTTTACAGTAATCGTCGGAGCTCCTGCCACTCTTCTCGGACTGGTTGAAGGTCTTTCAGACCTTTCCGCATCTTCGCTGGATTATTTTTCTGGATGGCTGTCGGACAGATCTGGGAAAAGGAAAAAATATACTATTTTAGGATACGGGTTTTCTACTTTAGCCAAAGTAATGCTTTTGATGGGGTCTTCGGTGGTTGCGCTCGCTTCTTTTAGAATTATTGAACGTATGGGAAAAAGTTTCCGTGGTCCACCGAGAGATGCGTGGCTCTCAGAAGTGGCAGAAGGTCCCACCAGAGGATATGCTTTCGCGGTGCACAAGGCTATGGACAAAGCAGGGGCCATTTTGGGTCCGCTTATCGTGTATGTTATGTTTCTTTTTTGGGGACAGGGAGCAAGCACTTTTCGTATAATTTTTATTATGGCTGTAATCACGGCGGCTGTGTCTGTGGCGGTGCTTGCTTTAATGAAAGACCGTCCAGGTATTCCACACGAAAGAGAAAACATTTTTGAAGCTTGGAAAACCTTAAGTCCCGATTTTAAAAAATTCCTCATTCCGTCTGGCATCTTTTCCATCGCTTATTTCAGTTTCGGATTTCTATTGCTCCGAGCCTATGATATTGGTTTTGTTATAAAAGATGTGGTGTTGCTTTACGCTCTTTTTAATATTTCATTCGTGGCGATATCCGTGCCGATCGGCAAGCTCGGTGATTTAATAGGAAGGAAATACATTATTATCCTTGGATATCTGACTTACCTCGTTATGTCTCTAGGTTTTATTTTTGCCACAGAGAAATGGCAGATTATAGTTCTATTTATTCTGTATGGCATCTTTTACAGCATAGATGCGGCGCAAGGCAGGGCATTTATTGTTGATTTAGAGAAGGAGAGGAGGGCAACCGCTATGGGGGCTTATAACCTTGTCGTGGGAATGATTTATCTTCTCGCCTCACTCATTGCTGGTGGGCTCTGGGTATTTAATCCTATGTACACCTTTATTTTTGCGGCCTTTATGACTCTAGTAGCGATGGGTGTTTTCACTATCCTTTTTAGAACACATCGGGTAGATTTTGTTTAGTCTGTTTTGTGTTATAATAGCATTATGGAAAATATAAAAAATTATAGTGTTTGGATTATCAGCGCAGTATTATTAGTTTTCAGCTTCGTTTTCTTTTTGTCCGCGCAGAACTTTTCTAAGCAAGGTTCTTATGTGGAAGTGAAAGGTCTATCAGAAAAAATAGTGAAGGCCGATGTTGCCATCTGGTCACTCAACTTTGACGTGAAGTCAAACAACATTGATTCTCTGTATGCCGACATTGAGAAGAATACTTTAGCCATCAAGTCATTCCTGACAGAAAAAGGATTTGAAGTTTCGGAGATAAACGTAGCTCCGGTCAACATATATCAAGATACTTATAAAGACGCGTTGTTTAGATACAATGCCAATACCCAGCTGTCTGTTTACAGCAAGAAAGTTGATTTAGTTCGCTCTGCTTCCAAGGAGAGTTTAGCCTTAGTGAAAAAGGGAGTCACTCTAAATCAGAACTCTATAGAATTTCAATTCTCCGACATCAACAGCATCAAGCCTGAAATGTTAGCTGAGGCCATCAAGAATGCCCGAGCTTCCGCCCTGCAATTCGCGCAAGAGTCTGGTTCTCGTTTAGGCAGTGTATCCCGTGGTAATCAAGGAGTATTTGATATTACCGACAAGGACCCTGGTTCTCCAGAATATAAAAAGATTCGCGTAGTTTCCACACTGAGGTTTCTGTTAAAATAAAGTTTTGTGAGCTTAAGTTTTATGAGTAAAAAGCCTTCATCAAAAAAGAAGAAAGTGGTGATGGTAAGTGGAGGATTTGACCCGGTACACATAGGACATGTGCGACTCTTTAATGAGGCTAAAAAATTAGGGGACGAATTGGTGGTGTATTTGAACAATGACAACTGGTTAAAGAAAAAGAAGGGGTTTGTCTTTATGCCGGAACACGAGCGTAAAGAAATTATTGAAGCGTTTGAGGCAGTAGATAGGGTAATCGTAAGTTGTCATAAAAAAAATACTGAAGATATGAGTGTCTGTATGGGTTTAGTTGAAATTAGACCTCATATATTTGCAAACGGGGGCGATAGAGATACGAAAGATGCTCAAGATCCTAATTCTTCTTTGTACAAGGAAAGGGAGATACATAAAAAGATTGGTATTAAAATGATATATAATGTAGGACACGGAGGTAAAGTTAGAAGCTCGTCAGATTTGGTAAAGAAAGCAAAAGCAAAAGTAAAAATAAAATGAAACCCTTAGAGCAACTTTTAAAAAAAGATATCAGTCGGATAAAAATGATAGTTTTTGATGTGGATGGGGTGCTTGTACCGAGGGGTACTAAAATTAAACAAGTAGGTAATACTACTACTTTAGAAACAAAGGTAATCCACCAAAAACAAATAGAGCAAATAAAAAAACTTAATCAAAAAGGATTTTTAATAAACATTAGCTCGGGGCGAGGACTCTATATGCTTCAGGAAATGTTTAGAGATATTCTGCCTTTTGTCAGTCTGACTTATGAGTGCGGTAGCGCTACTTGGTATAGGGGAAAAATTTATCAACATATCAACAGTTTTGAACGCACAAAAAATATTTTACCAAAACTAAAAAAAATAACAGTAAAAAATAAAAACGTAAAAGGATTTGAGCCGAAGGAATTTATTATAACTATACACTGCAAAAAACCAGATAAAAAAATTGAAGAAATAGTGAGGAAAGAGAAGGGGCTTGTGACTCTTTGGAACGGCGAAGCGTACGATATTTTAATAAAAAAAGATCAAACAAAAGCTCTCGGCTTAAAGTATGCCAGGCAGATATTCAAATTAAAGAAGGAGAATGTTATGGCTATCGGGGACAACTATAACGACCAGGAACTACTAGAGGAGAGCGGGATGCCCATTTCAGCTGATAAAAGCAGGGTAAAAGGCAAGTTCTTTGTTGCCTTGAAGGGTAAATCTCTTCCAGCAGACGAGTTGATGCAAAAAATCTTGTCATTAGTTAGCTAAAAATTTATTTGGTTGTATAATTATAATATGAAAACCCTTACCGTTAAAAAACCTTGGGGACAATTTGACCAATTTACCCACAACGAGATAAGTACTGTTAAAATTCTTTCAGTCAGTCGTGGCGGGTCTTTAAGTTTGCAAGATCACGGACACCGAACGGAATTTTGGAGAATTATTTCTGGTCATCCTATCGTAACAGTCGGGGAAACTACTAAAAGCGCAAACCCCGGGGACGAATTTATAATAGAAAAATTGCAACCTCATCAGTTGGAGGCGAAAGATGATGATGTGCAGTTTTTAGAAATAGCCTTTGGGAATTTTGACGAAGAGGACATTGTAAGAATAAAAGATAAATATGGCCGTGCTTAAAAAGCTTGTCCGCCGTGGCGGAAAAAAGAAAATAATAAAGAAAGTGGTAAAAAAAGTGGTTAAAAAAACTACCAAGAAAACTTCTGTCGTCAAAAAAAGGATAATAGAAAAAAAGAAGACCCCGCTTGATTTAAAAAGGTCAAAAAGTAATCCAATCATTGAACCGGAGAGCAACCTTTATTGGGAATCCAAGGCGAGTTTCAACCCTACCGCGCTTTACCACGATGGCAAAGTCCACATAATTTATAGAGCCATCGGAGGGAACGATATGTCGGTCTTGGGTTATGCGAAAAGTTTCAATGGCTACAACATAGAAAAAAATTCAAAAGAACTGGCATATTACCACAAGCTCATTTCGCCCGTTTCAAAAATAGTGCCCCAGATTTCTTACTGTTCTGGCGGGGGCTGGGGCGGGGGATGTGAAGATCCCAGGTTAACTCTTTTTAATGACAGGGTTTATATGATTTACACGGCTTTTGACGGTTGGGGGTCAGTAAGGATAGCTCTGACATCCATCAGTCTGGATGATTTTTTGAAAAGACGCTGGAATTGGGAAATTCCGGTATTGATTTCTCCACCCGGGCAGATACACAAAAACTGGGTGCTTTTCCCCGAAAAAATAAATAATAAATATGCGATTCTGCACAGTATTTCTCCTCACATAATGATAGATTATGTAAAAGATTTAAAAGAACTAAACGGAAATAATTTTATACATAGTATCCATCAAGGAAGTCCGCTATGGGGAACTCGCGACAAGTTAATAAGAGGTGTCGGTCCTTCTCCTATCAAAACCAAATATGGTTGGCTTGTGATATATCATAAAATGGATAAGGGCGAGATGCATAGATATAAACTATGGGCAATGATTTTAGACCTAAAAGACCCTGCAAAAATTTTATATAATTCAAGCCAACCAATCTTGGAACCGGACGAATGGTATGAGAATGAAGGATACAAAAGCGGAGTGGTCTATTCCTGCGGAGCGGTCGTGAAAGATGGCGAACTGTTCGTATATTACGGAGGCGCGGATAAAGTCTCGTGCGTCGCCACCGCCAACTTAGAAAAGTTCTTGCAAGAATTGGTACATTCCAATGCAACGAAAGTAAAAAGTCGAAAAACAAAAGAATAATTTATGTACGTAGTAAAAAGATCCCATCATAATCCAATAATATTTCCGTTCAAAGACCATTATTGGGAAGCTTTTGCCACGTTCAATATGAGTGTCATCAAGAAAGGTAAAACTTATTATGGCGTGTATCGCGCTATCGGCGCAGAGGACAAATTGCGCACACCGGAGAGGATGTCCATTATTGGAATCGGGAAGGGGAAGGACAGAGTGCATTTTGAAGATTGCGCGCCATTTATCACCCCCGAAGAAGAATGGGAAAAGTATGGCTGTGAGGACCCGCGCATCACTTATTTTGAGGGAAATTACTACACTTTTTATACAGCACTTTCTAAATATCCTTTTGAAGCGAGTGGAATCAAAGTAGCGGTGGCAATTTCTAAAGATTTAAAAAAGATTGATGAGCGCCATCTGGTCACATCTTTCAATGCCAAAGCAATGACGCTTTTCCCCGAGCGGGTTAATGGCAAAGTGACGGCAATTCTATCGGTAAATTCAGATATGCCTCCCGCCAAGGTGGCTATCGCCCAAGTGGATAAAATAGAAGAATTATGGAATTCAAAATTTTGGGACGAATGGTATAAAAACATAGACGAACATACGATTGATTTTAAAAGATCTCCCTACGACCAGATTGAAGTCGGGGCTACTCCAATCAAAACTTCACACGGCTGGCTCCTTATTTATGCGCATATTCAAAATTATTTTCCTGGGAGCAATTTTGACCGTATCTTCGGTATTGAAGGAGGGCTTCTAGATTTAAATAATCCGCTCAATATCGTCGGACGAACCAGGGGGCCCATTTTGGTTCCGCAGGAATCGTACGAACTTCTGGGCCACGTGCCTGATGTTATTTTCCCTTCAGGAGCTATTTTAGAGAAGGACACCCTTTATATATATTATGGCGCAGCGGATATGACTGTCTGTATGGCGCATCTGAATGTCACCGATCTATTGGGCACGATGCGTCCCAAGACAAGTAAGCGGTGGCATTTCTTCCGTTCTTCTAAAAATCCTATTATCATACCGGACAAGACACATCCGTGGGAGGCTCAAGCCACCTTCAATCCCGCTGCGTTAAAAATAAAAGACACTATTCATTTGTTGTACCGGGCGCTTTCAATGGATAACACTTCCACCATAGGCTATGCGAATACTAAAGATGGAGTTTCTATTAATGAAAGAAGCGCGGAGCCCGCGTATATTCCCAGGGAGAACTTTGAATTGAAAAAGGTTGCGGGAGGCAATTCCGGTTGCGAGGATCCGCGATTGACGAAGATAGGGGAGAAAATATATATGTGTTACACGGCGTTTGACGGCGTCGGTCCTGCGAGGGTGGCCGTGTCTTCCATCGCCGAAAAAGATTTTCTTAAAAAAAATTGGAAATGGAGTGAGCCAGCCATCATTACTCCCGCTGGTTTTGACGATAAGGATACTTGCATCTTGCCTGAAAAAATTAATGGCAAGTACTTTATCTTACACAGAGTCGGAGATGAAATCTGTGGAGACTATTTGAAATCTCTCAGCTTTAAAACAGATACGGTAAAGAAGTGCATCAGAATCATTGGGCCGAGAATAAATGCCTGGGACGGTTTGAAAGTCGGAATCTCCGCTCCGCCCATTAAGACAAAATATGGCTGGTTGCTTCTTTACCACGGCATTTCAAAAAATCATCATACTTATCGTATAGGCGCGGCCCTGCTTGATCTGAAAGACCCGGCCTTTGTCATCTCGCGTACCACGGACCCGATATTTGAGCCGGAAGAATCTTATGAAAAAATTGGCGTAGTCAGTAACGTAGTTTTCCCTTGCGGTATGGTGGTAAAGCCCGCTCGCCGTGGCGGGGAGGATATGCTCTACATATATTATGGCGGGGCGGATACTGTCGTCGGAGTGGCTACTATAGAATTGGACATTGTTTTAAGAGCCCTTACCAGGCACAGCAAATCTCAGTCCAGAAAACGAAAATGAATCAAAATTTAACGTTTATTGTGTAAAAAACTTTTTTGAAGTAGTATGGGTGGTATGATGTTTAGATTTTTAATTGTATTCGTAATAATAGGTCTTCCTTTTTCTATCTATGCCGACACGATACCAATTATAGGGGGATGCGGAAGTCTTAATTCCACCGATTTATCTACTCAAATGGCGTATGAAATTGACTCACGGATAAGTGGAATCACTGCTTCCGATACAACTAAAATGTTGTGGTCTACTCGTGGTAATGGTACGGAAGGTTGGATGAGAAGCGGAACAGTATGGACAGCCTTAGGAACAACCCCCATTGATTTTACTGGAGCTTCCCCATGGAATAATTATTCAGACTATACCCTTGCGGGTACTCTTATTAGTCCGAGGCATGTTGTATTTACACAGCACGCTCCCATTATTAATGGTAGCACTATTATTTTTGTTGACAATGAAAACAATATAATTTCTCGTACAATTGCAAATATCCCTCAAATACAAATCGGCGGGGACATACAGATAGCAGTGTTAAATGAAGATGTTCCGAGCAGTATAGCTTATTATCCGATTATTGATTTGTTCACTTTTCAAAATTATTGGAAAAATGTTCCCAATACCCCGATTATTATTTTAGATAAAGAAGATAAGGTATTAATAAAAAATGCTTCAGGAATTATGATGAATCTTTTATATTATTTGGGTTTTGAAATTTCGCCCAGGAGTGATTTTAATGAAAATATCATAACTGGTGATTCGAGCAATCCCGTATTTGGAGTTATTGGAGGACGTTTAGTATTATTATCAAGTGTTTCTACGGAAATATATGGAACCTTTTCTTCTTCTTTTATTAACGACATTAATAGCGCCATGACGACGCTCGGTGGGGGGGGTATCAAGTTTCCACACTTGACCTTTCTTGTTTTGAGCCACAATCTGTTCCGGAATTTAGTGTGGAGTCAACGACTTTTTCCATTGCTGAAAATAGCGCAAATGGGGCGGAAGTAGGGTCAGTTTTGGCCACGGGTGGTGAGTCAGTGGTATATAGCATTACTTCCGGAAATACAAATAATGTTTTTATGGTAGATGTTGATACTGGAATTATCACAATTAGTGATCAGTCACTTTTGAATTACGATATCACTCCTACTTATACTTTAACATTAAAAGCAGAGACCACTGAATCTTCTTGGTATTGGCCCATTACCCCCGACTATGATACGACCACAGTGGTCGTTAATTTAACAGAAGTAAATGAAGCACCTGTTTTTTCTTCATCTTCTTACTCTTTTAGTATCGCAGAAAATTCTTCAACATCATCTTCGGTCGGCAGTGTATCCGCCACCGACCCAGATGTGGGACAAACAATTTCTTATCAAATATTAAGCGGTAATACTGACAATGTTTTTGCCATTTCTTCCACTTCGGGAGCGATTACTGTGGCGAATAGCAGTCTGCTCAATTACGATACCCACAGTTCGTATAGTCTAGTTGTAGAGGCAAGTGATAACGGGGAGACTCCTTTATCAACAACTGCTTCCGTGACCGTAAATATTTCTGAATATCGTTCTTCGGGTGGGGGTGGGGGTGGAAGTCCAAAAAAGAAGAAAGTAGAGACAGTTCTGGCAAACACTGTTTGTCGCAGGGGAGAAAAATTCAGCACCATTACCGGCTTGCCTTGCACTTCTTTTGCTCTTTCAATAAACTCAGGACCCATGGCCACTTCACAAACTTCAAGACATTCGGCCTGTTTCATCACTTTAACCCTAAGACAGGGGAACAGAGAAGATCAAGTGAAATGCCTACAAACCAAACTGGACATTATTTCTGATGGTATCTTCGGGCCGATAACCAAAGCGTCAGTAATAAATTTCCAAAAGGCGCACCTTTTGGTCCCGGATGGGATAGTGGGGCCTATTACGAGGGGGGAGATGAATAAAATCTAAATTTAAGTTTAGGAATTTACTTTAAAAACTGATAGAATACGGCTATGACTCTGTCTGTAGAATGGTTTTCCGCATTCATTTACAGCTACCCGTTGCTGAAATACATAATAATATTTTTCGGTGCGGCCTTCGGAGGAGAATCGGCGATTATTTTTCTTTCTTTTTTGGCCGCCCAAAACGCTTTTCCTTTAGTTCCATTTTTTATTGTCAGCTTTTTCGGCACATTGTCCTCGGACACTCTGTGGTTTCTGCTTGGCAAAACAAAAATGGCAGGGAAGATAGTTGGTCATCGCTACACCGCCAAAACGATTACTATTATTTTTGAAGCCATAAAGCGTTTAAGCAGGGGGAATCATTTATTTGCTTTTATTTTTGCGAAATTTCTTATTGGCACCCGGGTGGTTGTTATTTTCTATGTCAGCAAAACAGGTATTGCTTTCAAGAAATTTATCTGCAACGACTTGGCAGCTATCTTGATTTGGCTGACTACGCTTACTTCCATAGGTTTCCTGTCCGGACTCGGTTTCGCTTATCTTTCACGCATTTTGAAGAATGTATATGCCGGAGTGGGCTTCGTTGTGCTCGTTTTGTTGGTCATAGTCATAGCACAAATCTGGCTCAAAAAGGTTTTTACCCAGGAGGAAGAAGAAATTATCAAAGAGAAAAATTTATGATATAATTAACATATGCAAATAAATTTACAGGGTAAAAATATAGAGTTGACAGAGGCCATCAAAGATTATGTTTTGAAAAAAGTTACCAATCTAGAGAAACTCCTTTCTTCTATAGAAGAAAATGGGGGAGAGGTGAAAGTTAATTTTGAAGTCGGGCAAAGTACAAAGCACCACAAGGCGGGCGAGGTCTTTCACTCCGACTGCTTAATAAATCTAGATGGGAAAAAGTTTTATTATGGAACCGACAAAGAAAATTTGTACGAGTCTATCGATGAAGTAAAAGAAAGACTGTATGAAGAAATAAGGAGAGAAAAGGAACGCAAACAAACCTTGTTTAAACGTGGAGCTGCCAGTGTTAAAAAAATGTTGAAAGGTCTTTCCGATAGGAATCCATTTACCTCTAAATACTAATCTACGCCATAGCGTAGATTGAAATTTTTATAGTCTATCTCTTTTTTGCCTTCGGGTAATACTTTTTTAATTACAAACTGATTATTTTCCAGTGTTGCGTCAGTGATAATAATTCTTTTATTATTCTGAAAGAAAAAAGTTCTGGGCCAAGTGGCATAAGCTCGAAATTTATTATATAAAACATTTGGGAGCTCGGCTCCCAAATCTACCAAACCGTCTTCTTTTTTAATTTTTTTACAAAAAGTCGCTTCGGTTTCATTTTGTGGAATTTCTTTAATTTTACCTTCAATTAAATCTGGTAAAATTTTTACCAAAAGATTTCCACCTATTTTTATTAGACGTCCCCGCAGGTCCGACGCTTTTTCATCGGGGAAGATACTTACCCGCTCCATCGCAAGGATAGGGCCGGAATCCATCTTGTATTCCATTTTTTGAATCGTTACGCCGGTTTCCACTTCTCCGTTTAAGATGGCGGATTCTACCGGGGAAGCTCCACGATATTTAGGAAGTAGCGAGTAGTGAATATTTATTGAGCCAAGTTTCGGGATATTTAAAATTTCTTCAGGAATTATTTTCCCATAAGCAACAACAATAGATAGCTCAATACCCCCATCTAGCCTCCCCCTTATTAAGGGGGAGGTGCTGAAAGCGGAGGGGGTGAGTTTCTCGGGTTGTATGCACGGAATATTATTTTTTTTCGCCCAGACTTTTACAGGCGGGGGAGCAATAAGCATTTTCCGTCCCTGGGGTTTATCTGACGCAGTGACAATAAGGGATGGCACGTAGCCATTTTTCTTTAAAATATCAAGAGTTTCCGATGCCACCTCCGGCGTCCCCCAAAAGATAAAATTTATTTTTTTCATAAAGCTATTTTCTATAAGCTAGGACCCATAAGCTATTTTGTTGGCAGTTCCTCTTTTATATCTTTAGCGTGGTCAATAAAAAGGGTTCCAACCAGATGATCGGTTTCATGTTGGAAAATTTGCGCAAGGAGTCCAGATGCACCCCGCACAAACTTCTTGCCGTTTTCATCATAAGCGGTGACAGTGGCCTTTTTTGATCTGAAGGTGTTGCCATAGAGCCACCTGACAGATAAACAACCCTCCGGGACCCATTCTTTATCGCGGGAAAGTTTGGATATTTTGGGATTGATAAAAACCAAATCTTTTATTTTTTCTTTTTTTTCTGTTGATTTTATTACATTATTCTCATTAAGCAATCCTTCTTCCTGGCTTTTTACAAAATAGTCAGAAAATATTTTTCCAGATACGACAAAAATTCGAAGAGAGTATCCTATTTGCGGAGCAGCCAACGCGACACCATCATCCTGATTTAGGAGTGCTTGAGACATTTCTTTTAAGATATTCTGAATTTTCTTAGTTTTTATATCAGCGACGGGTATTTCGCGAGCTATCTCCCGTAGCACCTTTTCTTTTTGTTGAAGAATTTTCTTCATTGTGGTTTTTATTTTAGTTCTTTTAAATACTCTAAAAGCTTACTCAATTTTACCGTGTCTTGAGATCTGTTTGACATATCTCGCACGATGACAGAATCATCAATCGCTTCTTTCACTCCGAATATTATGGCATAGGGGATAGACAACTTTTCGGCTATGCCGAGCTGTGAGCCCAAGCTGTCCTTGGACAGTGATTGAGCTATAGGCACGTGCGCCTTGCGTAGTATTTCTATTATGTTCAAGCTTTTTAATTTAGCTTCGGGGCCCAGCTGGATGAAATATATTTTTGGTTTCTTTAAGATGCGAGGGCAAAGTTTCTTATACCATTTTGCTTCCACTATTCTGTCCACCCCCATTGAAAAACCGACAGCCGAAACATCCTTTTTACCGCCAACTTGTTTAGCCAGGTAATCATATCGTCCGCCGCCTCCGAGCGCCAGTGGAGAACCATCCTCTGCGCCGTTTTCTTCTATCACTTCAAAAACGGTGCGTGTATAATAAGAAAGTCCCCGCACTAAATTTTTATTGATATTGTAATTGATGCCCATTTCTTCCAAATATTCTAAAACTTCTTTGAAGTGTTTTTTACAGGAGACGCAAAGGAAAGATACTGAATCCGGGGCGCCCTCATTTAATTCCTTCATTTTTTCTTCTTTGGAATCCAAGATGCGTAGGGGATTGGTTTTCAGTCTTTCTCGGTCAATGGTGGGGAGGCTGCTTAGATGTTTACGGTAGTAGTTGGCTAATTCTTTTATATAGCCGTTTCTACATTCCTTATCACCGATTGAATTGATATCAACCGTTAGGTTTGTTGCTCCTGCTTCTTCTAAAATACTCATACCGGCTTTAATCACCAATGCGTCCATAATGCTTTTGTCATTACCCAGACAATCCAGGTCAAATTGCCAAAATTGGCGGTAACGTCCGCGTTGAGGCTTGTCGTGTCTAAAGACTGGGCCGTATTGATAAAACATTACCGGCTGAGGCATAGTTTGCATTCCGTGTTCAATATAAGCTCGCATTAAAGCGGCGGTGTGTTCTGGTCGGAGAGCCAAGTGGTCTCCGCCCTTTGTTTTCAGGGTATACATTTCTTTATCTACAATGTCTGTGCCTTCACCGATGGTTCCGGTAAATACCTCTTCATGTTCTAAAATAGGAGTATCAATAGGCTTAAAACCGTAGTACACGGCTACTTCTTGCGCCTTTTCAAAGAAACCTTGAAAGGCATAATATTCCTCATTCATCAGATCTCTCATTCCCTTGGGTGAAGCGACGTCGGCAGACTTGTTTTTACCTGTGTGTGTTGTTTTTTTCATATTATTTATTTTCTTGGATATAACTTCCCGGCCAGAAGTCCACCTTGTTTACGGGGAGTAAACGCAAAAGCGCTTTTCCCGTCAGAAGATCTTTTTTTACCGCACCCCAATACCTGGAATCGGAGCTGGCGCTTCTGTTGTCTCCCATCACAAAGTACTCGTCGTTTTTTAATTCAAAATGGGTATCATTGTTTGAGATATTTTTCACAAAAGGCTGTTCCAACTTGAAACCTTCCTTATAGTCTCCATTTGTGATGGTGACCTCGTTGCCCTTTATATCAACGGTCTCATTCGGAAGGCCGATAATTCTTTTAATGAAGAATTTTGAAGTATCTCCGGGGTATCTGAAGACCACTACGTCGTCTCTCTTTGGGCTGCCGAGTTCGTAGGATACTTTGTCTATTATTAGATAATCTCCATTTTCAAAGGTTGGTACCATAGAAGAACCAGACACAATGAACGGCTCAGCGATAAACACTCGGATGGGGATAACTATAATAAGAGCTATAAGCGCAAAACGCACAAGCTCCCAAAAGGATTGCCACTTAGATTTTATTTGTTCCATTCGTATAATATAACACAAAATATTCTTGACAGAGTAGCAAGAGTTGTTTTGTAATTATTATACCCCTACCCGTCCTCCCCCTATATAGGGGGAGGTGCCAAAGGCGGAGGGGGTATGATATACTACAAATTATGAAATTAGTAGTTGGTTTAGGAAACCCGGGAGAAGAATATGAAAATACCAGGCATAATACTGGGCGTATTTTAGTCGGCATGATAGAAGAAAAACTAGAGGGAAAAAAAATTAAATTTATTACTCCAGATACGTTTATGAATAATTCTGGTAAAGCAGTAGCACCACTCATAAAATCCAAAAAAGACTTAACTCAGTTGGTGGTTATTTATGACGACATTGATTTGCCTCTGGGAAAAATGAAAATTTCTTTTGATAGGAGTTCGGGTGGGCATAATGGTCTAGAGTCTGTAATTAAAAAATTAAAATCAAAAGAATTTGTACGAATAAGAATTGGCATATCTCCCTCAACACCTACGGGAAAATTACGAAAGCCAAGCGGGGAGCAAGCAATGCTTAAATTCTTGTTGGGAAAATATAAAGAAAGTGAACTAATTGAACTTAAAAAATTATCCAAAAAAGTCGCCGAAGCGGTAGAAACTATTTTTACGGAAAGCAAAGAAAAAGCAATGAGCTTATATAATTAGTTTTTTATTACTAATTAATTTAAATAAAATATGAAGTACGAAAACCCAAATATTATTAATTCCCAAGAAAATATTATTAATTTAAGGATTTCTAAGGAGAAAGGTGGACAAATATGGTTGGGTCCTAGACGTAAGTCTCGCTTGGAAGCGGAGAAAGATGCTGGGGAGATACTTAAAACAACTCCAATGCCAGAACAGCCGGTAAGGCAATGGATTCCATATTTGGAGTATAATGACGGAGATCAAGAGTGGAGAGGGGTTTGTGCGCCCCCTTCCATTATTCGTGAGCCTAACTGGATTTTTTTAAGAAAAAGAGAATAAATAGAATTTATCAAGGGTTCACCTCGCTAAATTCACCAAAATCATTAACCGTTGAGTTGTAGTCCACAATTTGTTCTCTGTCTACCGGAAATGGTTTATGGTCTATTATTTTATAATTACCTGATAAGTATTCTTGCAGACTGGAGTATAAATACTCAGCAATAAATTTTTTCAATTGATTCAAAAAACTTTTTGGTTGTATTTTCCATTTAGAATTTTTTAATTTTGCTGGGTTTAGGTGTATGTATGCGTAAATATATCTTAAATATACATCATCATCTATGTGTTGCGATTTAAATACTCCTTGGAATAAAGCTCCTACACGATCGTTCTTTTTATTAAAATACATTGAATAACCTGTTTGGAGTTTAAGCATAAATTTTGAGATACCTCCTTCCACTAGGGGAGTTAGAAGTAAATGAAAATGATTTGGCATTAAGCAATACGCGCCTATGGCAACCAACGGCTCCCCGCGGTCATTTTTAAATACATTATCTATATCACCTTTATACCAGACATTATTATTTATATGTACTTGCTCACTACCATTTGCAATATAAAGCAAAGCTAAAAATCGTTTGTAATCAGTAATATTTTGAAAAATAATTCTTTTCTCTACTCCGCGATTATAAATATGGTAAAATTCCCCAACTACGAATTTTGTTTTTCTTTCCATTTTTTAATATTACCAAGATAATAAAAATTTATCAAGGGTTCCCCTTGTTAAATTTCTTTTACAGCTTCAATTATGATGCTTTTTTCACCATTTTTGTTTGAGATTTTACCGGAAAGGGCGATGCATTTTTCGGGGACTATCACATCTATGCAAGTTTTGAAAAGAGAAGGGAATACTACAGCTTCTATCGAATCTGTCAAATCTGAAATTTTAATAAAAGCCATACGTTCGTTATTTTTTGTTACCACTTGTCTGACTGTCTCTATTATCCCGGCTATTGTCACTGGTATTCCATTACCGAGGTCTTCTTTTATTTTTTTAATGTTTATTTCTCTTTTTTCTAATTTATCACGTAGGCGGTCTAGTGGATGTCCTGAAATGTAAAGTCCCAGTAATTCTTTTTCCCAAAGTAATTTTTCTGCTTGAGTGGCCTCCTTTGCGCTCTGTAATTTGAATTCAGGTGCCTTTACTGTACTTGCCCCACCAAATAAAGAAACTTGATTTTCGTTTTGTTTAGAATTTTCATGATTGTATTCAATCATGGCTTCTTGATTGGCCAAAAGTATTCCACGATCACCCCATTCATCCATACATCCCGATTTGATTAAGGCATCTATTGATTTCTTATTTAAGTTTTTGTGTCTGATTCTATCTAGAAAATCAGAAAGTGATTTAAATTTACCGTTTGCTTTTCTCTCGGCGATAATACTATCTGAGATGTCTGTCCCTAGGTTTTTGATAGTATAAAATCCAAACCTAATTTTTTCACTTTTATTTTCTTTATCTACATTGAGTCCTGTTTTAGAAGATAGGCAAGTAAAACCACCAAAGCTTTCGTTTATGTGTGGAGGGAGGACGGGTATTTTCATGTGCTTACATTCTTCGATAATCTCTGCAATTTTTTCTACGTCGCCAGATTCAGCCGTTAGAATAGCTGCCATATATTCTACCGGGTAGTGAGCTTTCATATAAGCCGTCTGATAAGCTACTTTACCGTATGAAGCTGCATGTGCTTTATTGAAACCATAAGCTTGAAATGGTTCAAAAAGTCTCCAGAGTTTCTCGGCGAATTCCGGAGTCTGTCCATTATCTATAATTCCTTTTGTTAGTTTTTCTCTTTGTGCTGCCATTTCTGCTGGAATTTTTTTACCGACAGCTTTTCGGAATTTATCCGCTTCTTCCCAGTTGTATCCTGCGAGTTCTATTGCAGAAAAAAGCAAATCATCTTGATAGACTATCAGTCCATATGATTCACTCAAGAATTTCTTCATTCGTGGGTCTAGATATTTCACCAAGCTTGGGTTGTGTTTCCTTTTTATATATTCTGGAATTGATTCCATGGGTCCAGGGCGGTATAGGGCGACCATGGCATTTATGTCATGAATAGAAGTGGGTTTAAGTTCTTTCAAATATCTCGTCATTCCGGAACCATTTAATTGAAACAGTCCTTCTGTCTGACCTTTTGCTAAAAGTTCAAATGTTTTTTTATCATCAAGGGGTATGCGTTCTATGTCTATGTTTACATCATAAAATCTTTTAACCAAGCTCATTGCATCTGCTAAAATCGCCAAGTTTCTGATTCCCAAGAAATCAAATTTTAAAAGCCCAGCTTCTTCAATACTGTACATATCATATTGCGTGATTATTTTTCCACCTTTAGGGTCAAACTGGGTCGGGGTATATTCTGAAAGAGGTTTGGGGGCGATAACTACACCAGCTGCGTGCACCGAAATGTGCCTGACACATCCTTCCAGTTTTTGTGCTAGATCTAATATTTTTTTTGTATCTTTTTCTTTTTTATACGCTTCTTTTAATTCTGGTACGATATCCATTGCATGGTCTATGGTCATTGGCATTCCTTGAGAACCCATCGGGATCATTTTTGAAAGTCTATCGCCGATAGAATATTCATAGCCAAGTGACCTTGCCACATCTCTGACCGCGCCACGAGCCATCATTGTACCAAAGGTTCCTATTTGCGCCACTTTGTCTTCGCCGTATTTTCTCTTGGCATATTCAATCATTTCGTCTCGACGGTTGTCGGCGTAGTCCATATCTATATCTGGTGGTGAAGGGCGAAATGGGTTAAGGAATCTTTCGAAGGGGAGCTTATAGGCAATCGGGTCCACATTAGTGATGCCCAAGAGATAAGTGACCATTGATCCAGCGACCGAACCTCGGATGGTCGTCAAAATTCCATTTTCTTTTGCATATTTTAAAAGGTCACCCACTACCAAGAAATATGGAGAGTATCCTTTATCTTTAATAACCTTAAGCTCATACTCTACACGCTCTTTTATTTCTGGAGTTTCTTTTAATTCCAAACGTTCAAATCCTGCATAAGCGAGTTCGCGTAATTTCTCATCATAAGTTTTACCAGGTTCAATTTGAAAATCAGGGAAGACCCATTTTCCGAGTTCTAATTCTAGATTGCACATATCGGCGACTTTCACAGTATTTGTCACAGCTTCTGGAGTGTCTTTGAAAATTTCCAGTGCTTTTTCCGTACTCATAAATGAAAAATCATCATTTGAAAATTCAAACTTACTGTTTTCTCTGTTATCTCCCTGTGTATTTATCTGAAGTAATGTGTGGTGTGCTTCATGGTCTTCTGTGCAAGGATAATGAGAATCTTGAGTGGCGATTACGGGTATATCAAATTTTTTACCGAGACCAACGAGAGCATCACGAACCTTTTTATCATTTTCAACTGAAGGATGAGATTGTATTTCAATAAAATAATTTTCCTTCCCAAATATTTCTTGATGTTCTTTTATTAATTCTTCTGCTTTTGTGATATCGTCACGGACTATACTTTGTGACAATTCTCCACCGAGACATCCTGAAAGGGCGATGACCCCAGCAGAATATTTTCTCAATATTTCTTTATCCATTCTTGGTTTGTAATAATATCCTTCCAAGTTTGCGATACTGACGAGCTTGATTAAGTTTTTATATCCTTCTAAATTTTTTGCGAGTAGTGTCAGGTGGTAATATCTTTTTGTGCCACCCTTTTCTGCTGTCCTGTCTAGCCTTGAACCGGCTGTCATATATGCTTCCACTCCTATGATAGGCTTAATGCCGGCTTTTTTAGCTAATTTATAGAATTCAATAGCTCCATACATATTGCCGTGGTCTGTGATGGCGATAGCGGGCATTTTGAACTTTTTGGCTAGGGCCACTAAATCTTCAAGCTTGGAAAGCCCGTCTAGAAGGGAATAATGCGAGTGTGTATGGAGGTGTACGAATTTATTTTCCATGTTAGAATAATAACATGAAAACAATTAAAGTTGGTATTAATGGTTTTGGTAGGATTGGTAGGGCTTTTTTAAAAATTGCTTGGGACCGTCCCGAAATTGAGCTTGTGGCGGTGAACGATTTGGGTGATGTTGCCAATATGGCTTATTTGCTTAAATACGATACCGTATACAGAGAATGGAAACATGACGTAAAAGTGGAGGGAGATAATCTTGTAATTGACGGTAAAAAAATAAAAGTTCTAGCACAGAGAGACCCCGCACTTCTTCCTTGGAAAGATTTAGATGTGGATGTGGTAGTAGAATCTACTGGCCTTTTTACGACGTATGAAAAATCAAAAGTACATTTAGATGCCGGTGCTAAAAAAGTCGTCATTTCTGCTCCAGCAAAAGATCCTTCGGCAAGCTCAGGACAAAAAGTTCACGGTGAGACTATTTTACTCGGTGTGAATGAAGAAAAATTCGGTACTTGTGATATTACTTCCAATGCATCTTGTACCACAAATGCAGCTTCACCACTCATTGCCATTTTAGATGAAGCCTTGGGTATAGAAAAAGCGATCTTAAATACTGTACATGGATATACCGCATCTCAATCCATCGTTGATGGTCCAAATAAAAAAGATTTCCGAGAGGGTCGTGCTGCTGCACAGAACATCGTACCTAGCTCCACAGGAGCAGCGATAGCAGTGACAAAAGCATTTACAAAATTGGAAGGACTTTTTGATGGTGTGGCAATGAGGGTGCCTGTACCAGCTGGATCAATCGTAGATATTACTTTTATTTCTAAAAAAGATACTACGAAAGAAGAGGTGAACGAAATTCTAAAAAAAGCATCAGAAGATAAAAGATGGGATAATATTTTTACTGTTACAGAAGAAGAGCTCGTATCAAGTGATATTCTCGGAAGCAAATATGGTTCTATTGCAGACTTAAAAATGACTCGTGTCGTTGGAGGAAATCTTGTAAAAGTAATGGGTTGGTATGACAACGAAATGGGGTATACATATACTCTCGTAGATCACGTTATTAAAACAGGGAATACAATTAAGTAATTATGAAAAGTATTGGTATTATTCTCGCGATTATCTCTCTGGTTGTTCTAGGATGGAACTTATTGCAAGTCAATAAGCCAAACACTTCAATGGAATATTCACAAAATATAAAAGATTTTATTTGGGAAGATATAAAAATTAGTTTCCAGTATCCTGAGTTTGAAAACTGGGGGGTTAAAGAAGTAAGTCAAATAAGTAAGAATGAATACACTATTTTTCTCAATTATCCATTAGGTATTGATTTTGAAATCATACCTCAAATTAAGATTACAGTTGTGCCTGAATGGAGTTTGAAAGCATTAAGATTAAAAAAGGGATACATTACTCAGAAAAAAAATGCGATGGGTGTTCTTTATGACATCATTCAGGTTCAACATAATCCAAAAATGCTGGCCTTTTTTACCGAAGATTTTGGAGTTACCATTACACCAATCTCCACACCCAAAGAGTATGGTTTTTATGAAGAAGTCTTCTTTGAGAAAATTATGAATACTTTTACAATTAAGCATTGATAATTTATATTTCTTGCAATATGGGGCATACTTTGATACATCATGTTATTAAAACAGGAAGTACAATAAAAAATAATTAATTTTTTATTATTAAATATAAAAGGAAGATAGCTTCTCTGTGACGGCATCGTCTAAAAGTTCGTTTTCTATCATCCAAGTGTCTGAAAAAGCGTGAGTTAAATAGCTTTCTCCACTGTCTCCTATTAGGAGAACCATTGTTTTTATTTTAGAATCTTGTGGATTATTTTGAATAAATTTCATAGCATAGTAGAGCACCATACCACTCGAGTCTCCAACCAATAATCCCTTTTTGTGGGCAAAAAATCGCATTGTATTAAAAGCTTCAGTATCGGACACATAATCGTGTAAGTCAAAAATTGAAGAGTCAATATTTTTAGGCAAGATAGCTCCAGCAGGGTATCCGGGACCAGATATAAAATATCCATGACCGTGAGGAGAAAAATGACTAGAACCCTCTGGTTCTAGAGCGATTATTTTTACTTTGCTATTTTCTTTCAGATATTTGCCTGTGCCAGATAAGGAACTGCCGGTGCCAATGGTTCCCACCAAGTAATCAATGTCGGGTACTTGGTTAAAAATTTCTTTGCCTAAAGTTTTATAAAAGCCGAGAGGATTTTCAGGATTGTCGTATTGATCTAGATTGATGCCGTTATAATCTTGCGCTAATTTTTTTGCTGTATTGCGACGGACATCTACTAAGTGACCACCAACGTCACCTTCTTTTTCAGCACAAAAATGAAGCTTAGCACCGTAAGCCAAAATAGAATTAAGCTTGTCTGCCGGAGCGTGGTTATCAACAACTGCTACAAATTTATACCCTCTCTCTGCAGAAAGCATAGCCAAAGCTTTAGCAGTATTACCTGAAGAAGATTCATATATAGTCATCCCTTTTTTTAATTTTCCAGAATTCTCTGCTGCTTCTATCAATGCTCTCGCTGTACGGTCCTTAAAACTTCCCCCAGGGTTGAAATATTCTAACTTTAAATATATTTTCCAGTCAGGTCTTATGGTTTTTATTTCCAACATTGGAGTTTCTCCAATTAGGTCGCTTAAGTTATTTTTTACATTATGCATATAATTTTAAGTTAAAAGCCGGCGCGGGGTGCACCGGCTTGGATTCAGTTGAGGGGGAGGTCGTTCAGGACTTGGGTTCTTGGGTGAAATCGCGACGCTGGATTCTTTCAGCTAGCTTTGCGGTTTCTACTCGGGTCAGCTCACCGTACTTCTCCTTGAACTTTTGGATCAAGAAGAGAACCCACTCAGGGTACTTCTCCTCCATTGCTGGATTGCACATCTTGGGTACTCCTTCCTTATAAATAATATCTTTTTGTTTTTTTAAAGTGAATTTTTTTAACATTAATGTAATAATTTGGACTTTTTGTAAAATCTGTTAGAATATTGGAATGATTAAGATACAGCCAATTGTGCGGGAAATAGTGATGCGGGAGTTAGAGGCTTATTTTGCCCTTACCAATAACTATATGAATATGAGTAGCTATGCCCACCGCATCCGTCCTATGGTTGAGGCACTTACTAAAAAACAAGTAACTATCACGAGCTTGGTGGTGTCTCTTTCTCGTTTGCGAAAAGAATTCAAAAAAGAAAAGCCTCTAATTCACGATGTAGCGATAAGGAACATCACCACCAAGCTTCCTCTTTCTGAAATAATTTATGAAAATAGTGATAAATTTATAAAAAAGCTTGATTCTCTTTATAAAAATATCTCTGTGTCGCAGGATGATTTCTTTACTAACACAATCGGCACAAAAGAGATAGATATCATTTGTTCTTCTAATTTAGAAAATAAAGTATTAAAACATTTCAAAACAAAACCCAAAATTACCAATCATAATTTTGCAGCTGTCGGTGTGTCCTATGGGCCGGAGGTTTTTGGAACTCCAAATGTTTTCTTTTCTTTGCTTTCTGTTACGGCTCGCGCGTCTATTAATATAGAAGAATTGGTTTCCACCCCTACGGAGCTTATTTTCATAGTAGCAGAGAAAGATTTCGGCAAGACGGTGGCTTTGTTTTCAGATTTACACAGAAAGACCAACAAAGAGTAAAAGCTATGCTGTATTTTTAAAAATGTTGTATAATAATACTATATGAAAATATATATTGGCACGGACCATGCAGGGTATGTATTAAAAGAAAAAATTGTTACTGTTTTAAAAGCCCAAGGGCATGAGGTGATAGATGAAGGCGCTTACACTTACGAAGAAGAAGATGATTATCCTGATTTTGTTTCTAAAGTGGCAAGGGCTGTTTCTAAAGATTTACACGACTCTACGAAAGTGAGGGGTATTCTTCTGGGCGGTTCTGGAGAGGGAGAAGCTATTACAGCCAATAGATTTCCGCATGTGAGAGCTATCGTTTATTACGGCAAGGTTACTCCTGTGGTAGAAGACGAGTCGGGTATTCTGTTCAGATCAAGGGCGCACAACGATGCAAACGTTCTTTCTCTAGGAGCTCGCTATTTTACTGAAGATGATGTGGTGGAGATTGTTAATTTTTGGCTCAATGCTCCTTATAGTGGCGAAGAAAGACATGTTCGTCGATTGGCAAAAATTGACGCAATAAAAATAAACTAATATGGCTGAAATAGTTCCCGCAATTTTAGAAAAAAATTATAGTGAGATAAAAAACAAGCTCACTTTTCTGCGCGGGAGGGTAAATTGCGTGCAATTGGATTTCTGCGATGGTAACTTTGTGCATAACCAGACTTGGCCATTCGCGACCGGTGGGTTCAATGATTATGACTTTAATAAAATTTTGAATGAAGAAGAGGGGCTGCCGTTTTGGGACGAGTTTGATTTTGAATTTGATTTGATGGCGGAGAATGTGGTGGAAAATTTTGATATTTATATGAAGCTGGGGCCGAAGAGAATAATTTTTCATTTAGGAGCGCAGAGAAGCGTCAAAGATTTTGAGCATTTTTTGGATGGACTCGATATGTACACCAGAGATAATGTGGAAATAGGGCTAGCTTTCAAGCCGAATGATGATTTGAATCTAGTGTTGCGTTTAGCGGAGAAGGTTGATTTCTTGCATTGTATGGGCTCGGACAAACTTGGCTTTCAGGGCGAGGCTTTTTCTGACAAGGCAATGCAAAACATAAAATTTCTCAAACAAAATTTATCGGGAGTGGTCATCTCCGTTGACATAGGTATTACCTTAGAAAATATTGAAGCGTTGCTGGAAGCTGGCGCGGACAGACTCGCGGTAGGCTCAGGCATTTGGAAGAGTGGGGATCCTATCGGCGCGCTCCAAACCTTCCAAAGTTTGGTATAATTATTGGAATGCATTTAACTGAAGAAAAAATTAAAGATTTAGAAATCAAAGCGAATGATATTCGGGAGAGTATTATTGAGATGCTAGTAGAGGCGGGGAGTGGGCATACGGCCGGACCTCTCGGTATGGCGGATATCTTCACACTTTTTTATTTTCATATTTTAAAACACGACCCGAAAAATCCAACCCTGGAAGATAGAGACAGAGTGGTCCTTTCCAACGGGCACATTTGCCCAGTACTTTATGCGACGATGGCGCATGCCGGGTATTTCCCAGTGGAAGAATTGAAAACTTTAC
>Ga0208958_1001030_pt1 | contig 29804 bp, 39 predicted proteins | sample RifOxyB1_FD_184032 | JGI IMG/M metagenome (GOLD analysis project Ga0208958, IMG submission 184032) | Soil microbial communities from Rifle, Colorado - Rifle Oxygen_injection B1 (SPAdes) | ecosystem: Environmental > Terrestrial > Deep subsurface > Rock core/Sediment | place: Rifle, Colorado...
CCATGTAATCCAAGCCCACTTCGTAGAGAAGATTCATTTGAGCTTTAATTTCATCAGAGTCAAAGACGTCTCTAACTTCACTGGCTGTCATTTTTAAAACTTCAGCTATGTTTTTGCCCCGATACTTGTACTTTAAGACTTTTTCTTTATATCTAGACCCGCCACAACTCTCACATTTCATCTTAACGTCACCTAAAAAGTTCATGTCCATTTCTACAAACCCCACTCCTTTACACAATTCACAACCTCCATGAGAGTTGAAGCTAAAAAAGCTGGGGTGCATTCTATTCTCATCAGCAAAGTACTTTCTTATCCGATCAAAAGCACCTACATACGTTGCGATACAACCTCTTTTGTTGGCACCAACCTGACCTTGGTCTATCAATACAACCCGGCTTTCGTGCTGACTTACAATTTCTTCGACCAATGAGCTTTTTCCCGATCCGGATACGCCGGTTAAAGCGACTAAAATTCCGGTCGGGATATTAACATTTACATTTTTTAAATTATGACGGGTGGCATTGGTAACCTGTAACCGGCCAGAGGCTTTTCTGTAATCACTTTTGGCCTTGATAAACTTGTCCCCGCCTAAGTATCTACCTGTAAGCGAGTTTGGGTTTTTAATCAGGTCATCAATGCTGCCGGTGGATACAACCTGGCCGCCCTTTTTGCCCCCTGCCGGCCCAACCTCGATTAAATAGTCGGCACTTCTGATGACCGTTTCATCATGCTCAACTACAATGACGCTGTTGCCGTTATCCCGAAGTCTTTTCAGGTTCTCTACAACCCGGGTTACGTCTTTGGGATGAAGCCCGGCTGTTGGTTCATCTAAAACATAGACCGTCTCAATCAGGTCACAACTAAGCTGGCGAGCCATTTTTACTCTCTGGGCTTCGCCACCAGACAAAGTATCTGCCGATCTATTTAAGGATAAATATCCCACTCCAACATTTATTAAACCTTGAAGTTGATCAATTAACCTTGGCTTGATGACTTCAGCATGTTTGTGATCAAGACTTTTCACAAAGGCTAAACATTCAACAAGAGGCATATTGCCAACTTCACCTATATTTTTACCATTGAGCCTAACCTCAAGTGACTTACTGTTGAGACGACCACCGTGACACTCTGGACAATCTACCAAGTCAAAGTACTTCATATCACTTTCCGATAGGCTGCGATGGAGGTTACTGTTACGGTGGATAATACGATGAACGACTCCCTGGAAAGTCCAGCGATCTATAAACTCACCGCCAATAGACTGCAACATTTCAGGGGGAGAAAAGAGCAGGCGATCCAGTTCTTCGGCATCATAATCGGATAGCTTTTTGTCCATATCAAAGCGACCGGAAGCCTTGACGATGCTCCACTGCCTTCCGCCTACGTACCAATCACCGGGGACGATGGCGCCCTGACTAAGACTTTTGCTTTTATCTATTACCTTGTCGACATTCACCTCTACTGCCCGGCCTAATCCTTTACATTTCTTACAAGCACCATACGGGTGATTAAACGAATAGTAGGATGAATCCATAGACGGGAGGCCTACTCGGGAGTAAAGAAGCCTTAAGTAGGTGTAGCTTTCGGTTAAAGTGCCCACAGTTGAGCGCGGGTTGCCCCGAACCCGGTCCTGGCTGATAACAATCGTGGCTGAAACACCCTTAATTTCATCCACTTCCGGGCGGTTACTTTTGTGGAGATATCGTCTGGCATATGACGGAAGAGATTCAAAATACTGCCTTTGGCCCTCCCTGGCGATGATATCGAAAGCTATGGTGGACTTACCTGAGCCTGAAACGCCCACAAGACAGACAACCTTGTTTCTGGGAATCTCAAGGCTGATATTTTTGAGGTTATTTTCCCTGGCTCCGGTTATAACAATATCATTCATATATTTGACTAAGTTATAGGACTTGCATATAATAAGGTATAACGTTACGTTATAGTCAAGCGCATATGGATAATCTAATCACAGCCGGGGAGTTGGCCAAGTTGGCCTCTACAACTAAGAGAACAATCCTTTTTTACGACGAAAAAGGCGTACTTAAGCCTGTCAAAGTAAATAGTGCAAATTATCGTTATTACCAAGAGAGTCAAATTCTTGATTATCAACGAATTCTTCTTTTATCTACTCTGGGGGTTTCTCTTGATGAAATGAAGAAAAAACTACTGGAAAGTGGCGATTTAGGGAAATTGTTTGATGATAAGAAGGAATTGATTGAAAAAGAGATTAAGCTGCTTGAATTTAATCTACATAACCTAACTAAGTTTCAAGCCAATCTTAAGGCTAATGGAACTATGGTTAATCCCGAGATAAAAGTTATTCCACCATTTGATATCTACTTTATTGAAAAAGAAGGCTCTTATGCCAAAATCGGTCAGTATTGCGAAGAACTGTCTGAAATGTTTGAAAATAAAGGCAAGAACTTTACCAGTTTAGCAATTTTTGAAGAGCAGGGGTATAGACCCAAAAAGAGCCGACTGAAGATCGGGGCATTAGCAACAAAAGGAACGAAAGTAAAAGAAGAGTTTAAGGATGTGGTCAAATATATGGTATTTGATCCCGGCAAGGTGTTGACCTATACCCACAACGGTTCCGGGAGCCTGCTCTCGCTGTTTTGGAAAGAATTGGAAAAATATTGTGAGCTAAATAAAATAAAGGTCAGAAAAAATGTACCTGATTTTGAGATTTATCGCAAGGTAAACACAGACCCCACAAAGCAGTTTTTTGAGATTTACCTTCCGATTGAACAGCGAGTGAGCGTCCTGGTTTCGCAACACAACTCAGCTTAGAGAAGATAGACCGTGACCCACTATTGAACTGAGAATATACGGTTTTATACCACTATATTAGTACTTGACTACCGGAAAATCGGTACTAAAATAGAAGTATGATTAAAAGAAAGATACTGTCTAAGCTTCAAGAACACCTTTTTTCAGACCAGATGACTATTATTACCGGCCCACGGCAGGTCGGAAAGACATACCTGATGACACAGCTGCAAAAACAGCTCCAAGATGAGGGTAAAAAAACCGTTTGGTTAAACTTGGACAACGAAGAGGATCAAAAGCGATTTTCTTCACAGGCGAACCTACTTGCATATATAGAACTGCTGGTTGGCAAAGAGAAAGCTTTTGTCTTTATCGATGAGATCCAAAGAAAAGAAAATGCCGGACTGTTTTTGAAGGGAATTTTTGACATGAACACCCCGTATAAGTTTGTAGTATCAGGTTCAGGCAGTCTTGAACTTAAAGCAAAAATTTCTGAATCCATGGCAGGAAGAAAACAACTCTTTACTGTTAATCCGGTAAGCTTTGAAGAATTTGTCAATTTTAAGACAGATTATCAATATGAAAATAAACTGGAAGATTTTTATAAAATTGAATCTGAAAAAATAATCAGGTTACTTTCTGAATATATGGTTTTTGGTGGATACCCACGCGTGGTTTTGGCTGATACTGTTGGCTTAAAACAACGCCAGATGCAGGAGATATATCGAAGTTATATTGATCGCGACATTCATGGATTACTTCATCTGGAAAAAACCGATGCTTTCAATAATCTTTTAAAAATTTTGGCTTCACAAATTGGGGGGTTGGTAAACGTAAGTGAACTTGCCTTAACAATCGGAATTGACCAGAAAACTATTAAACATTACTTGTTTTACCTTGAGCAGACATTTCTTATTCAGAAAGTGACTCCATTTTTTAGAAATACCAGAAGTGAAGTCACTAAAGCACCTGTTTATTACTTTATAGACACAGGTCTTCGCAACTGGCTGTTGGGTTTGTTTGGGCTGCCTGAAATCCTCCCATCGATTAGTGGACATTTATTTGAAAATCTTATATTCAATATGCTAACAAACCTAACTGAATTTACGTCCACTCAAATTCATTTTTGGCGAACAAAAGATCAAGCTGAAGTTGATTTTGTATTAGAAAAAGGCCTTGAAGTTACCCCGATAGAAGTGAAATATTCAAAGTTAACAAAACCTGAAATACCCAGATCTTTACGAAGTTTTTTAATAAGATACAAACCAAGCAATGCTTATATAGTACATATTGGAACTGAAGAAAGTAGAGATGTTATAGAAAAAACCACTTTACAACTCTTACCTTTCTTCAAGTTAATTTTCCACGACTTTGAATATGACACTAAGCGACCGTAAGACCTAAATTTTTCTACTGTCATATGCCCAGTGTAAAAGGGCTTGGCGGTGTTTTGGCCTGCAGCTTAAATCGCCTTTTTTGCAGTTATTTTTGACCTGAACTATATGGCGCCTGATGGCAATCCATCTTTTGATTTGCCGGTCATCCTCCAGCCCGATCCTTCTTCCCATATAGTAGCGACAGTACCACTGAAACCAGCCCCGGGGATCATCATCATAGATCCAGCCCTTTTTTTGCCAGACAGAAAGCGGTTGACTGGCGTTAATACCAAAAAAATTTAAATTGGCATCGTGCTTTTGTGGACAAAGTTTTGCCTCGGTATACCAATCCGAGGGAAATTCATCTTTGCAATCGGTCATATATTTCCCGCCAAAAACTCCAAGAGCCAACATTTGTTTTGGGTTCAGTTCCGGCTTAAACCGAGGGTCAAAATTTTTGCCGATTGGCTGTATTAAAGTGTAAACAAAATTCTGCTGCATTTTGTCATTAACCAAAATTCTATTAGTTTTCATTATTCGGCGGGAGAGGTATAAAAATACTCGTCTTTTTCTTGTATTTTTCAAAATCCGGCCTTCCGGCATATTTCTTTTCGAGAAGCGGAATACCTGAGACAAAAATAATCAGAATGTTGATGGTCAACGGACCAATAACCGTAAAGAATGAACCCGGAAGAGAAAGGGCTATCAGAAAAATCCCCCACCACTGGGTTACTTCTCCGAAATAATTCGGATGACGGGAATAGCGCCAAAGACCCTGATCCATCAGTTTGCCTTTGTTGGCAGGATTGGAAATAAAGTCTTTGAGCTGTCTATCTCCCACACTTTCAAAATAAAAACCCAGACCCCAAATAAAAAGTCCGATAATTTCCAAAAGTCCAAAGTCGTTAGTAGCTGAATGATTAATAAAAATAACCGGAAGAGATATTAAATAAAGCAATACCCCCTGAAGTAAAAATACCTGTAGATAGCTTCTTAAGTAAAAATTATTCCAGGTTTTTTGCCATTCCAGGTAGCGTGAATCTTCAGGTTTATTTTTGTTGCGATGGTAAATATGCCAGGCAAGTCGCGTCCCCAAACAGTGACCAATCCGGTAACTAAAATGGCTTTAACAAAAAAGCCGGAGAGAAAAAGTGATAACCAGGCCATAAAGACAAATCCCAATCCCCAGGCGATATCGGCGACATCGTTCCTCTTTTTAAAAATCGAGATAAAAAACCAGAAGGTCATATAACCCAAGAGGGTTAGAGCCAGAAGGAGGTAATAACTCATATTCCCAATTTATGAGCTATAAAATAGGTGATGACCGAAACGGACGCAGAGAGGACCATCCCCCAAATCAAATCTACAATAGTAATGATGAGCGGCCAATCCTTTACAGTGGCCAGATTGGTCAGATCGTAGGTCGCATAAGTTACCAGACCGAAAAAAGCACCCGCCAGAAGAGCTTGGGTCCAGATCTTTTTATCAAGGGCGGGGGTAATTACGAAAAAGATCAGCCCGGCGATAAAAATAAGGTAAAAAATCAAAGCGGCTAAAAGATTTGGAGTTTTGGCCATCAAAAACCCAATTTGTTTGGCATAAAAATTTTTAGCAATCAGGGTCAGCCAAACCATATCGATAGCCAAAAATACCGTCAGGGCGATTAAATATAGTCTTACAAACATATTGGATTCTATAACAGTATAAACCATTTGATTGGTGCAATTTATGAATATCTGAACTAAATTATTGGCTGCAAAAGTTTATCAACCAATACAACACTAACAGATCACATTAAACTTTGGATCACAAAACACCCTTAGAAATCGTTAAATCTTTTAAGTCAAACGTAGCAGAAGTCTTGCCACTCTACGAGTCGCTTGACTTATGCTTTGATAATCAATATTCTTAAGTTGGTGGCCAGGAAAAAAGGTGAGAGTGGAATTTTTATAGGAATGTTGTCTGTATTCGTTGTGTTGACTGGTTTGGGTTTGTCGGTTATTTCTGTTCAGAAGACACAAAATCTTCAAGCTAGGGCTGCTTCATTTAAACCAATCCCCACATCTTGTCAATGTACGGGTCCCGGTAAATGCAAAAGTATAGCTGATTCTTATAGATGTACAACATCCCCCGGGTGTGTATGGACTTGTCCCGCGACTATGATTACTCCTAACGGAGGGGAAGTTTGGGATAGGGGAAAAATTTATACTGTTACTTGGAAGCAAACCATTCCGTCTGCCTGGACACATTTAACGGCATACACTCTAGACGCGTCCGGAAGTTATACATCACAAGGGGCAATTGACATCTATGTCGATAATACAATCGGCACACATAGCTATTCATGGGACATTGGCAAAGCGGGCACACCTTCTATGAATATGCCTGATGGAAATAATTACTTTGCGGCTGTCGAATTGTATGCTGCCGACGGAAAGATGATTTATTCGGACAAAAGCAATTCGGCTTTCACTATACGATCTCCTGCTTCTCCAGCTACTATGATTACTCCTAATGGAGGAGAGGTCTGGATTCGGGGTACGACCTATACGGTTACGTGGAACCTTTCGCTTTCGTGGTATTGGCCAGCATGGGCTCATATCATTGCATACACCCGTGATGCTAGTGGGAACTACATCCCACAGGGAGCCATTGCTTCGTACGTGAGCACTTCGCTGGGAACACATAGTTATTCATGGAACGTTGGTCAACCAGGTACACCTTCTATGAATTTCCCTGATGGGAATAATTATTACGCTTCAATTAATCTTTATGACAGCAGTGGAAATGTGATCTATAGAGATATGAGTAACTCCGCGTTCACCTTACGCACCCCATTGACCGGCACCAATTAAACTGAACACAGTTTCTATATAATCCGTACTAGTTAAGAGAGGTGAATCAGCATTAAAAATCCAATTGCCAAAGAAGTAAAAGAGAAGATTTTAGGAAGCATTAAAACCGGGAAGCAGTTATCACTTCAACTAAACAATACAGGGTGCCTGACAAGGCCATTTATGCGTGGTTGAGGTTTAAAGCTACAAATATTGTCAGCTGGCTGGAATATGGCAAAATCAAGAAAGAAAATCAGCAACTAAAGCGGAATGTGGGTATTTTGACAGTAGAACTGGAGAAAGTAAGAAAGGAAGCCGCTTAGGTAATCTGGAAACTGCCGGGATGACTGACCCGAATATCTCTCTGGTAAATAAATCCTTAGGAATTTCCCGCACGGTAACAAGATTCGCTTTATAAAACAACAGGCTTATTTAGTGTTTTGTTGGTCGGAACCGTGTTGATTTTGTATACTGAAAATATGACATTTATGTACGTGATCATGCTCACCCTGATTGCCTCTATGGCAGGCACAATAACAGGTTTTGGCACGTCTACTCTCCTGGTGCCGATACTATCCTTACAATTTCCGCTTACTGAAACATTGCTATTTGTTGGAGTAGTTCATTGGTTTGGGGACATATGGAAAATGCTGTTTTTTAAAAGAGGCGCCAATTGGAGACTCATACTCCTATTCGGTATTACGGGTATTTTAGTAACTTTCTTGGGTGCGAGACTTGCTGGTGTATTTGACGAAACAATGCTTAAAAAGTCGTTGGGCGGTTTTTTAGTTGCTTATGTTGCCTTTCTCTGGACAAATCCGAAGTGGAAACTGCCAAAAACGGATACCAATGCCCTCCTCGGGGGAGGAGTGTCCGGTTTTTTTGCAGGGTTATTTGGTGTAGGCGGGGCTATTCGCAGTACTTTTTTATCCGTTTATAATTTGGATAAATCAGTTTTTCTGTTTACATCCGGCGCAATCGGATTATTAATAGACAGTTCTAGAATTGTTGGGTATTTTTCCGGAGGTATCAGATTGACAGGCTACAGCCTGCAAATGTTAATTGCAGCTGTAGCTATTTCTTTGCTTGGTGCATACATTGCAAAACAAGTAGTCGACAAAATTCCTCAAGACAAATTCCGCCTCGTGATAGCCGTTTCTTTGTTTGCAGTGGGAATCCGATATCTAATCTTCTAAAACTATTATCGGGATTGTATTAAGTACCAATCTGTTTTTGACCAATCCTACAGTTTCACACTACTACCTTTACTTTTTTCCAACTGTTTTGCTGTGCGTAATAACTTTGCTGCTTGCGACACCGGCAATTCAGGAAACTCCTCTATCGTTGAGCCGGAAGGCGGTCCACCTGCCTCAATGGAAACCGAAATTTGTCGCAGTTTAGCTGCTAGTACCGCCGTTGGGTGCGTAACGATATATAAGGTTTCTTTTATGCTCACGTTATGTTTGTACCAGTTGCTGTTTTAATACTGTGAACGCCTGCTAATTCTTCATCCATTTTTTTAACCAAATCCTGGGCCATCGGAAAACCACCAAAGGCAATCTTAGATAACTTTCCGCGAGCTTCCACATCACCATTGACCGCCTTAGTGTAAAGATCATTCAGATACGCCGTTCTCCTCGCCACAAGTTCAGATTGAGCTAGTCTATCCACCATTTACATTGCAATTATAATCCAAGTCCGTAAAAAAACAAAAAACTTAATCCACCTAATAACTTTGAAGGTCGAAGTTATTTAATTACAAAAATTTCAAGAAATACATGAAATCGGCCGAAGTGCTCCTTTTTCGTAATTTCGTCTGTGTTGTTACTTGACAAGTACTACAATTAGTTGTAGTGTATGATGTATGACAACTGATAACAAACAAAGATTGACTCTGTTTATTAACCCCGCCATTGCCAAGCACGCCAAGGCAGAAGCCATTGTTGAGAGTATTACTTTGACCAGTCTCGTAGAAAAAGCTTTGATCAGCTATTTACCTAAAGTTACGGTAATCAAGAAAGCCGAAATTATAAACAGTTCGTAATAATTAACAAAATTGAGAGGTGGTGAAAAAGATGTCAGAAATATCAAAACAAACAGTAACCACCCAAGGCAACACCGTTAACCCGGTGGTGAATACCACAACCAAAAGCACTTCGGTTAAAAGTACAGCAAGTGGCCCACAAACGATTGAATATTTAATCTACTTCCTTTTGGGGACGCTAGAAATACTCCTCGGTTTTCGTCTGGTTCTTAAATTGACCGGAGCGAGTGTCGCCAGTGCCTTTGTGGGTTTAATCTACGGTTTAACCGGAATTTTCATTCTTCCTTTTGAAGGAATATTCCGAAAGGGCTTTGCCCAAGGCGTAGAAACAACTTCAGTTCTTGAGCCGGCAACACTGGTGGCACTAATTGTGTACGCAGTCTTGGCTTTGGGAATTGTTAAGCTACTAAGAATAATCTCAGGAGAACGCCAACAGCAAACAGATTAGTTAATTTCATGCGTTTTCTGAGATGCAACAGAAAAGAGGTGAATAAATTGTGGGTATACTAATTTGGATCATTTTTGGAGCACTTGCAGGCTGGATCGCATCGGTTGTAATGAAAACCGATTCCGGACAAGGCACCATAACAGACATTGTTATGGGAATAATCGGTGCCGTTGTAGGCGGTTTTCTGATGGGACTATTTGGTCAATCCGGAGTTACCGGATTTAACCTCTACAGTCTAATTGTAGCCGTGATAGGAGCCGTCGTTGTGATTAAAGTCGGCCGAATGTGGCAAAAATAGAAAAAGCGGATCGAACTCGATCTGACTTTATGAAGGGGGGTGAAATGTGTGAATTTTTCAATAACAAATTTAAGTCCGTTAGCATCATTGGTTTTTGGAATATTGATTCTGATTTTTCCAAAATTTCTTAACTACCTAATTGCAGGCTATCTTATTCTCGTCGGAATTATCGGACTTGGGATAATCAGATAACCCAGTAGTATATTCCGGGATTTTCTTGCCGAGGAATTTTTGCAGCAAGCTTTAACCTTGGCCAAGGCCGCTTTTGAATAAGCAATGTATTGTAGTAGTGGGGGGTTTGGTGGTATGTTTCTCTCATGCCAGATGAAGAGAAAGACACCGGGGGAGGAATTGACCCCAGAGTCCAAGAGGCAGCAGATAGACTACGACAGGCGTATGCAGATCTTGAAAAAGCACAGGACCCATTGGTAAAAAAGGCTGAGAGAGAAAATGTTATGCAAGAATTAAAGCGGGCTACTGCAACAACGCTGACTGTGGAATTTGAGCGTTTGAAAGGTTCTAAAAAACCAGGCAAGAATTAAATTAATGAGCTTTGATATTACCCCCTTATAAATTTAATAACTCTAGGTCCAACTAATAAATAAACATTCTGAACAACTACTAGAAGAGTTTGATCGGCAAGTTAAACACTTAATTCAAGTGGAATACTTCAAGCTGGCAAATATGAGCATCGAAAAGTTCACTGCGCTTCTTGATCCTCTCAGATCTCGGCTAGTAAATATCGGTACAGCACCCGATGGCCACATACCTTTTGTGATAGTTATAAAAGGATCTGTCGTACCACCTGAAAAAGTGATGCCAATGGTAGTTATAAATAAGGTCCAAGGTGAAGTGCGAATGACTCCATTTACCTCAGAAGACTTTTCTGTGATTGATAAGCTTGCAATACCAAAGAGTCAGGCATATCTACTGGTAGATATCGATTCGGGACAAAAAACATTAAACGTAACACCGCACAATGCCCTGGCGATGATTGATAACGAAAAACGCCACCCATTAACCATTGACGAGGGGATAGCTTTGTTACTGCACTTTCCGGAGATCCTGACTGATAAGAAGAAATATAACTGTTTCTCGACACTTGGTTCACGCCGAAATGATCAAAGAGTGCCGGCTTTTTGGATAAGTTACAAAAAACCACGGCTGGGATGGTGCTGGGACAATAATCCTCATACCTGGCTGGGCTGCGCATCATGCAAAGACAGAATCGGGGCATGATTTTTAATTAATAATATTGATGGATGGCACAAAATATCGGCAGGGGTAAGTTTTTTGGGTTGGGCGATTTTCGAACAAACGCAGATTTTTTAACCTGCCTTGGCCTTGTTTTAGCTACCCGTTAAGATCTAATATAAGTGTAAGTATATCCATGAACAGAAAGCGGGTTGCTCTTTCCATACTTCTGGGAATATTTTTGGTTTTGGGAAGTCTTTTTTTAGCATTAAAACCATACGAATTTTGGAATCTGAGAATGGCTGTTAAGAACATCGGCAGCAACGACTGTGGAGTAATAAGAGAAAGGGCAAGTTTTGAACCCGGAACGAGTATTCAATCGTACGCTCAAACTGCTGAAGTGTATAACTGTTTTAACGAAAATCTGAAGCAATGCTCACCCAGTTTTTTCAAATTTAAGTATTCAACCGTTGAAACTTATTGGGAAGAAACGTACTACACAACTCAGAAATCCCTGACCGGATGCAGAATCGTATATGATACCTGGGCGGATGACATTGGTTTTTCAAAAACCAGCAACGGTAAATGCGATGAATTGGTATTGTTGGAAGAAGTAAGTTCGGGCGGGTATGGCTATCTGAGCCGGGCTAAGTGTAAGGATTGAAGACTGCGGAGAAGTTGGTTTGGTCTGATTGGGGATAACAGCAATTTCACAAAATTTCTGTAAGATTTTTACTTGTTCTTGAAATCTTTGTCGTATAAATTGGGGGTCTAGATATTAATTTAAACCATGATTAAAAATCCAATTACAGTCGAAGTTGTCGTAAAAGCTCCCATAGAAAAGGTTTGGGAGTACTGGAACGGCCCGGAGCACATTATTCACTGGGCTTTTGCATCAACTGATTGGGAAGCGCCAAACGCGGAAAATGATCTACGGGTGGGCGGCAGGTTTAAAACCCACATGGCGGCCAAAGATAGCAGCGAAAGCTTTGACTTTACGGGGACTTATACCGTACTGATTGAACAAGAACTGATTGAATACGATTTGAGCGACAACAGGCATGTCAAAGTAGTGTTTTCTGAAGTACCCGAGGGAGTAATGATTACTCAAACTTTTGAGCTTGAAAACGAAAATCCCGAGGAGATGCAAAAAACAGGTTGGCAAGCCGTTTTAAACAACTTTAAGAAATATACTGAAGGCGAAAATCATTTAAATACCGATTGATACAAAAATGCAAAAAATAATTCCACATTTATGGTATGACAAGCAGGCCAGAGAGGCTGCTGAGTTTTATACATCCGTGTTTCCTGATTCAAAAATTTCGAGCGTAGTCACCTTACACGATACCCCGTCCGGAGATACGGACATTGTTTCATTTTCTGTCTGGGGATATTCGTTTATGGCGATAAGTGCGGGGCCGCTTTTTAAGTTCAATCCGTCAATTTCATTTACGGTCAACTTTGACCCGGCTCAAGACAGCGAAGCTCGAACCCGGATTGACACCGTGTGGGAGAAGCTGATGGAGGGCGGAAAAGCCCTGATGGAGATTGATAAATATCCGTTCAGTGAGCGGTATGGCTGGCTTCAGGATAAATACGGGCTGTCCTGGCAGTTAATCCTGACTAACCCTGAAGGAGAGAAAAGACCAACAATAATTCCCTCACTTCTGTTTGTCAAAGATGTCTGCGGCAAAGCGGAAGAAGCAACCGATTACTACATGTCTATCTTTAACAATTCAAAACGAGGCATGCTGGTTACGTATCCTGCCGAAATGAAACCAGAAAAAGAAGGAGCTGTGATGTTTACCGACTTTAAACTTGAAGGACAGTGGTTTTCAGCTATGGACAGCGCCAGGATGCATGAATTTGAGTTTAATGAGGCTGTATCTTTGATGGTAGAGTGCGAGAACCAAAAAGAGGTAGACCATTATTGGGAAAAATTATCAGCCGTGCCCGAATCTGAACAGTGCGGCTGGCTTAAAGACAAATACGGAGTGTCATGGCAAATTGTACCCAAAGAATTAGACGAAATGATGAGTAGCGGAAGTCGCGAACAAATTGACCGAGTTACCCAAGCTTTAATGCCAATGAAGAAGCTTGACCTGGCTGCTTTAAAAAAAGCATACGCAGGAAATTCGGGCAAGAAGTCAACGCATTGATAGAAGTGCTTTAACGGTGCCGTAATTTGCGGAATTTGGCCTTGAGTGGTTTGTATCTGCCTAAATGGTAGTTTTTACGATGAGTCGCAATCACCCCATCTCGTGAGCAGATAAACTGACCTCTGTTTCTATAGTGGAACAAAAGCATCTTGACAGTGGGATTATTTGGTTGTATCATCCTTCTCACCTTATCAAGAAATAAAACCCAATGATTGCTTTATTTTTTTCACAGCCTGCCTGAATGAATGCGCCGAGAGGCGTTTTTTTTTACCCAAAATATGCCTGAAAAAGACCAATCTAAAAAAAACAGAAGATGTGACCTTGCTCGAAGGCTGGATCCGAAGGGCAAATACGATCCCGGCCAGGTAGAAAAGGTCCTCTCGATGTATCCTGACCCAGATAATTCTGAAATGTCACTTACTGGGTTTGTCCACGTGCTGGAGCGGGCGGCAATTAACGGCAGAAAACTAACAACAAACGATCAACTCTTATTGGATGGGTTAAATTCTGTACTAGATGACATCAGTACCGCCCGTCTATTTAACGCAACGTATATCGGCCACATGCTTACTGAAGCGTCAGTCCCTGGACTTGTAGGATTTATAATGGCTCTTAAAACAGGTTCTAATACAGTATCCCGAGAAGTCTCTATTGCTGAATCAAACCTAGAACCGGAAGCGATTAAGGGTCTTGCCAGTATTATAGGATATGATCCTGAAAAAGCAGATGGAACATTCACTTCCGGCGGCAGTATGGCAATGCAGACGGCTTTGATGGCCGCCAGGAGAAAGGCTGTAGCAGAAGGAAAAACCCCTACTTCTGATCATCCGCTTTTGGTTCTCGGCAGCAGCTATACGCATTATTCTGTACGTAAAATGTGTGACATTGTTGGCGGTCCAACCGGATTGGTTTCAAAAAGAGATGTCGCTTCCAAAGACTTTAAAATGGACCCTGATGATCTAAGAAAACAGCTGGAGGCTGCGAAACAAAACGGGGATCCAGTCATGGCGGTAATCTCAATTGCCGGCGAAACTGAGACGGGAAAGATCGATAACTCAAAAGAAATAATTGATGTTGCAGACGATTTCGGGGTCCCAGTAATAGTGGATGGGGCTTACGGTGCACCCATGTGTCTTTCGCGAAACCGGCGTTTGTTCGTAGGAATGGAAAGGTCGTTTGCGACTACCATTGATGGCCACAAAGCTTTGGGGACTCCTTACAGCAATGGGGCTGTTATTTTCAGATCAGGTGAGGATAAATATCTGGGATACGGCGACAGGGCCGAATACCTAGGGGATGATGCCAATTTAGGCCAGAAAAGGATTGAGGGTTCGATGGGTGCAGGCCCTATTCTTTCCACAGTGGCAGTGCTTCGGACGCTGGGAACTGACGGACTGGCTACACTTTACAACCTTAACCTAGACAGAACTGAGCACTTGTGGGAAGTGGTTGAAAAATCACCAGTACTAACGAACTTATATTATCCGGAACTAAATCTTTTATGCTTCGGCATCAGTCCGGAAGTAGTCGCCCGGCTGGGAATTACTTCAGGAAAACAACTGAAAGATTTCATTGATAAAACCAGAAAAGAACTCGACAATGGCATTCAGGGAAATGGGGGGCATTTTTTCTCTGCTGCGGAGCTGCCGCTAGAAGATGGGACCATTTTACCGGTTTTCCGAGCCTGTATCATGAACCCACGTACCACTGACGAGACGATAGATGAGGCCATTTGCGGACTGGAACGGATTATTAACTCACGTATATAAAACATGGCTGAAAAACCACCAATTAGTAAAATACTAAACTCGATAAAACGAGATCCGGATTATGCATCCGGCCATCATGGGACAGACCATAAAGTTTACAAGCCCATCGATTGTGGTTTAGGCTCCTCACCTTTTGGCTACCCTGAGGAGGTGGATCTTGCTCTAAAACAGATTTCTCCAAATTTGTTAAATGAGTATCCCGCAGATCCTTATTCCAGAGGGTTAGCTGGCTTGGTCAGAGAAAGATTCGGGCTGAGAAAATCTACTTCAATATTCTTCGGTGGGACTGGTAGTTATGGTCTACTAGCATCCCTACTGTCTGACGTGGTCTGTGTTGAGGCTATTGCTAAGGGCGTTGAGGTGGTTGGTGTCGGACCTCAATTTACCAACATAAGCATGTTGTCCAGAAGAGCCCAAATCCCCTACCATCACATTGCCCCTAAGATAGACCTACCATACGAGGAAAAAATTGATTTATTGATTAGAAGGCGAGCCAAAGCGACAAGCCCTGCCATAGTCTATGTTGACAATCCCAATAATCCGACAGGGGACGCTGTTAATATGGATACGCTTTATAAATTAACCGAGGCCACGGCCGGCCGAGACTTATTAATTATTGATGAGGCGTATGGTGATGCACTCCCTGACGTTTCTTCAGCTTTTCGTCTGGCTGACCAGTTTGAACATGTAGTCGCTTTACGTTCTTTATCCAAGACGGTCGGACTGGCATCTCCCAGACTTGGCTACATGGCAATGTCCGGTTTAACCGCTGAAGCTTATAAAAATCTTGAGTTAATATTTTCTCTAGATACAGTTACAAACATGATCGGTCGGGCGGCACTAGAACCAGCTGTGTTAGCCCGCTTTCTGCCCCAAGTCCGACAAATGACTGCCTCGGCTAAGCTCAATTTTGTCCGAGTTCTTAATGATCACGGAGTAAAAACTTTTGATAGTCATCCGTCAGTCAGTATATTGTTAGCAAGGGCGGGTCAAGATTTTTTTAATAATCTTCTTCAGGTTGGAATTCAAACCGAAAATGGACAGACATTTAAACCCACTCATCCGGATATGACTAATAGATACGTTCGCTTCCGAATCCCAGCATGTGAACAGGAAGCTGAAGAAATTGGCAGAAGAATAGATGATATTAACAGTAAAAGTGTTTAATCATGAGTAGCAGGACAGAAAATTTGGCGGAGACCAAAGTAAAGATTCTCAGACAAAATTTTGTTACTGATGGTCGCCGGAGATGGGCAACAGAAATTGCGGGAGAAGAAGTACAATTCCGAAGGCTTGACTGGCGCGATATCGATGAACTGAATCAGATAGTTGAACTACAAGATAAAGTATGGCAAATGGGTGACAAAAATCTGGTTCCAGAAAATATGTTGGCTATTGCTGAGGAAGTGGGGGGGGATGTTTTGTCGGCAGGCAAACCTGGTTTACCTCCCGATGGATTTGTATTGACGGTACCTACCGCAAATCCCGAGAGACTATTTTTGCATATGATAGGAGTGAATCCTGAGAATCAATCTCGCGGCCTGGGTGAAAAACTGATGTTACTTGAAGGCACTTTAGCCAAAGACCGGGGAATAAGGAGAATTGATTGGACCTATGACCCGTTAATGGGTGCAAACGCAAATTTGTATTTGGCTCATTTGGGAGCAGTTCCACACAAATATACTATTAATAAATACGGCATATTAGTGAACTCGACCGATCCAAATATCGAACCCCGTTATAAAAAGGTCGAAACTGATAGATTTACCGTTCGTTGGGAAATTGGCGATGATAATTTATGGCAGAAGATTATGTCGGGAGAAAATTTTAAAGCTGATCTAAGCGAGGAAATCGAGTGGAATGGAGAAGGAACCGTTCCTGATAGATTCAGAGTAAGTTTGCCACGGGACTTTGCCGGCATGACCCGGGAAGATATGATAGATACTCGCAATTACTTACGACAAATAGCCCTGCGGGCGATGTCGTATGAAGATATCTCGAACAGAGGATTTATTGAGGGAACACATGAGGTAACTGGTTTTGGATCAGACCAGGAAGCCAATACTAACTACTACGTTTTTGAGTCAAGACAGGATTTGTTAAAATAGCAAAATATGGTAATTAAATCGGCAGAGATTTTTCATATTGTCCTGCCAATGAAATTTTCCTTCGTCACGGGTTTTGGTGAAATAAAAGAAAGAGACGCTGTTATTATCAAACTGGAAAGCGCGGACGGCTTAATCGGCTGGGGTGAAAGCGCAGCCTTGTCGGCTCCTGTATATCTAGAAGAGACTGTTGAAACCTGTATTCACATCCTGCGAGAATTTATTTTACCCAGGTTAAAAAACAGGAATTTGGAGATTGATGAATTCATGACTGAAATCGGTTTTATTAGAAGAAATAATTTGGCTAAACATGGGGCAGAAACAGCTTTGTGGGCAATTGAGTCACAAATCAAATCCGAAAGTGTCAGTCAACTATTGGGAGGATCCAGAAAAACCGTTCCCTTAGGAGAGAGTATTGGGATAATGGATGATACAAATAAATTGTTGGGCTTAGTAGATAAAAGGTTAAAGGAGGGCTATCAAAGAATAAAGTTAAAAATAAAACCCGGTCATGATTGGGAACTGGTTAAGGCCGTTCGGGAAAAACATCCGGATATTCTTATTTCGGTTGACGCCAACTCTTCTTACACCCGAGATCAGATTTCCGATTTACAACGTTTGGATGAATTTGGCTTGTTGATGATAGAGCAACCATTTGCATTTGATGACATCATCGACCACGCAGAGGCTCAAAAAAAATTGAAGACATCAATCTGTCTTGATGAAAGTATTACCTCTTCTGAGGATGCCCGAAAGGCTATCGAAATCGGTGCCTGCAGAATTATAAATGTTAAACCAGGTCGAGTGGGTGGACTTTTGGAGACCAAACGGATAAATGAAATAGCTAAAAACACCGGAACTAAATTGTGGTGCGGAGGAATGTTGGAAACCGGCATCGGCAAGGCGTACAACATCGCAGCGGCTTCTTTGTCGGAATTCAGTTTGCCGGCAGATATTACACCTTCTTCTACTTTTTTTGCAGAAGATATTACACAACCAGATTTACAACTCAGCCGCACAGGTACAGTAGCCGTCCCCCAGGAACCTGGCCTAGGTTTTCAAGTTCTGTCTAAAACAATTGATAAATACTTAGTCAAAAAGATAAAAGTGTTTTAATTTATGACCAAAGAGAAATTTATTGATCGACTGGGAAAACTGGTTGAGATACCTACCATTTCACAGAATGTCGAAGCCAATTCGAAGGCTCTTGGTCTGGTCGAAGAATGGGCTGACAAGAGGTGTAAAAAACTTCGGGTTACAAACGGAAATGCTGAAATTTTGTTAATTGGTAGTGGCAATCTTCTACAACCCAAGGTGGGATTTTTAGTGCATATGGATGTGGTCTCTGCAAAGCCAGAACTGTTCAAATTGACACATTCCGGAAACAGACTTTTGGGCAGAGGGGTGAGTGATATGAAATTTTCAATTCCCATCGGAATTGAATTGCTGAACAATGTTGTAAAAGAAAATTCAGCAAACGATTTTACTTTAGCTATTACAACTGATGAGGAGGTTGGCGGAGGAGAAGGTGGTAAGCACCTGGCGGATGAGATTAAATTCAGGCCCGGCGTGTTGATAGTACCTGATGGAGGCGATGGTCTAGTCCTAATTAATAAATCAAAGGGTGTGGCTCATGTCTGGGTTGAATCTGTCGGTCGGCCTGCTCACGCGTCTGAGCCTTGGTTAGGGAAAAATGCCCTGACTCCATTGTGTCGTTTAGCTGTTACGCTACTAGATAAATATGACCAAAATACTCAGCAAGTAAATTGGGAGACGACAATGAATATAGGGTCATTTTCCGGCGGGAAATCAGTCAACCAGGTTTGCCCTGAGGCTGTGCTAAAGATTGATTTCCGCTTCCCCGAAAAACGATCTGTTGCTGAGCTTTTAACTGAAGTGCAAAATTTAGCCTCTCAGGTAGATCCTGATCTTCAGGTTAAACTTGCAGCGGCCGGAGACCCAACTTACACAGATATTGAGTCAACGGCTGTCCGCAAACTGATGCAAGCCTCGCAGGAAGTTTTGGGACATAGGTTGTCCGTTGATGGAGAGTTTGGGGCTTCAGACGCCCGCTACTGGTCAAAATATGAAGTTCCAATAATCATGACCAAACCTAAGGGCGGCGGAATCCATAGCGATGAAGAATGGATAGATTTGGATTCCTGTATGACTTTTTACTCTTTGATGTCAAGATATATATCCATTCTGTAGGAAGACAAGATGGTCTTTGTTGAATTGTTTAAAAATGGTGCTATAATAGTTTTACATGACATCAGTTGTTAACTTCTTTAGCTTTTTCTTTAGACTCCCACAGGGGAGATCTTGAGGCTGTAGTCCAGTAAGAAAAAGCCAAGAGACACTCCCCGAAAGGGGAGTTTTTTTATGACAAAAGAAACAATCGATAACCAATCTAAAAACAAGCCAGCTGCCACAAATAAGGCAGAAGGTCTTCCTTTATGGCTTCAATATAAGCTGGCGCTGGAAAAAGCGGGAGTGACCCTGAAACCAACGGATCCCGAAAAAGAATCTCAGCGTCAGCAAATATAATCTTCATTAATCATTAAGCTATTTCAGTTTCTACAAGGTTAGTTTAACAAAACGCCAGAAGGTTAGTTTTTGAAGTACAATTGAACGCGTATGGGAAAAATCCTGGATCGACTATTCCCCCTAAGAGAGATCCGAAATGTGTCGATGTATTATGTTCTGACTTCGGTATACAACATGTGGTTTGTGGCCGGAATTTGGGTATTTATCTGGGGCCGGTTCATGAGTAAAACTGAGATCGGAATATCGGATGCAATTACTTTTGCAATCGGGTTTTTGTTCGAATTGCCGTCCGGGGTGATTGCAGATCTGATGGGAAGAAAAAAGGCGATACTGCTTGGGAATATACTGCTTGCATTCGGAAACCTCGGAGTGGCACTTGGAAGCTCTTTTTGGAGTATTACCGGCTGGTATCTGATGTGGACTGTCGGATATGCATTCCAGTCAGGTGCTACTGAAGCTTTAACGTATGACAGTGTGAAATTGGTCGGGAAACAGGACCAGTGGAATAGAGTAATCGGAACGGCAACTATCATTTCAAGAGTTACTTCGTTGTCTGCTAACGTAATCGGCGGCTTACTGTTTGCCGTGTGGTTTAGACTCCCCTACCTGGTATTTGCCATAACCGGAATAGTAGGGATCATTGCTGCGTTTAGACTGATAGAGGTGCCGGTAAAAGTAAGCGGTAACTTGTGGTCGCCTTCTTTGTATCTGAAACAAATTAAAGATGGGGTGAGTGTACTTCTAAGTCCAAAAGTAAAACCGATTGCTATAGTCAGCTTATTGGTTGCAGGAATGGCATATCTGTATAACTGGGGACTGTTGCGGCCTTTAACCGGGGAGCGATTCGGATACAGCCCGGTGACTTTTCCATTACTTCTGGCTGCCGTATCCATTGCGGTGATTATCACGACAATGATGCTTGTACGGAATAAGCACCGATTCTCTTTGGAAAAAATGTTGTTTGTTGCGGCCGGAGTTCACTCGGTACTGTTTGTGGTTATGGGAGGAAACTTTAACTGGCTATGGGGCGGGATGATCATGGTTTTGGTGACAGTGTGTTCAGCGATTGTTGACCAGCTGTTTTCCCAATATATAAACATCCACACCAAATCCGAACACAGAGCGACAACGCTGTCTGCCATAACCCTGATGATAAAAATGCCATATGTGCTACTGGCAATAGTGCTCGGAATACTGGCAGAAAAGCAGCTACTGGCACAATTTAGTATTGTAGCTGGGCTTGTGGCTGTAGTTGTTTGGACAGCATCAATGTTGAAATATTCAAAAGACCGGCAAAAAGCAACCCAAGCAGCGATTTCAGAATAAACTCACACACTATGACTGTGACCTGGGAACGGTTAATTGATCCAATTTGTTGATAACAATCCACTTTAGAATTTGTGACCGAGTGTGATAACATGGGTTTACGCATGAGCGACATTGGAAACGAGTTACCACAGATACCTCTCAATCGAACCTTCGACAGGAAAGAGGGGCAGAGGCAATTTCTAGGGTAGCACAGAAAGACTTTGGGCTGATGGGCGATGCTATTCGAGAAACGAGGAGATATGAAGCTGATGTTATGGCAGGAATGCGTGATGGGCCTGCAATTCCGATGAGATTGGACAGCGATTTGGCCCAGCCGATTCTTGAAGCAGTACTTGATAAAAACATGTCATCACTATCAGAAGAAAAATTGAATGAGCTTAGGGAAAAATATGAACAATTTAATCGGGAAATAGGGGCTCAGATTGTAGCGGCCTGGGCAATAGAAGGAAGTCCATTAGTGCTATATAAACGTACCATGTCTTCGAAAAAACCCGATGAACTGCTCTGGACCATTGATCCAGACTCTCCGTTTCTTCCACCAAAATCAGGAGAAAGCGCATGGGAGCTGGCAAATTCTAAATAATCACACTTTTTGGATTAGTATTTGAGGATGAGTAATAATTTCTGAAACATTTTTTTGGCGTCCTGAATTTGAATTGATGTTTAGTATAGTATTACGAACTAGGGGATCAGATTAGGAAAAGTTGAGACAAGACTAGGCTAAGAACAATCGATGTTAGTGTATATACCAAAAATACCTTAATGACATATTTATTTTTTATGACTGAGAGAAAAAGAGTAATCACGATGAGGTTGAAAATTGGGGAAACGCTTAAAAAGAGCATCGTTCCCACCGGGGCCATACCTAAATCGGCTAACGACTTGGCGATCGGATAATTTCCCAGTATCGTTCCAAAATATAAACTGAATCCCAAAGCCAGGCTGGTTATTACGCTGCCTAACCACGATGTCATGAATACGCCTAAGCTGGTAAGGGGAATTACTACCCGCAGGGCGGCCCCTACCGAAATACCGATAAAAACTATTAATAAAGTTTTAATCTGACCCGGCCAAAAGTCCGTTTGGCCTTTTTTGCTGTTAATAAACTGAAGTTTTATTTTCCTAAAATACCAAGCCGTTACGGCCAGGGAAGTAAATATAATGAAGGCGTTTGTCGCGGCAATTTTTAGCCCGAACAAATCGGAAATAATAAAAAATGATTGCAGGTCATATGCTCTTTCGGCAATTAAGAAAATTAAAAGCATCAAAGGCTGGGCCCCCAGACGAATGAGTTCGCCCGAAATCGGCAGTGCCGACATGATAGATAACGGCGAAACCATGCCTATTGCCAGAGCGGCGATGATATTTGGGAGCGTTACTTTACCCAAAAAAGAGTGGACTCTTTGTTTATCTACAGCCCTATCGACCAAAAAAGCCGCCACAGTTCCCAATAAAAACCAGGGAAGAATGCTTTTGGCGTATGCAACAAAGGTGGTAGTAAATAAATCCATCAGTTCAGATTACTGAATATTGAGTTCTCAGTCCAGTCGAATATGACTTTGACCATTGACATTATATTAGTGAATGCTAATATATTAAACATGGGTTACGATATTTATTCAGCGTTTGGGAATCAAATAAGAACAAAACTGATGCTTTGCCTGGCGGCAAAGCCTAAGAATGTAACTGATCTAATCAGCAATTGCGGATTGTCTCAGTCGGCCGTGTCTCAGCATTTGGCAAAGCTTAAACTGTCGGGCTTAGTAGAAACCAAAAAGCAGGGAAAAGAAGTTTATTATTCATTGAAATATAAAAAAGCCGTCCGGATAGGAAAATTATTGATTTCGTTGGAAAAGGAGTCCAAATGAACTTAGCGTATTTCAGGAAAAGCAGTTTTGATGCGGAAAAAACCGGAGAGAATCTGCAAAAAGAAGCCAAAGAGTTGGGTTTGGAGGTTATTGGTCAAACTAAATTGCCAGCCGGTAACGGAGTGGTGTTTTTGATCTGCAATTCAACCTGGATCGGGAACCTGATGGCCTTTGATGCAAACCTGATCGGCCTTTTGCCCTGCTCGGTGGCCATTGTTTCCAAGAACAATGAAATAATCATCGGCATGGGCAGTCCCAGTATTCTGGGAAACGTATCTCAAAATCCGGCCATATCCCAACTGGCCGCTGATATTGATGTCAAACTTAAAGAACTAATACATAAAGCAGCCGGAGTAGGGCCACTAAAACCGGCCGGGGTAAAGCTGTACTCCACGACCACCTGTCCGTACTGCAAAATGGAGGCCAGGTGGCTAGATGATAAAAAAATTAAGTACAATGAAGTGCATGTGGACATTGATCAAAAAGAAGCGGAAGTAATGGTAAGAAAAACCGGACAGATGGGAGTGCCGGTAACCGCGATTCTTTTTGAAGACGGAGAGGAAGAGTACATAGTCGGATTTGATAAAACAAAATTGGAACAAATATTAAATGTTAAATAAACCGAATATCATGAATGCCAATTGTCCCGTGTTATCAAAAAATGAAAATAAAACCGATCGAATTATCAGAGTTGTTGCCGGAGCGGTGATTCTGGCCGCGGGCCTGATTAAACTGTCAGGCGGAATGCTGGTTACGGCTTTAGTCGCGGGAACTGTTTTATTATTCACAGGACTGGTCGGATCCTGTGCATTGTACACATTACTGGGTATCAACACATTGAAAAAATAGACGGATATGGATGATTTTCCCGAGCCAGTCACAGAGCAAATAACCGCCGAGAAGGTCAAAGCCTCGATTGATAATAAAGAGGATTTTGCACTACTGGACGTCCGAACAACTGCAGAATATGCGAGGGGAAAAATCGGCGGAAGCATTAACCTTCCAGTAGACGAAGTCTCCCAGAAAATTGAGGAGGTCATACCGGATAAAGAGCAGACCGTTTATGTATATTGTTTGTCCGGTTCAAGAAGCGTTCATGCCGTTGATGCCATGGCGAGAATGGGATATAAGAAGGTTTACAATATGACAAACGGTTTACTTGCCTGGAGAGTGAAAGGATATCCAACCGAATGAAAAAATTAGCGGTTTTAGGCGTTTTTATTGCTGTGGCTTTTGTAGCCGGGGTTTTCACTGCGCCAAAATCCGATTTGGAAAATTCAAATCCAAAGGTTTTGGGGGTTGAGCAGACGCTCAACAGTTTATCTGTGGAACAATTCAACTCGGAGCTAAATACCGGTAAGTACACTTTGCTGGACATCAGAACTGCCGACGAATATGCCGCTGGGCATCTGAAAAATGCCACCCAGATTGATTACTATCAGACCAAAAACTTTTCCGACTACTTAAATTCACTGGATAAGAATAAAAAATATCTGATTTACTGCAGAACCGGAAACCGGACTGGGACGGCTCTTAACATCATGAGACAAAAGGGCTTTACCCACGTGTCAGAACTAGCCGGCGGTTACGCCGCCTGGACCGCTTCGGGATTTCCCATTGAGTAAATCCGAAACAGCTTAATTAATCAGGAATTTAGCCAGCCAGCCGAACAAACTGAACGTCTGATTTTCGGCATTCAAGCGATTTTGAAGCGACGTATTCTGTTGCTCCAGGGCCTGAATGGTAGCCTGAATCAGGGTTTGATCGCCCGAGTTGGCCAACTGAGTTTGCAACTGCTGCAATTGCTGGATCCTCAAACGATTTTGCTCTGTTAACCCCTGAAGCTCCTTAATTGCCCCATAGTCAGGACCAAAAAAGAATTTGGCAACTCCCCCTTTAGAATCGATCCGCTGGAGCTGGTTTTGGGTTTGAGTCTGAGCCTGATTCTGGTCCCTGGCTATTTGCCTGACCTGATCACCGATGCCACCGGTAGTTCTTATCTGCAACATTTCCTGAACCTTCTGAGCCACCAGGCTCATGTTTTGAACGGCATTCTGACTGCGGTTGGCTGCCCCTTCGGCACTGGCAGACCGGGTCATCTGGGACTCATTGGTTTCAATCTGGAGTTTTGAGTCCTGCCCCTGATTTTGGGTGGTGACTTCATTTCTATTCTGGATAGTTTTTCCAGTGGGCGAAACCGAAAGTTGATTTGGATTGCCAACGGCTTTGGAACTCCGGACTGAAGCTGTAGAGAACAGTAGTATTAATAGCGCAAATACTAATAATTTATTATTAATTGTTATCACCCTCTTTCTTGGCTAAGTCTTAGTTTACATCAATTATCAAGATTATTTAAAATCTGACCCCTGCCCCGGCCCCAGAATTGATCACTTTGACGGTAAGTACCGGATGCATCTTTTGATCTGAATCCGTACCCACCATCGTAACGTTGGTACAATCCGCGCATAATTCCGCCTTTGGACCAGAGTGAGTTAAGATTTAGATAATCAATGGCCAGTCCGGCTAAGATAATTGATCCGACAAAGGCCAGAATAATCAAAGCAAAGTTTTTTTGATATGAGAAATCATACTTCTTAAGAAGAAATACCCCACCGATTAAACCGATAAAGGATAAACCGACTGCCCACCAGGGAAAACCGGCCAGTAATTGCTGATATCTAATTTCACCCATCGGGCCGTGGGTACGTAATGAAAACGAGACGAGACTTATTAAAAATACGGTGACAATGGAGAAGCTGACTAAACCTACCAGCATGCCCAAAGACCCCAGCAGGAAATACCATCTGGGTTTCATCCGGATTTCTCCGGCGTCAATTTTAGACATGACGCTTTTGGTAATATCTATTTTTGTTTTTGACATATTTGTTTCATCTGAACCTTGGCCCGATTAATCCTGGTGCCGACGGTTCCTGTCGGTAATCTTAAAATATCACTGATTTCTTCATATGACCGGTCTTCCAAATAATATAAGGCCAAAGGCTCCGAATATATAATCGGAATTTGATTTAAACATTTCTGAATTTTACTTATGATCTCCTTTTTAAAATACTCCTCCTCTACATCTTCCGATGACGGCAGATCAATCTCGGGATTTAGCGGAGTTTCGCGGTGATGTTTTTTTACCGAGTTCATCGCCTGGTTGTGGGCAATCCGGTAAATCCAGCTGGAAAATTTCTTTCGGATATCGAATCCGTTTAAATTAATGAAGGCTTTGATAAAAGTCTCCTGAACAATATCAGCAGCTTTACTTTCATCAAAAACTAAATAGTTGGCGTACCGCATAAGTTTGGCCTGATAGCGATCCACGATGAGACGATACAGTTCCCGGTCTTTGGATCTAACCTGCTCGACCAGCTGTTCGTCTGATAATGTTTGGTAATCAGCCATATCACAATTGTAGTACAACGATAAGCCCTTTTTTCTTTCAACGGGCGATAATCCACACCATTGCCCCGATCATTAATCGGGGCAATGATTAGCGAAGATACCGAGACTATCTGCTCTGGTTTCTTCCCATACCCATACCCATTCCGGAACCGTTTTGCAGACCTAACCCTAATTCCTGACGAATTTGGTTAGCTTCGGCAATTTTTCCCTGTTCTGCCAGCTCATGGGCCTGGGCAAATTTGGCAAAGTTGTCACTGTTAACAACCCGGGTTACCCGGCCACGGCCCTGCATTAAATTCTTCCAGGAATTGTAGTCCTTGGTTTCGAATGCTTTTTCCATAGCCTGATGGCGCTCTTGGGTATAGTTCGGACCCTGAACAGCAGGGTCTCCCCTGTAAGCTTCGACTGCTTTGGGGGTAAATACTAGACCGCCCAAAACGAGTGAAGTTAATCCAAACAAAATTGTTTTTTTATTCATTGATGACTCACCTCCTTTCTGAATGTAATACAACGGGGTGGCTGATTTTCTTTCACGCAGATACCGACCGGAAGCCGCCGGAGCCGAGGGGCATGGAATTCAAACATCTTTTAACATTGTTTGTCTTACGATAAACTTACCTGTCGGGGCAAAACACCAAAGCATGCATTTACCTATCAAATTTATGTTTTGGTGCTGATAGAATACGAGGGGAATATAAAAAAATGAATATGTTTTGGCCATTATTTGCTTTTCTGGCTGGCGGAGCCGATATCGCCTACAACTACGTAAGCAGAACTTCGTTAAAAAACGGTGGCGATGCATCAGCTTACGCATGGTGGTTTTCATTTATCAGAACGGTCTTCTTCCTTTTAATAATCCTAATTACTCAGGTGAGCATGAAGTTTGATTTAAGACAGTTGGGAATACTGCTGACTCTGGGATTAATAAACTTTTTTAATCTTTACTTGTTTATGAAAATGCATGCATTAACAGAACTATCGTTATCTCAGATTGTTTTGAGACTGCGGATGGTGTGGGTACCGATACTGGCATTTTTTCTGATTCACGAAAGGTTATCCTTTGTTGAAAACCTGGGAATATTGCTGGTATTTTTGGCTACCGTAATAATCACCACCCCCCAGAAAATAGTAAAGGATGAGTCACTGCTGACCACATTTATTTTTTCCATAACAACAAGTCTGGTGACTATGATTGTCAGAGAGGCTTCTTTGTTTACTCAAACCCCGGTGGTAGTTTTTGCGATGTCCGTTCCGACTGTGATTTTAATGCCACTAGTTATAAAGAGTCCGAAGGCCAGAATTTTTTTGAAATGGAATAAAGAAGTGCCCCAGAAAGTTTTTATTTCAGCATTAAGTGTAATTCTGCTTTATGCTCTGATTCTGGCGTTAAAATCGGGACCGGCCGGAAAAGTAAATGCCGTATTTCAGGGAGTAAGTGTGTTTTCCGTGTTTTTCGGAGTGACCGTTCTGAAGGAAAAAGAAAATCTGGTAAAAAAGATTGCCGGAAGCATACTAATCCTGGTGGGAATTTTTCTTCTGATCTAATTTTTTTTGGCTTAACTTGAGGAGGTGGTGATATTGCCAATCCCGTTCCGCTGAAGCGGCTTTGGTTGCCTGTGAAGGAGAAGAGGCACGGAAAATTGCCTGTTGAGCGTAAATGGCCGGACCATATGCATGGCTGGGAACGTGCGCAGTGGCTGCCGCCTGACCGGCTGCCCGAGCCGCTGAGCGAGCCGGGCTGTTCTCTCCCACCTGGCGGGCGGCAGCATGAGAATCAAGTGAGGCTTTGCGAATAACCGACATACTGAACTGTCCTGTTTTAATCCATCGCTTAAGAGTTTCAATTGCTTGCTGCGGCCGCCTGTCCTGAGGATATTTTTTCTCGAAAAACGGCATGACTCTTTGGGCACAATCAATGGTCCAGAGAGCCAGAGTTTTATGATCGGTTTTTTTCACCAGGTCCATCATCTCAATATCCCTGCGAACGATTGAAAATTTTGAGGACTGAAGACCCATACAATTAAGATAATACAATAGTAAAACAAATCGAATTGTATAATCGCATCATGACCTGGGTTCGTGATTTGAAAAAAAGGATCAAATATTACGATGAAACCAGCGTTAAGCCACCATCGTTGTTTTTAGAGCAGGCATTGAGGTATGCCAACGGAACAACGGCCATTGATTTGGGGTGCGGATCCGGCTCAGACACCAAGGAGATGGCCAGACAAGGTTTTAAGGTAATTGCAGTAGACATTAATAAAGAGGTCGCAAATTACTTTTCTAAGAAGGATCGAGACAGGATAAAATTGGTGATTCAACCGGTTGAGGACTTTAAGTTTGTAAGATGCGATTTTATTTATGCTAAAAGTTCATTAGTCTTTTTGAGTCCTAAGAAATTTCGCAAAGTTGCCATGGAAATAAAAAAATCATTAAAGCCAGGAGGTGTTTTTGCGGCTAGATTGTGGGGCAAAAAGGATTCTGATAATAAATCCAGGAAGAATTATAAGTATACTTTTTTGGGCATTGAGGAGTTGAAAGCAATATTTGACGGCTATGATTTTTTAGCGGTGAATGAACACGAAGAAGACAAAGCTTGTGCCGACGGAAGAGATAAGCATTGGCATTTCTTAGATGTGATTATTAAAAAAACACAGGAAGTATGAAGAAGGAACATTTTGTAATAGTAGTTCCGGGTTTGGGAGACGGAGAACGGAGCATGAAGCTTCTGACCGGTCATTGGAGAAAACACGGACTGGAGCCGGTAGTGCAACTGATGGAATGGAGAAACGGAGAAGATTTTATGCCGAAACTGGGGAGGCTTACTCGATTAATAGACGAACTGGCCGAACGAGGAAAAGTATCGCTGGTGGGAACCAGCGCCGGCGGAAGTGCGGCCATAAACGCTTTTAGGGAAAGAAAAGACAAAATCCACAGAGTGGTAAATGTTTGCGGGAGATTACGTGTTGGAACTCATGTGGGAATTCACGGCTTTGAAGCCAGAACGACGTCCAGTCCGGCATTTGCTCAGTCGGTAAGGCTTTTGGAAAAGCGGGAGAATGAATTTAACAAAAAAGATAGGGAAAAAATTATGACCATCCATGCATTATTCGGGGATGAATTGGTGCCAAAGAATACTACAACCATTGAGGGAGCCAATAACATCACAGTGCCCATGTTTGAGCATGTATTAAGCATTACGGCAGCATTGACAGTATTTTCCGGACCTTTGATAAGATTCCTGTTGGAGCCGTAATTGCCCTATAGTTTGATAAAAGGGGTGATTTATAGTAAATTACAGCCAGTAAGAAATCACATATGAGTAAAGAGAAAGAAAAAACCCGCCCCCTGATGTACCTCAAGAACTATTAATCATTGAGCGGGCTGTGGCGTCTGATGTGGATGCTGTCTGGGAAATTATTCACAAATGCTCAGAGTGGCTGGCTAAGGAATTAAAGCTTGATCACTGGTTGAAATACTACACCCGAGAAATGGTGGAGAAGAAATTTGAAAACCAACACGTATATGTAGCAAAAAAAGGGAAAACGATAGTGGGCACAGTAACTTTGGACGAGAACCCTGTCGAATATTACACCGAGGATGATATGAAAAATTTTAAAAAGAGAAATGCCAAAGCTGTTTATATCACCGCG